>Ga0193751_1000018_pt1 | contig 142822 bp, 126 predicted proteins | sample L1c2metaG_FD_143050 | JGI IMG/M metagenome (GOLD analysis project Ga0193751, IMG submission 143050) | Soil microbial communities from a riparian zone of the East river system, Colorado, United States - L1c2 | ecosystem: Environmental > Terrestrial > Soil > Riparian zone | place: USA: East... | reverse complement strand
GACCGGGCCGACGCCCTCTTCGTCGCCCCCGACGGCTTTTTCGTCGCTCGGCGAGTCCAATTTGCGACGCTCGCGGCGCGCTATGCGATTCCCGCAACCTATCCCGCCCGCGACGTTGTCGAAGTCGGTGGGCTGATGAGCTATGGGACCGATCTGTTGGACATGAATCGTCAGGCCGGCGTCTACACTGGTCAAATCCTCAAAGGCACCAAGCCCGCTGACCTGCCGGTCCTCCAGTCGACCAAGTTCGAGTTCGTCATCAACCTGCAGACAGCCAGGGCGCTCGGCATCGAGGTCCCCAACTCGATCCAATTGCTGGTCGACGAGATGATTGAATGACCGTACAACGCGCACGTCGTTTGTTGCGCTGCATGAGTCAGCAATTGGCACTTCGCTGCCGTTCGGCGATGTCCGCTCCCATGTCCGGAGCCGGGGCTAAGCGGACTCGTTGTGCTCACTTTGCGTTTTGTCTATCCTGATCCGATCCGGACCTCTTAAGATCAGCCGCTCGTCGACTATCGCCGCCCGCCGGCGAGCCGCACTGCCGCCCCATCGCGTCGTAATGCATACATCGCCATTTTGGACTGCCAGCGGGAATGTTACACAGGGTAAAGCGCCGCGCGGGCCGAGGCCTCACGCCTCGGCCGCGACGCGGCGGTGAGGAGCCGGATCATGTTGGCACCGTCAAAGCGCCAGATGCACCTCGGCGTCTTCTGGATCGGCGCCGGAAACCACTCGGCCGGCTGGCGCTACGACGGCGCCTGGACCAGCAACTCCAGCTGGCCCGCGGTGTCGGCCGGCGCGCAGATCGCCGAGCGCGGCAAGCTCGACCTCTTCTTCATCTCCGATTCGCTGGTCATGGACCCGGGCGATCACCCGTCCTTCATCACGCGCTTCGAGCCGACGACCCTGATCGCCGCCTTGAGCACGGTGACGAAGCACGTCGGCCTCGGCGCCACCGTGTCGACGAGCTTCAGCGAGCCCTTCAACGTCGCGCGCACCTTCGCGACGCTCCAGCACATCAGCGGCGGGCGGGTGGCTTGGAACGTCGTCACCAGCGCGGCCGACCGTGCGGCGCTCAACTTCAGCCAGCCGCATCTCGACGCGCACGACCTGCGCTATGAGATCGCCAACGAGTTCGTCGACGTGGTCAAGGGCCTGTGGAACACGTGGCAGCCCGGTGCGATCGTCGCCGACAAGACAAGCGGCCTCTTCATCGACAGGACCAAGGTGCGCCCGCTCGACCACCAGGGACGCTTCTTCTCGGTCAAAGGACCGCTCAACATCGAGCGCTGCCCGCATGGCGACCCGCTCATCATCCAGGCCGGCGGCTCGGTGCCGGGCCAGGAGCTTTCGGCGCGCACCGCCGATCTCGTGTTCTCGCTGGTCAGCGGCGACCAGGCCGCCGCCAAAGCGGCCTATGACGGCCTGAAAGCACGCGCGGTCAAGCACGGCCGCGCGCCCGACGCAGTCTCGATCCTGCCCGGCGTGATGCCGATCATCGGCGAGACGAATGCCCAGGCGAAGGATCAGCTCGACCGCCTGCAAAGCTGGCTCACGCCCACCAATGCGCTCACCCTCGTGTCGGGACGCATCGGCCACGACATCTCGGCCTATCCGCTCGACGCGCCGGTTCCGGATTTGCCGGTGAACACCCAGGGCGGCTCGTCGTTCTCCTCGACGCTCCTCGAGATGGCGCGCCGCGAGAAGATGACCCTGCGCGACCTCTATAACCTCACCGCGGCGGCGCGCGGCCACTGGGTGATCGCCGGCACGCCTTCCCGGATCGCCGATATTTTTGAAGAGTGGTTCACCGGCGGGCTCGCGGACGGCTTCGTCATCATGCCGGCCTATTTCCCGGGCGCATTCGACGACTTCGTCGACGGCGTCGTGCCCGAGCTGCAGCGGCGCGGGCTCTACCGCAAGGAGTATTCAGGCCCGACCCTGCGCGATCACCTCGGGATCGGGCCGGCGGCGAGGCCCGCGGTCGAGCGAGCGTGATGCCGGCGCGTCTCGGGCGCGGCTATTTGGAGCATGATGGCGAAAAGTGGGTACCGGTTTTCGGACAACATCATGCTCTCTCGCCGGGGCGGAGAAACGTCCGCTTACGAGGCTAGACCGGACATGGATACAGACGGGCCGGTTCGACCGCTTTTGACCCGTCTCGGACATAAGCGGCCCAATTTGCCATGATGCACGACCGCGCGATATGGTAGGGGCGATCTTCGGCGCGAGAGAAGCCGTGAAGCGGCGCGAATTCATCAGATTGCTTGGCGCCGCGGCGGCGGCGTGGTCGCTCGCGGCGCGTGCGCAGCAGCCAGCAGGCATCCATCGTATCGGCGTTCTTGAGACGCTACCGCCAGATCGCAACAAGGCGAATTTCGGCGCTCTGCTGCGCGGCCTTCACGAGCACGGCTATATTGAAGGGCAGAACTTGCAGATCGAATATCGTTCGGCCGATGGGCACGATGATCGCTTTCCCGCGCTCGTGGCCGACTTGATCGGCCGCGGCGTCGACCTCATCGTGACCCGCGGCACGCCCGCCGCAAAGTCGGCGAAAGCCGCGACCGCGACGATTCCTGTCGTGATGGCGGCGATCGGTGAGCCGCTCGGCGTTGGCGTCGTCGCAAGCCTTGCCCAGCCGGGCGGCAACGTCACCGGCTTCAGCGCATTCGTCACCGAGCTATCTGGCAAGCGCGTCGAGCTGTTGAAAGAGACCTTCCCGTCGATCGCCCGCGTTGGCTTTCTCCTGAACTTGGGCAACCCCGTCTCCCCGCCGCAATGGGAGGCGACGCTATCGGTGGCAAAGACGCTCGGGTTATCGGCCGAGGTGTTTGACGTGCGCGGGGACCTCGATATTGCAGGTGCGTTCGCGGCGATGCGCCAGCGCCGGGTGAACGCGCTGTCGGTCGGCATCGACGCCGTTACGCAAGCCAATGCCGCGACGATCGCCAAGCTTGCGGCGGAACAGAAACTACCAACCGCGTACCCGGCCCGCGAGTTCGTAGAGCTGGGCGGGCTCTTGAGCTATGGCGTGGACTATCCGGATCTCTATTACCGCGCCGCCGGGCTCATCGATAAGATCTTCAAGGGGGCACGGCCCGCTAACCTGCCGGTCGAGCAGCCGACGAAGCTTGAGCTGGTCATTAATCTCAGGACGGCCAATACGCTCGGCCTCGAACTTCCGCCTACGCTTATCGCTCGCGCCGACGAGGTGATCGAGTGAGGCGGCGGCGACTCCGCGTTTGCTGCGGTGCATGAGTCCGGAAGTGGCACTAAAGCGGGATGGCTTTCTTCGAATCGCCATCCCGCTTTAGCTCATTGTTGGAGCATGATGTTTTCCGAAAACCGGTACCCACCCCGGGTCAAGCCCGGGGCAGGCTTTTTCGGCATCATGCTCTAAGCGGACATGGCCGAGCCGCCGATCAATGTCCGCCTTGGGAGCAAGAGCGGACAACATATGCTCGACGCCCCCTATCAAAGTATCCGTTTGAGCCGATACAATGCCATTTCCTGAGCTTGGGGGGCGGACATGAGACGGCGCGAGTTCATCACGCTCGTTGGCGGCGCGGCGGCTGGCTGGCCGCTCGTCGCGCGCGCAGCGGCCGACGATACCGGTGATCGGGTTCCTCAGCAGCGGGACGCCCGGCCCGTTCGCCGAAGTGACCGACGCATTCACCCTCAGCCTGAGCGAAGGCGGCTATGTCGCGGGCAAGAACGTGACGATCGATTTTCGCTGGGCGCACGGTCAATATGACCGGCTGCCGGTGGAGGCGGCCGATCTGATCGGGCATGGCGCGGCAGTCATCGTGGCCGCCGGCGGAGCCGTAACCGCGCAGGCGTCGAAGGCTGCGACCTCGACCATACCGATCGTGTTCATCGCGGGAGACGATCCGGTCAAGGCCGGTCTCGTTGCCAGCCTCAACCGGCCTGGCGGCAACGTCACGGGAGTGAGCCTGTTCATCAGCGAGCTTATGACGAAGCGGTTCGCATTGCTGTCGGAGATGATCCCAAGCCCGGCCGTCATCGCGGTGCTGATCAACCCCGCCAATCCGAATGCCGAGATCGAGGCAAAAGAGTCGCGATCGGCGGCACACGCCCGCGGACGACAAATTGTCTTGCTGAATGCCAGTAATTCAGTTGAAATCGATGCCGCCTTCGCGGTCGTCGCACAACAAGGAGCGGGTGCCCTTCTCGTGAGCGGTGACATTCTCTTCACCGGCCGGCGCGATCAACTGTTGGCTCTTGCCAAACGCCATGGCATCCCCGTGATGTATCTGGCGCGAGTTCGTCGTGGACGGCGGCCTGGCGAGCTATGGAGCCTCCCATGCCGAACCGTACCGTCAAGCCGCCGGCTACACCGCGCGCATCCTGAACGGCGAGAAGCCAGCCGATTTACCGGTCGTCCAGCCGACGAAATTCGAGCTGGTCATCAATCTCAAGACCGCGAAAACCCTCGGGCTTACAGTTCCGCCGGGAGTGCTTGCCCTCGCCGACGAGGTGATCGAGTGACAGGGCGCGATGGCCGTTCATGGTCCCGACCAATGTGCGAAATTGGGACCGGACGGCGCCACGCAGGGCCGCCATGTCGTGGATTGACCCAAGCCCGACATGCGGCCGGCGTCGCAGCAGATGCGAAAGTCGGATCTCATTCCACCTTGATGTTGGCAGCCCGGATCACCTTCGCCCACTTCTCGGTTTCCTCGCCGACGAATTTCGCGAATTCGGCGGGCGTCATCGGCATCGGCGCCGCGCCCAAATCGGCAAGGCGTGCTCTGTACTTTGGATCGGCGAGAGTGGCGAGACTTTATGGACCGCGTCGCGGAGGGCCTTGAGGACCTCGGTCTGCCCGTCTGATGTCGCCTTTTGGCACTTTTCGGACATCCCGGCATGTCCGCGCTATGTCGGCTGTTGAGGGCAAACCGGACATTCAGCGGGATAGCGCCGAAGGCCGAGATTGACCCACAGCAGACGTTGCACCCGTTGAGGAAAGCTCGTCGCAAAAGCTGTTCGCGTCGCAAAACATATATTGCACTAAACCGCTATGGCGGTAGGAAGCGCAGATAGGGGAGTGCGCGACTTATTAGATCACCTCATCGGCGCGGGCGAGCACGGACTGCGGCACGTCGAGCCCGAGCGCCTTGGCGGTCTTGAGGTTGATCACCAGCTCGTACTTGGTCGGCGCCTGCACCGGCAGGTCGGCCGGCTTCTCGCCCTTGAGGATGCGATCGACATAAACGGCCGCGCGCCGGTACTGGTCGATGTAATCAGGCCCGTAGGAGATCAGGCCACCGGCGGTGGCGAAGACACGATCGAAGTAGACTGCGGGCAGTTTGTGCCGGGCCGCCAGCGTGACGATCAGATCGCGATGACGCTGCGCCAACGGGCTCGCCGTCACGATCAGGCCGCCGTTCGGAGCGCGCGCGAAGGCCGCGACGGCGCGCTCGATCTCGGGCGCGTCGCGCATGTTGACCGGAATTACCTCCACCCTGAGCGACGGCGCCACGGACTGGATTATGCCAAACTGGCCGACTCCGGAGGGTGTGGCGGCATACCGAAGAACCGCCACCCGCGTCACCCTCGGCGCGATCTCCTTGAGCAGCTCCAGCCATTTTCCGCCCATGCTGTATTCGAAATTCATGAACCCGGTGACGTTGCCGCCCGGCCGCGCCAGGCTGTCGACGAAGCCGGCGCCGACCGGATCGACGACGGCCGGGAACACGACCGGTACGGTGCGGGTCGCCTGCAGCAACGGCCCCACGGTCGTGGCGGCATGGGCCAGGATGACGTCGGGCGCGAGCGCGGCCAATTCCGCCGCGTGCCTGCGAATCTCGGCGGCATCGGTCGTGGCCCAGCGGGTGTCGATGCGCACGTTGCGGCCGATGGTCCAGCCCAATAGCGCCAGCGCTTGCAGGAACGCCCCGACGCGGGCCTGCGAGTCCGCATCGTCCGCGGCTGCGGGCAGGAGGATGCCAATGCGCCGTATCCGTTCGGGCTGCTGCGCGCGCGCTATGAGCGGGTGAATAGCCGCCGCGCCACCCAGCATCGTGATGAACTCGCGTCGCCTCATGACCAGCCTTGCGACCCTGAGAGCAGGGAATATGGCTCAGTAGAGCCATTCTCGATACGTCGCACAAGGCGCGTTTGTGCGTCAGCGAAATCGACGGTTCGCGAACGAGTACCACTTCCGCTCATGGCACATTTCGGACGTTCCGATCAGGGCGATCCATGTCCGCTCACGGGGGAAAACCGGACAACATATTCTCGCTCTGAGCATACCGCTTTTGACCCAACTGCGACATTGGCCGCCAAATTTGCTGTGATGCACAACGCGGCTTTTCCTAGGATAGTGTGGTAGGGTGTGATCCTCGGCCCGAGGAGAGGAGCGCTTGAGGCGACGCGAGTTCATTACGCTGGTGGGCGGCGCGGCGGCTTGGCCGTTCGATACTCGGGCACAGCTGATTGGGACCGCGGTGCGAGCCGCCTTTCTTGGTGGCGCTTCCACGTCGGGTGGAAAAGCCCTGGTCGAGTGCTTTCGAACGGGTTTACGGGAACTGGGTTGGATTGAAGGCGGGAATATCAACATCGAATATCAATGGGCCGAAGGAGTCGCAGACCGCTACACGCGATTGGCTGCCGAAATTGTAAGCCGCAAGCCCGATTTGATCGTCGTGACTTCAACCCCCGGCACGCAGGCCATCCAACGCGCGACGCGTGAAATTCCGGTCGTATTCATTGGGGTAAGCGATCCCGTCGCCAGCGGAATCGTTGCAAGCCTTGCGCGGCCTAGCGAGAATATCACCGGCGTCTCGAATTTTCTGCCCGCGACAACCGGCAAGGTGCTTGAGTTGCTCAAGATAGCGGCGCCCGGGACATCACGTGCCGGTATCATCCACAATCCCGACAATCCAGGAAAGATACTTGAGTTGGGTGAGTTGCAGGGGGCTGGACAAACCTTGGGCATCGCGATCGAAGCGCTTGAGTTGCGCTCGTCCGATGCCCTTGACCGCGTATTCAAAATGGCCGCCGAGGTGCATTGTGATGCGCTTGTGACTCTACAGGACGGTGTGACGCTCGCAAATCGGTCGCGGATCGTTGGCTATGCGGCAGCCAACCGGCTGCCTGCGATCTATCAAATCCGGGAATTCATTGAAGCGGGCGGTTTGATCTCATATGGCCTGAATTACTGCGATCACTATCGGCGGGGGGCGTATTATGCAGACAAAATTCTCAAAGGCTTAAAGCCTTCCGATTTACCGGTGGAATTGCCAACAAAATTCGAATTGGTCATCAACCTCAAAACCGCGAGGGCGCTCGGTCTCACCGTGCCGCCGACGTTGCTTGCCACAGCCGACGAGGTGATCGAATGACTGGACTCTTTGCTGCACTGCATATGTCTCCTTGTGGCACTTCTCGGACATGGCGACAGCCCGGGCCGATCTCCGGTATTGGGGCTAAACCGGACGTGGCCAAGCGTTGCGGCCACGTCGTAGATTGACCCATTGCGGAAGGGCGCTCCCTATTCGATCACTTCGTCGGCGCGTCCGAGCAGCGTGATCGGGAAGGTGAGACCAAGGACCTTCGCGGTCTTGAGATTGACGACCAGCTCGACTTTGGTGGCCCGCACCACCGGGAGGTCGCGTGGGCTCGCGCCCTTGAGAATTTGGCCTGCGTAGATGCCGACTTGGCGCAAAGCGTCGCGAAGGCTCGCTCCGTAGGTCACCAAGCCGCCGGCCACGGCAAACTCGCGCAACGGATAGATCGTGGGCAATGCGTGGCGACCCGCGAGTGCGACGAGCTGTTCCGGTCGGCCGTTGAAGAGCACGTCCGAACGAACAAGGAGAGCTCCAATCCGATGTTGCACGAGGAGTGCGAAGGCCGGCTCGATGTCGCTTTCGACAATGGCTTTGCCGACGACCACTTGCAGCCCCAACCTATCCGCTGCCGCTTGCACGTCGTTCCGGACGGCGTCGGAATTGGGATTGGTCGGGTTCTCGAGGAGGCCGATGACCGCGGCCTGCGGCACCGCCTCATGCAACCATTCAAGCTGCTTTGCCGCGAGCTCGCCACCAAGGAAGGTCACGCCCGTGAGATTGCTGTCCGACCGCGCGAGGCTGGCGACCACGCCAGACATGACCGGGTCGTTGCCGACTTCAAAAATAATCGGAATCGTCGTGGTCGAGCCCTTCGCGGCAATCGTCGCAGCGTTCCCGGCGGCAACGATCACCGTCACGCGGCGGTGGACCAGATCGGCCGCGAGCGCCGGCAGTCGTTCATATTGATCCTGCGCCCAGCGATATTCGATTGCTACGTTCTGGCCCTCGACGTAGCCCACCTCCTGCAGATCCTGTCGGATGGCGTCGACACGGAAGGCATCAGGCCCGGGCGAACCGCCAAGGAGCAAGCCGATGACCGGCATCGCCGGCTGTTGCGCGCGCGCGGCGAGGGGCCAGGCCGCCGCCGCACCGCCGAGAAGCGTGATGAACTCGCGCCGCCTCATACCAACTTCCCCCCCGGGCAGAGGCCCATATTTTCATTATTCAGACCGATAGATAGCACGCCAGGCTCCCGCAGTACGGAGCAAATTCACGGCAGGCCACCACCTTGGCCGCCGGCGGTTTTTGACTTGCGCACTCGAAGGCGTCCGCACTGGCACATTCCGGACATGCCGACGGCTCCGACCAGTGTCCGCTATCGGGGGCATTCCGGACGACAAATGCGCGCTGCGCGACTATCAATCTCAAAACCGCGAAGTCGCTGGGCCTGACGGTGCCGAACACCTTGCTGGTGTCCGACGATGAGGTGATTGAATAAAGATACCCATTTGTTACGGTACATGAGTCCGGTCTACGTCGACAAGATCCTCAAGGGCTCAAGCCGGCCGAACTTCCGGTGCAACAGCCCGCCCGATTTGAGCTGCTCATCAATCTCAAGACGGCGACTTCAAAGGCCAAACGATAGCACGCTGGCGCCCCGGGGCATGGGCGATAATTCACCATGCAGCCGGCCTCGTGCGTACGCCCCCGCCGTCCTGGCCGTCGGCGAAATGACCGCGTATGGCACTTTTCGCACCATGCTGCCGCCATGGGCGGAATAGCGGACATGGGCCAGCACGGCTGGAGAGTCCGGGCCTGGACCGATCTCGGACATCGCTCGGCGGCGCAACGACCTAGCTGAACGCACACCCGCCGCCCATAAGTGTGCTATTTTGCGCTGGTGCGATGCCTTGTCCTGGGCCTGGGGCAGACATGAGACGGCGCGAGTTCATCACCCTCGTTGGCGGGGCGGCGGCGGGGTGGCCACTTGCGGCGCGCGCGCAGCAGCAGCAGCCGGGAAAAACCCCTCGAATAGGCTTTTTAACCCGCAAAACCGACGCCTCCGTCTCAACTCAAATCGATGCATTCCGACGCGGCCTCGGGGACCTCGGATGGGTCGAGGGAAAGAGCATCAGCATCGAGTACCGGGACGCAGAGGGTCAAGCGGACCGCCTTCGTGCGCTCGCTGCCGAGCTTGTCGGCCTCAATGTGGATGTCATCGTCACGGTGGACACACCGCCCACTCAAGCCGCGAAACAAGCAACCAGCACGATTCCTATTGTTGTGCGGTGTCCGCCGATCCAGTGGGGGCGGGATTGGTCGAGAGTCTTGGACATCCGGGTGGCAATACCACCGGCTTGTCTCTCCTTGCCCCTGAGACAGATCAGAAGACTCTGGAGCTTCTGAAGGAGACCCTACCCGGAATTAGACGAGTAGCGATGATTATCGACCCGAAAAATCAGGGCATGATGTTCAGACTCAAAGCAATAGAGACCGCAGCGCAGAAGTTCACAATGCAACTTCAATCAATATTGGCGCTCAGTCAAAACGAGCTTGCCGGCTCGCTGACGGCCGCCGCCAAGGATCCTCCCGACGCGCTCATTGTGCTTTCGCACATATATGCGGCTTATCGGAATGAGGTCGTGGAGTTCGCGACAAAGACGAAGGTGCCGCTATCTTTTGATACCAGTGGCCTTGCCGGAGAACCTGGTGCTCTCTTGTCCTACGGAGCGGATATCTCGGCTTTATTTCGGCGAGCCGCCACGTTCGTGGACAAAATTTTGAAGGGTGCCAAGCCGGCCGATTTGCCGGTGGAGCAGCCGGCCAAGTTCGAGCTGGTGATCAACCTCAAGACCGCAAAGGCCCTCGGCGTCGACGTTGCGCCGACGCTGCTCGCACGCGCCGACGCGGTGATCGAATAGCCGCTCACGCCAAGTGTCGCTTATGGGCACGCCTCGGACATGCCGACGGCCCCGACCAATGTCCGCTATTGAGGCTGGATCGGACGTGGCCAAGCGATGCCGCCATGTCGCAGATCGATCCATCTCGTCATTACCCGGCCGCTCAAGACCTGGCCTGAACTCATAGCCGGCCCCTTTAAGTGTGCTAGCTTGAGCCGGTACGGTGCCTTGTGCTGAGCTTGGGGCGGACATGAGACGGCGCGCGTTCATCACACTTCTCGGCGGTGCGGTTGTTGCTTGGCCGTTCACAGCGCACGCGCAGCAGCGCGAGCGGATGCGGCGCATCGGAATCATCCTGCCGGCCGCCGCAGACGATGCGGACTTTCAGACCTGGGTCGGGGCGTTCCTGCAGGGGTTGGGGCAGTTGGGCTGGACCATCGGCCGCAATGTGCGTATCGACACCCGTTGGGCCACGACCAATGCCGCCGAAATTCGCAAACACGCGGCAGAATTGGTCGCGCTCGCACCGGACGTCATCCTGGCCTCTGGCACCTCGACCGTGGGGCCGTTGCTACAGGTTACCCGTACGGTGCCGGTCGTTTTCCCCACCGTCGTCGATCCGGTCGGTGCCGGCTTCGTCGACAGCTTGGCGCGGCCGGGCGGAAATGCCACCGGGTTCCTCATATTCGAATACAGTATGGGCGGAAAATGGCTCGAACTGCTCAAGCAGATTGCACCCGGCTTGACGCGCGTGGCGGTCCTTCGGGATGCCGCCAACTCCGGGCTGGGCCAGTTCGGCGCGATCCAGGCCGTGGCGCCGTCGCTCAAGGTGGAGGTCAGCCCGGTCAATATGCGCGACGCCGGCGAAATCGAGCGCGCGATCGCGACATTCGCGCGCTCGCCAAATGGCGGGCTGATCCTGACGGCGAGCGGCATGGCTTTTCTTCATCACAATCTGATCATCACGCTTGCGGCCCGGCACAAGCTGCCCGCCGTCTACTACGAACGCTCCTATATCGCCGCCGGCGGCCTGATCTCCTACGGACCTAATCGGATCGACCAGTTCCGACTCGCGGCCGGCTACGTCGATCGTATCCTCAAGGGCGAGAAGCCCGCCGACCTGCCGGTGCAGGCGCCGACCAAGTACCTGACGGCCATCAACCTGAAGACCGCCAAGGCGCTCGGTCTCACCATTCCGCAAACGCTGCTCGCCCGCGCCGACGAAGTGATCGAATAGAGATGCTGTTTGCCGCGGTGCATGAGTCCGTTGTTGACACTAAGCGGACGTTGCCGAGCCGCCGATCAATGTCCGCTTTGGGAGTAAGAGCGGACAACATATGCTCAATGCGAGCTTTTCGCCTTTTGACCCAAAGGTGACGTGCAGCAAGTCGTTATTCGATCACGTCGTCTGCGCGAGCAGACAGCGTCGGCGACACATCGAGCCTGAGCGCCTTGGCAGTCTTTGAATTGATGACAAATTCGAACTTAGTCGCCTGCACAACCGGTAGGTTTGCCGGCTTCTCGCCTTTGAGGATACGTCCGACGTAGACGCCAGCCATGCGATAGTCGTCCAGAAGATTGGTTCCGTAGCTGGCGAGTCCGCCCGCTTGTGCAAATTCGCGCCACTCGTAGATCGCCGGCAGAGTGTAACGTGCCGCCAGCGCCACGATTTTCCCTCGTTGGCCGAAGAAGTATGGATCGGAACCCACTAGCAGCGCGTTTACCTGTTGCTGGCCGAATGTCTCGAACGCCGCCTCGATTTCGCGCTCGTTGCTTGCTTTCTGGATGGTGACCGGTCGGCTCAGCGTGAGCCCACCTTGCGCGATATCTTTCAACTGCTGCTCGGCATTGTCGTTGGTCGGATTGATCAGAATTCCGAAGGTGCGGGCGGTGGGAATCAATTCGAAAAGCAGTCCCAGCCGCTTTGCCTCCAAGGTGGCAGTAAAGAAGCTCACTCCTGTCATGTTGCCGCCCGGCCGATTGAGGCTCTCTACCAGCCCGAACTGCACGGGATCGCTGCCATTCGCGAATATCACCGGAATAGTAAAGCTTGCAGGCTTCGCGGCGATTGCCGTTTGCACGCCCCCCACCGCGGCGAGTACAGCTACTTTTCGGTTTACGAAGTCGGCAACCATCGCCGGCAGCCGATCATAGCGTCCTTCGGCAAAGCGATATTGAACCGTGACATTGCGGCCGTCCACAAAGCCGGTTTCGCTAAGTCCTTGTCCAAAACCGATGACATGCGGGGAGTGTATTTCCGATCCGCTGTGGAGAAATCCAACCACCGGCGTCGCAATCTGCTGTGCCCGAGCCGCCAGTAGCCACGCCGCCGCCGCGCCGCCGAGAAGGGTGATGAACTCGCGACGCCTCATACGAATTTTCCTTCGGGGCTGAGGCTACTTCGACAGCCAAACGATAGCACACCGGCGCCCCCAGGGTATGGGCGATAATTCACATGCACCCGGCTGTGTAGGTACGCCCCGGCGTCTTGGTCATCCGGCAAAATGACCGCTCCTGGCACCTCTCGGACATGCCAGCACGTTCGCGCCATGTCCGCTATCGCGTGCGACCCGGACACTCGGTGGACAGCAACGGACGGCGCGTCTTGATCCTGTTCGGACGTTGCGGCGGGCGTCAGGCATAGACGGGTGCCGGGGCGGCGCGGTTCCCTCGTCTCAGGTCGATGCAGTCACGTCAGTCGAGCGCTATGCCGCTGGCCTTGATCTCCTTCGCCCATTTCGCGATCTCGCTTTCCAGGAACTTCTGCAAATATTCCGACGACCGCTCGTCGGCTGGGACCAGTTGGGCGCCCATCTTGTGCGTCTGCGCCTGCATGGACGGCAGTTCCATCGCCGCAACCGTGGCGTCATGGAGTTTCCGCACGATCGGCGCCGGCACCGCCTTGGGCACGGCGAGGGCGTACCAGATCCCGACGTCGAAATCGGCAAGCCCCTGTTCCTGTGAGGATGCCAGGCCCGGCAGGTTCGGCGAGCGGGTGGGCCCGAGCACCGCGGTCCCCTTGATCGTGCCGCTTTCGATCTGCGCCGCCGCGGTGAGGTCGGTCAGGCACAGGTAGTCGATCCTTCCGCCGATCAAATCCTGCAACGCCGGCGCTCCCCCGCGATAGGGAACGTGGGTGACGCGGACCCCGATCGCCGCGTTGAACAGCGCGCAGGCGAGATGGATCCCGGAGCCGGCGCCGGCGGAGCCGAACTGCATGTTCGCCTGGTTCGCCTTGGCATAGGCGATGAACGCCTGCAGATCGTCCACCGGCAGATCCTTGCGGACCGCCAGCACGAGGGCTTGCCGGCTGATGAGCGCGATCGGCGCGAAGTCTTTCATCGTGTCATAGGGCGGACGCTTGTAGAGCGACTGGCTGTGCGCGAAGGTGCCGGTGGAGCCGAGCAGGAATTGGTAGCCGTCGGCCGGTCCCTTCGCCACCCGATTGGCGCCGATCGTGCTGCCGGCGCCACTGACGTTCTCGACGATCACGTTTTGGCCGAGGACCTGCGACAATCCTCCCGCCAGCACGCGCGCGGTGCCGTCGGCCGCGCCGCCGGCGGCGAAGGGAACGACGATGGTCACCGGCCGGGTCGGCCAATCCTGCGCCGCGGCGCCCAGCGGCGCCGCGGCACAAAGCACGATGCCGATCGTGACCGCATCGCGTAGCAAGGCGCGCCCGCGCATGGTCCGCTCCGTGTCTCGGCAGCAACTGCTGGCATTAAAAATAGCAGACGCCGGCACAACCGGAAATACTATTGTTCGATCCACCGTCCATCAGCCGCGCGACGATGCGCTTGTCCGCCAACGGCACTTCTGAGACATGGCGAGAGCGCGCCGGGACTTTCGCTATCGGCGGAACAGCGGACATGCGGACAGACCGGACCGGGAGGGCCGCTTTTGACGACAGCGTGCCTGCCTCAGCGGTCGAGGCTGGTTGGGTGCGATTTCTCCCTTCCGCTCGGTTGCGAAGTGCTACGCTCCGGGCATTGCCCAAGGCGTATTCTCAGGGGGGCACGTGCAACGGCGCGAGTTCATCACTCTTCTCGGAGGCGCGGCGGCGGCGTGGCCGCTCGCGGCGTGGGCGCAGCGACAGGAGCAAGTGCGGCGCATCGGCGTGCTGATGGGCCGTGGCGAGAACGACCCGGGTGTGCAGACATGGCTTGCCGCCTTTTTGCGCAACCTCGGCCAAGCGGGATGGGTACCTGGTCGCAATCTGCAGATCGAGTACCGCTGGACAAACGCCGACGTCGCACGCACCAGGCAATTTGCCAGCGAGCTCGTCACCCTGAAGCCCGATGTCATCCTCGCCGATGCCACGCCGGTGACCGCAGCGCTCAAGCAAGAAACCTCGACCATCCCTATCGTCTTTGTCGTCGTTTCCGATCCGGTCGGCGCCGGCTTCGTCGAAAGCTTGGGGCGACCTGGTGGCAATATCACCGGCTTCATCAACCTGGAAGACACGATGGGCGGCAAGTTGCTTGACCTTCTCAAGGAGATCGCGCCGAACGTCACGCGTGCGGCCATCATGTTCAATCCCGACACCGCGCCCGGCGCCGGTAAATATTTCTCGCAGTCCTTCGAGACGGCGAGCCGCAGGCTGGGGGTGACGCCCAGCGCAGCCCCGGTGCGCAACGCGGCTGAGATAGAGCGTACAATTGCCGATCTCGCCGCTGGATCAGGTGGCGGGCTCGTGACAGAGAGCGACTCCTTTCTCCAGGTTCATCTCAGACAGGTGATTACGCTTGCGGAAACCTACAAACTCCCCACCGTGCATATGCTCAGCACCGGCGCCAGGGAAGGGGGCCTGCTTAGCTACGCCCCCGATATTGTCGATATGTTCGGCCGCGCGGCGGCCTATGTCGCTCGCATCCTGAAGGGCGAAAGCCCTGCTGATCTGCCGGTGCAGGTGCCGACGAAATTCGTGCTCGTCATCAATCGCAGAGCTGCGAAAGCGTTTGGCCTCGCCGTCCCGCCGACACTGCTCGCCACTGCCGACGAGGTGATCGAATGAATAGACGTGATGGCGCTTATCGGCACTTTCGGACATTCGGGCGGCCCCGACTAATGTCCGGTGTCGGGGCCAGACCAGACGCGGCCAAGCGATGTCGCCAGGTCGCAGATTGAACCAACGCGGGTATTCCCCGATCTCCACCTTGCTTGCACGCCTCAAGTGCATCGCGCGCGCCGGCGCGTCGGAGGGTAGGGGTTCGCCCAGGCTCCTCGCGGTGGGACATGATGCGAGCGAGCAGGAAGCCTGATCCGAGGCAGCGCCATGCTCAGCACGCCTTCCGGGCGATCCTTGGCGAATCGCGGGGAGACCTCGCCCGAACGCCGAGTCAGGCGGATGCAGCCCTCGGCCTGGCCGCCGCGACCTTGGGTGTGTCTTTTCCGCAACGGTCAAACTAATTTTTGCCGGAGGACACGTGCGTCGCACTTTTCCGCCGCATTACGAGGTATTTGCATCATGACGAGGTAGCGGCATGGAAGCTGCGCCAAGGTCGTGATCGCGATTGTCGTCGGGTGCCTCAGTTGATCGACCGCGAGTAAAAGCCATGAACCTACGCCGGCCCACAGTCGTTCTCGGCGCGGTGGCCACCCTGATGCTCGCCGGCTGCATGCAGTCGCAGCTGGCGCCGACGTCGGACGTCGGATGGACCTCGCGCGACCGGCAACTGCTGGCCAATCCGCCCTACGCGCAGGCTTCGATCCCCGAGAGCTACCAGCGCCACATCGTCGACTACGACCGGCGCGAAGCGCCCGGGTCCGTCGTGGTCGATACCGGCCATCGCTATCTCTATTACGTGCTGCCCAAGGGCAAGGCGATCCGCTACGGGGTGACCGTCGGCGAGGAAGGACAAGCCTGGTCCGGGGTTGCCCGCGTTGGCCGGAAGCAGGAATGGCCGGCGTGGGTGCCGACAGCGGGTGAAAAGGAGCGGCTCGGCCATCTCCCCAACGTGGTCGCGCCGGGTGCCCACAACCCGATGGGCTCGCGGGCGCTCTACCTCTACGAAGGCGCCCGGGACACGCAATACCGCATCCACGGCACCAACCAGCCGGAATACATCGGCCAGGCGATCTCGTCCGGCTGCATCCGAATGACCAATGAGGACGTCATTGATCTCTTCAACCGGGTGAACGTGGGGGCGACTGTCGTCGTATTGCCGCCCACGGCCTGGTCGAGGCTCTAGCGAAGACGGGGCGCCGAGCTTCGGCCCCCTCTGTCGGTACTGGTTCGGGGAGGTGGCGTGCGGGGGGCACGCTGCACGATGCAAGAACGGGGGACGGGACGCCGTGGTCCGTGTGGGGGAGGTGTCGGTCGCCGCGGTGGCGGCGCTGACCGTCAGTGTCAGTCTGTGCGCCTGGGCGATGCAGGTCGGGGACCCTGCAGATGCGCAAGCGCGCGCCGACCGTCTGTCCGACGCGCCGGCAGCAACTGGGAGCGTCGCCTCTTTCGAGGAGCGTTTCATCTCGTTCGAGGACCGCTTCGGCGCAGCAACCTCGTCGCGGAGCGTCGCGCGGACGACCGCGGCCGTCGCGCCGCCCGCCATCGCCCCGGACGCTGCTCCGGCCGCACCCGCGGCGGACCTGGCGGCAGCGGCCCGTGCCCCGCGCCCCACCACGTTCGTTCCCGTGCCGCGCCCGGCGCCCCGTTCCGTCCTTTCCCAGGGCGCGTCGAATCGGCCGGCGGCGCCGTATCGCGTGGCGAGCCTCTCCGACACGGCGCCTCCCGCGGCGGACGCAACGCCCAGCGAGTCGGGAATCATCGATGTCTTCAGGAGATTGACGCGGGACCCGGCGAGCGAGGCGGCAGGGAAGGACGCAGCACCCACGGACGCGACGAAGGACGCAAATCCGCTCGCGGTCGACCCCGCCCACACCGCGATCTACGACATCTCGGCGCGCACGGTCTATCTGCCGACCGGCGAGCGGCTGGAAGCGCACTCGGGCCTGGGCGGGTACATGGACGACGTGCGCTCCGTGAACCTGAAGATGCGCGGCGCGACGCCGCCGAACGTCTATGAGCTCAGGCTGCGCGAGACCCCGTTCCACGGGGTGCAGGCGATCCGGCTCGTTCCGGTCGACGGCAGCAAGATGTTCGGCCGCGACGGCATGCTGGTGCATCCGTTCATGCTCGGCCCCGACGGCCAGTCGAACGGCTGCGTCTCGCTGAAGGACTATCCGGCGTTCCTCAACGCGTACCAGCGCGGGGACATCACGCGGTTCGTGGTCGTCGAGCAGCTCGACGATCCGCCGGGCGCGCGGACCGCGGCGGATTGGTTCGCCAACACGCTGAAGCGGATTTTCGGGCGGTCCTGATCGCGCCGCGCCGGATCGCCTTGCGATTCGAACGAACCGGCCGCCCGCGCGATATAAGTCCATGGACCGCGCTGTGAGAGAAGACAATGAATGCAGACCGGAACATTCGAGCGGCTTTGGATCGCCACTGGGCAGCCTCGGACGCGAATGATTTCGAGGCAGAGCACGAGATTTACCACGACGACGCAGTGCTCGAGTACCCGCAGTCCGGGGAGCGGATCCGCGGTCGGCGCAACATTCAAGCGTCTCGTTTTGCGCAGCCGAACAAGAAGCGCTTTACGGTGCGGCGCATGCTCGGCGCCGCCGACCTTTGGGTCACTGAATTCGTCCTTACGTACGACGGCTTGCCGTCTTACACGGTGAGCATCATGGAGTTCAGAGACAGGAAAGTTGCCCGTGAGACCCAGTACTTCGGCGATCCCTTCGAGCCGGGGGCCTCGCGCGCTCAATGGGTCGAGCGAATACGCTGAAATGTCCGCGGTGAAATCGCGGCTGCCAAGGACGTGGCTTCCGCGAACTCGATTGCCGCGCAGCCGTCACGCGCGGCATGACTTTGCAATGATTGCTCCGCCCAGCGCTTGAGGCTGGTTGTGTGCGATTCCTCCCCCTTCGCCCGGTCGTCACGCTGCATCCCCCAGGGGCGTTGCAGCGATCTTCCCTTGCCGGTGGAGCCGGGGGCACAGCCGAAAGGCAAGGCAGGTTGCGTTCCGGGCCGGAGCGGCTACGCTCTCCAGGCCGTTGAGGAGGAGAGCGCATGAATCCATGGGATGGCATCATTCCCCCGCACGAGCAGGAAGCCTACCGCGCCGCCGGCTTCGGCCGCCGCTCCGGTCTCGGCAAGCGCCCGGCGCTGCTCATCATCGACGTGCAGTACCGCACGGTCGGAACGCAGCCGCGGCCGTTCATGGAAGCCATCAAGGAATTCCCGACCGCCTGCGGGCAGGTCGGCTGGGACGCCGTGCACCAGATCGCGCGCGCGCTGGCGCTGTTCCGCCAGAAGGGTTGGCCGGTGCTTTATCCCTACGTCTCGCAGAAGGAGACGTTCGACAAGGGCCGCCTGGCCGACAAGGTGCCGGCCCTCATGACGGTCGCCCGGCGCGGCTACGATTTCGTCCCGGAGGTCGCACCCGAGGCCACCGACGTGCTGCTGCCGAAGAAGCATCCGAGCGCGTTCTTCGGCACCCCGCTCGCGAGCTACCTGATCGAGCGCGGCGTCGACACGCTGGTGGTCACCGGCTGCACCACCAGCGGCTGCGTGCGCGGCACCGTGGTCGACGGCTTCGCGTATAATTTCCGCATCCTCGTGCCGCACGAATGCGTCTACGACCGCAGCCGGGTGTCGCATGCCGTCAACCTGTTCGACATGGCGGAAAAATACGCGGACGTGATGAGCACCGACGCCGCCCTTGCGGCGCTGCAATCGCTCGAGCGGGCGGCCGCCTGACATCTTTCAACGCAAAGGGAGCCTGGGAATGAATGGGTTCAGTCATGGCTTGAGATGCCGGTTCGGCGCCGCCGCGTGCGTCGCCGCGACGCTCGCGATCGCCAATCCCGCGGCGGCGGAGGACGCGTTCAAGTTCGGGCTGGCGATGCCGCTGACCGGCTCGCAGGCGCTGTACGGGCAGGACCAGGTCAAGGCGGCCGAATGGGCGGTGACCGAGATCAACAAGGCCGGCGGCATCAACGGCAAGAAGCTCGAGATGATCGTCCTCGATACCCAGGCGGATCCGCAGCTCGGCATCCAGATGACCAACCGCCTGGTCAGCGTCGACAAGGTCCCCGTTTTCATCACCGCGTGGAGCAGCGTGGTGAAGGCGGTCGCGCCGATCGCCAACGACAATCGCGTGGTCGAGCTGAGCATCGGCGCGAGCTCGCCGGACATCGCGAAGCTCGGCGACTACGTCTACACCACGTTCCCGCTGGCCGACATCGATATCACGGCGGTCGCGAACTACGCGGCGACCAGCATGGGCAAGAAGAAGGCCGCGGTCATCTACATCAACAATGAGACCGGCATCGTCCCGGCGGAGGTCTACCAGAAGGTGTTCAAGGCCGCGGGCGGCCAGATCGTCGCGGTGGAGACCTACGACCCCAAGGCGACCGACTTCACCGGCATGTTGCTCAAGGTCCGCGCCGCCAATCCCGACATGATCCACCTGCAGGGCCTGGTTTCCGACATCCCGCAGGTGATCGCGCAGATGCGCCAGCTCGGCTTGACGCAACCGGTCTCGTCGTACTCGGCCGCCTTCAATCCGAAGCTGATCCAGCAGCTCGGCGCGGCGGCCGAGGGCGTGATCGCGACCTCGCTGGCGCCCGGGGTGGAGGATTCCGGCAAGGTGAAGGACTACGTCGCGCGCTGGCAGAAGGAGGTCGGCCGCGAGCCGAACGGCCTGCCGTACACCTTATATCTCTATGACGCGCCGTACCTGGTGGCGGCGGTGTTCAAGGCGCTCGACGACAAGAAGATGCCCGTCACCGGCGAGAATTTCCGCAAGGAGTTTCTCGCGGCGCAGAGCTTCACGCTGCCGCTCACCGGCAAGACCACGATCGGCGCGGATCATACCGTCGTCAAGCCGGTCTACCTGATGGAGGTCAAGGGCGGGAAGTGGACCCGCAAGGCCATCGTCGGCGAGTAGCGGCGATCGGATCCGAACAAACCAGGCAACAGTTCCGGTGAGATCGACGCAGCTCGTAGGGTGGGCACGGCGGACCCGGCGCCGCGCGTCAATCGAAACACTGGGGCCGCCTTTGCCCACCCTACGCACGATTCCCGTCGATCGAAATCCACACTAGCGGCAGACACGCGACGCGATGCTGGACGCCACCATCATCCTGCAGATCCTTTGGACGTCGCTGGCGACTTCCAGCTATTACGTGCTGTTCGCGGTGGCCTTCGCCCTGGTGCTGAAGGTCACACGGCTGTTCAACTTCGCCCAGGCGGCGATCATGACGGTCGCGTTCTACACCGCGTTCGTCGCGGTGCAGTGGCTCGAATGGCCGGCGTGGGCGGCATTCGCCGCCATGATGGCGACGACGCTCGCGGCCTCGTACGTGCTCGAGCGGGTCGGCTTCGAGGCGCTGCGCCAACGCGGCGTTTCGGTGATGTTCGTGTTCGTGTTCACCTTCATGGTGTCCGAGTTCGTCGCCTACGTGGCGATGCTGATCTTCGGCACTTGGCCGCAGACGATCTTCCCGGCGATCTTCTGGCCCGTCACGCTGGTCGGCGCCATCGCGATCAGCGCCTGGGACCTGCCGGCGGTCGGCGCGACGGCCGCCGCGCTCGCGGGGCTGTTCGCCTTCATGCGCTTCACCCACACCGGCCAGTTCATGACCGGAGTCGCCGACAACCCCGACCTCGCCGAGCTCTACGGCGTCAACAAGCGGCGCATCTTCCTGGCGGCAATGCTGATCGCCGGCGCGTTCTCCGGCCTCGGCATGTTCCTTTACGGGACGCGGGCGCAGGTGCTGCCGCAGACCGGCACGTCGCTGATGCTGTTCGCGGTGGCCGCGACCATCATGGGCGGGATCGGCAACGTCGCCGGGGCGGCGATCGCGGCGGTGATCCTCGGCCTGGTCCAGAATGCCAGCATCCTGGTCATCTCCTCGGAATGGCAAGGTTTCCTGCTTTACGTGTTCCTGTTCCTGGCGATCGTGTTCTTCCCCAACGGGCTGCGCCTGCCGCAGCGGCGCGGCCGCTTCGGCACGGCGGCGCCGACCGAGCGGGATGCGCCGCCTGCGGAAAGCAAGGCGTGAGGATGGAATACCTCGACGGCCTCATCATCATCGTCGGCCTCTACGTCATCCTGGCGACGAGCTTCAACCTGATTCTCGGCTACGGCGGCCTGGTCTCGATCGCCCATCCGGTGTTCTTCGCGCTCGGCGCCTATGCGTCGGCGGTGCTGTCGCGCGATTTCGGCGTGCCGGTGCCGGTCGCGATGCTCGCCGCCACGGCCGTCGCGGTGGTGGCGTCGATCGCGCTGGCGTTGCCGTCGTTGCGGGTTTCCGGCGACTATCTGCTGATCGCGAGCATCGGCTTCCAGCTCGGCCTGCTGGAGGTGATCAAGAACCTGCGCTTCACCGGCGGGTCGAGCGGCTTCATCAACATTCCGCCGTTCCTGATCCGCGACTTCGGCCGCGCCAGCTACGTGGTGCTCGTGCTCGCGACGATGGCGGCCGTGATCTGGCTGGTGCGGTGGATCGCGCGCAGCGACTACGGCCGCGCGATGAGCGCGATGCGCGACGACGAGCTCGCCTTCGCCTCGATCGGCCGCAACGCGATGTGGATGAAGATCGCCATCTTCGGCCTCGGCTCCGGTCTCGCCGGCCTCGCCGGGGCGCTCTATGCGCACTACTTCCGGTTCGTCACGCCGGAACAGTTCGAGATTCTTCAGTCCGCCGCGATCCTCACCATGGTGGTGGTCGGCGGGCTGCGCACGACCTGGGGCCCGGTGGTCGGCGCACTGCTGCTGGAAGCGCTGCCGCAGGCGCTCGCCTTCCTGCAGATGCCGCCGAGCGTGCTCGGCCCGATCCAGGGCCTGCTGTTCACCGGCCTGGTGCTGGTGTTCATGTTCTTCCGGCCGCAAGGCCTGGTGCCGGCGGAGGACGTATGGCGCGGCGCCGCCGCTCGCGCCGGCGCGGCGGGGGAGACCCGCTGATGGCCGACGTCCTTGCGGTGCGCGGTCTCAACAAAAGCTTCGGCGGCATCGTCGTCGCGCGCAATATCGACCTGACGCTGCGGAGCGGCCGCGTTGTCGGGCTGATCGGCCCGAACGGCGCCGGCAAGACCTCGCTGTTCAATCTGATCTCCGGCGTGGTGAAGCCCGACACCGGCACCGTCGTGCTCGCGGGGGCGCCGCTCGACCGGCTCACGTGCCATCAACGCATCCACCGCGGCTTGAGCCGCACGTGGCAGAACGTCCGGCTGTTTCCCTCGCTGCCGGTGCTCGACAACCTGTTGGTCGCGACGCACGACTATCCCGGCGAGCGGCTGGTCAATGTCCTGTTCGGCCGCGGCCGGCTCAGGGCGCACGACCGGGTGGCGCGCGACAAGGCGACGGACATCCTCGGGCGGATGGGGCTCGCCGATGTCGCCGATTCGCTGGTGTCGGATCTGCCGTACGGCCAGCAGAAGCTGGTCGGCGTCGCGCGCGCCCTGATGGGCGAGGCCAAGTGCCTGCTGCTCGACGAGCCGATGGCGGGCGTCGAGGGCGCCTCTTACGCGGCGATGCAACGCGTCGTGCGCGAGGTCGCGGATCGCGGCGTCGCGGTATGCGTGGTCGAGCATAACGTCGCGTTCGTGCGCGACCTGTGCGACGAAGGGGTCTTCATGTTCTCCGGCGCCATAAAGGCGCGCGGATCGGTCGCCGACCTCATCCGCGATCCGCAGCTGACCGAGCTGTATTTCGGACATTAGGCGGGAGCGCATGCTCGAAGTGCACAATGTGACGGCGGGCTACGGTCCCCTGACCGTGCTGACCGACGTGTCGCTGTCGCTGCCGGCCGGCGCGCGCCTCGGCGTGTTCGGGCACAACGGCGCCGGCAAGACGACCCTGCTGCGCTGCATCGTCGGCGCGGTGCGGCCGCGGCAAGGCACGATCAGCGTCGAAGGCGCCGACACCGGCACGGCGAGCGTGGCCGAGAACGTGCGGCGCGGCATCGGCTTCGTGCCGCAGGGGCACAACGTGTTCCCCAACCTGACCGTCGAGCAGAACCTGCGCATCGCCGGGCTATTGTTCGATCCGTCTTTCGTGACCCAGGTGTACGCGCTGTTCCCGGTGCTGGCCGAGCGGCGCCGGCAGCGGGCCGGCTCCATGAGCGGCGGCGAGCAGCAGATGCTCGCGCTCGGCATGGCGCTGATGACGAAGCCGAAGTGGCTGCTGCTCGACGAGCCGTCGACCGGCCTCGCGCCGGTGATCGTCGGCAACGTGATGCGCCGGCTCGCCGACATCAACGCGCGCATGGGCGTCGGGCTGATCCTGGTGGAGCAGAACGTGCCGGCGACCCTGAAGGTGGTCGAGCAAACCATGATCCTGCGTTCCGGCCGGATCGTGTTCCAGGGCTCGGCGGCGGAGCTCGGCGACAACGCCGACCTGTGGAAGTGGTTCTGATGCCGGCGGACATCGACGTCCTGGTGGTGGGGGCGGGGGCCTGCGGCCTGGCGGCGGCGATCGCCGCCCATGACGCGGGCGCCGGCGTCGCCGTCATCGAGAAGCTCGATCGTCCCGGCGGCAACTCATCGCTGTCGACCGGCTCGGTGCCGGCGGCGGGAACCCGCTTCCAGCGCGCAGCCGGCATCGCCGATTCGCCCGAGCGATTCCTCGGCGATCTTGTGCGCACCGGCGGCCCGACCGACTGCCCGCACCTGCTGCGGCGTCTGGTGGAGAGCTCCGCGGCCACGGTCGAGTGGCTGGCCGATACCGCCGGCGCCCGCATTTCCCTGGTGACGGCCTACAAGCATGTCGGCCATTCGGTGCCGCGGCTGCATGCGCCGGTGTCGCGGCGCGGCCAGGACCTGGTCGACGACCTGCTCGCGGCCGTCGAGCAGCGCGGCATTCCGCTCGCGGTGGGCAACGGGGCGACCGCGCTGGTCGCGGACGCGAACGGCTGCGTGATCGGCGCCGACATAAAGACCACGAACGGGGAGGGGCACCGCATCATCGCGCGCAAGATCGTGCTCGCCGTCAACGGCTTTGCCGGTAATCGCGAGCTGGTCGCGCGCTTCTGCCCGGAAATCAGCGGTGCGCCGTATTTCGGCGCGCGCGGCAGCACCGGCGAGGCCGTGCTGTGGGGCGAGCAACTCGGCGCCGCGCTCGGCAACATCGGCGCCTACCAGGGCTATGCGGCGGTCTCGGATCCGCACGGCAGCCTGTTGTCGTGGACCACGATCGAGAAGGGGGGAATCATCGTCAACGGCGCGGGCCGGCGGTTCGGCGACGAAAGCGCCGGCTACTCGGGCTATACGCCGAACGTGATGGGGCAGGCCGGCCCGTGCTTCGCGATCTTCGATCAAAGGATTTTCGACGTCGCGGCGCTCGAGGAAGAGTTCGTCGAGCTGGCGAATTACGGCGGCATCAAGCAAGCCGACACGCCAGCGGCGCTGGCGGACCGTCACGGGATCGATCCGGCGGCGCTCGCGGCGACCGTCGAGACTTACAACAGGGCCGCGCGCGGCGATGCGCCGGATGCGTTCGGCCGCCGCGACTTCGCGCTCGCGCCGCTGTCGGGCGCGCTCTACATCTGCCGCGTCGTGCCGGGCCTGTTCCACACCCAGGGCGGCCTGATGGTCGATGACGACGGCCGCGTGCTGCGTCCGAACGGACAGCCCATCGCCAACCTGTTCGCCGGCGGCGGCGCCGCGGCCGGACTCTCGGGCCGTGCGGGCGCGGGCGGCTACGCCTCCGGCAACGGCCTGCTGAGCGCCATCGGACTGGGGCGGCTTGCCGGGCTCGCGGCGGCGGCGGAGATAGCGAATAGTGAGTAGCGAATAGCGAATAGCGAGAGCCGGTCGTTACTATTCGCCATTCGCTATTCGCAATTTTCAAACGGAGGACCCATGCGCTTCGATCTCGTGGTGCGGGGCGGCACGGTCGTGCTGCCGGCGACCGACGGCGTCGCCGCCGACATCGCGATCAGCGGCGGGACCATCGCCGCCGTTCTGGCGCCGGGGACGACCGTCGATGCCGCCGAAACCCTCGACGCCGCCGGCAAGGTCGTGCTGCCCGGCGCGATCGACGTTCACCTGCACCTCGGCCATGGCAAGGACATCGCGCGGCCGCGGGTGGTGGAAGACGCGGCAACCGAGACGGCGGCCGCGGCGATCGGCGGCGTCACCACCTTCATTCCTTACCTGATGGCGACCGATCCGTTCGAAACGCTGTTCGACGAGGTCAAGCAGATCACCGAAGCCGGCGCCCGCATCGACTTCGGCTATCACTTCATCATCTCGACCGAGGCGCAGCTCGCCGGCGTTCCGCGCTATGCCCGGGACTTCGGCGCGCCGTCATTCAAGATCTTCATGAACAACCGCGGCGGCGAGGGCGCGCGCCTCGGGCTGCCGGATATCGACGACGGATTCCTGCTGCGCTTGTGCGAGGCGGCGGCTGAGAACGGCGGCATGGTCTGCCCGCATCCGGAGAACATCGAGGCCGCCTGGGTGCTGCGCAACCGGATCATGCAGGACGACCCCGACGGCCGCGGCGGCTTGCGCGCATGGAACGCCACCCGCCCGCCCTTCGTCGAGGCCGACGCGGTTGCGCGCGCCGGCCTGTTCGCGCGCGAGACCGGAGCGCGGCTCTATATCGTCCACACCTCGTCGCGCCAGGCGCTGGAAGCCGGCCTGCGCGCCCGCGACGCCGGCACCGACATCATCATCGAAACCTGTCCGCATTACCTCACCCACGACGTCGAGTGGGACGGCGGCGACGTCGGCAAGATCAATCCGCCGCTGCGCGAGAGCGAGGATCGCGAGGGGCTGTGGGACGGGGTTTTCGCGGGCGACGTCGACACCGTCGCGACCGATCACGTGCATCGGGATATATCCGCGAAGGCCGGCGGCATCTGGAAGGCGTCGCCCGGCTGCCCGGGACTGGAAACCCTGCTGCCGGTCATGCTCACCGACGGGCACCACGCGCGCGGCCTGTCGCTTGGACGCATCGCCACCGTGCTGGCGAGCGCGCCCGCCGAGGCGATGGGGCTCGACGGCAAGGGCCGCATCGCCGTCGGCCTCGATGCCGACCTCGCGATCGTCGATCTCGATCGTGAGTATCTCTACCGGCGCGAGGACGTCCGCTCGAGCGCCGGCTATTCGATCTACCAAGGCCGCCGATTCAAGGGGCAGGTGGTGCACACGCTGGTGCGCGGCCGGCTGGTGGTGCGCGACGGCGCCCTGATCGACAGCGCGGTCGGAACCGGCCGCTACGTCAGCCGCGAGCTTTAATCGTGCGTGCGGCCCTGGATTGCTTCGTCGCCCCTGCGGGGCTCCGCGCAATGACGGTCATGCCGCCCGGAATGCCGCGACCGCCTTCTCGTCGAACCGCAGGCCGAGGCCGGGTTCGTCGGGCAGCACCAGCGCGCCCTTCTCCAGGCGAGGCGTCTGCTCGAACAGGCGCAGCATCCACGGCATGTACTCGACGGTGAGCCCGTTCGGGCAAGCCGCGACCAGATGCGCGTGGATCTCGGGCATGATGTGGCTGACGACCGGCAGGTTGAACGCCTCCGCCATGGCGGCGACCTTCATCCACGGGGTGATGCCGCCGACGCGGGCGAGGTCGATCATCACGATATCGACCGAGCGCGCCTCGATCATGTGGCGGAACGGGACGACGCCCCAAACATATTCGCCGCCGGCGATCGGCGTCTTGAGAGCCGCCGTGACGCGCGCGAGGCCCGGGTAGTCGTCGGCGGCGGTCACGTCCTCCAGCCAGAACAGGCCGATGTCCTCGACCCGGCTGCCGATGTCGATCGCCTGCTCGGGCCGCCAGCGCTGGTTGATGTCGCACATCAGCCTGATGTCCGGCCCGATCGCCTCGCGCACCAGGCGCACCCGGCGAATTTCCTCCGCCGGCGGAGGATCGCCCGGCAACGCCATCTGCGTCTTCATCTCGACAAAACCCTTGTCCAGCAGGATGCGTGCGGCGCGCTGCGCCTGGTCGTGCGTCAGGCCGCGGCGCAGCGAGCCGGACGCATAGGTGGCGATGCGGTCGCGATGGCCGCCCAGGAGCTTCCACAGCGGCTGCTCCGCTGCCCGCGCCTTGATGTCCCACAGCGCAATATCGATCGCCGCGAGCGCCAGCGTGAAGATGCCGCCGGGCCCGCCGGACGATCCGCCGGCGCCGCGCAGCTTGGCGATGATCTTTTCGATGCGCAGCGGATCCTCGCCGATGGTCAGCGCCGCGAGCGCGTCGACCGCGGCGCGCAGGCCGCCGGTCAGGGGGCCGCCCCACAGGGTCACGCCGATGCCCTCGATGCCGGCGTCGGTGCGCAGCCGCAGGGTCACGATCGGGCGGGTGCGGCCGGCCTCTTCCGGCATGTCCGCGAGCGGGTCGTCCTCCGGGATGTTGAGGACGGCGGACGCGTAGCTGGTAATCTTCATGTCGGTTCCTCCCTGCTGGCCGGTATACTCCAGCCGTTCGCCGTCGACGACCAGCCCCTTGACGGTGATCCAGCCGGACGTCGGTCCTGGGCTCTCCAACGAGCGCCAAGACGTCAACACGCATCGTAACCACGGAGGCCGCCGTGCTCACCGTCACGCGCGATATGATTCTTCCCACCACCATCACGGGTTCCTATCCGCGGCCGCTCTGGTTCGACCGCAGTCTCGCCGGCCGATCGTTCAAGTCCGCGCTCGGCGATTCCCTGTTCCGCGAGCAATATCTGGACGCGGTCGCCAGCATCATCGCCGAGCAGGACGCCGCAGGGCTCGATATCGTGACTGATGGCGACAGCCGCTTCGATCTCACCGTCGGCGGGAAGTCGTGGTTTTTCTATCCGATCGAACGTCTCGGCGGCGTCTGCGGCCACCGCGACACCTCGCGCGGCTGGATGGCGCGGCACGGCCTGCGCCCCGGCAAGATATTGTGGGAGGTGCAGGAGGCCTATCAGCCCGGCGTCGTGCGCGAAAAGCTCACGCGCGGTCCGCTGGAATACGCCGCGCTGTGGAAAGTCGCTCAGCGCATGACGGACCGGCCGGTGAAATTCGGCGCCATCTGCGCCCCCGCCCTCGCGTCGATGCTGTGGAACGAGTTCTACCCCGACGACAAGGCGATGGTGCGCGATCTGTGCGACATCATGAACGCGGAGCTGCGCGAGATGGCCGCCGCCGGCTGCGCGCTGATCCAGGTGGAGGAGCCGCGCCACCACATGCGCGCTCAGCAGGCGGACTGCACCGATGCCGATCTCGAGTTCCTCACCGAGGAGTTCAATCGCCAGCTGACCGGCGTGAATGCGGAGATCTGGGTGCATACCTGCTGGGGTAATCCGAATCAGCAGCGGGTGCATTGGAAAGTGCCGAGTTACGAACGTGCCCTGCCGCACCTGTTGCAACTCGACTGCGATGTCTTGACGATCGAGTGCGCCAGCTCGGATGGGCAGGATCTGCATCTGTTCAAGCACATCAAGACCGACAAGAAGATCGGCATCGGTGTCGTCAATCACTGCAACACGGTGGTCGAGCCGGCCGAGCACGTCGCGGCGTTGATCCGCAAGGCGCTGGAATATATTCCGAAGGAGCAGCTCGTCATCAGCACCGATTGCGGCTTCGGCCGCGAGGGCCTGTCGCGGCGGATCGCTTTTTACAAGTGCGTGGCGCTGGTCGAGGGGACGAATATCGTCCGCCGCGAGCTCGGCCTGCCGGAAGCGCGCGTGCGGGCGGCCGATCCGAACCTATGGTTCGCCGAGCGGGAAGGCGTCCGGTGAATTGCCATCGCGATCGCGCGCGAGCCGGTGCCGCCGATTTCCATGCCGCGGGTAGAAGGCGGTCAGCGTCGGGTCAGGGTCATGCGCCGGCGGTCATAGCCTGCTGGGGAAATCCGGAGGCCGGCTGTGCTCAAACGCCGGCGACGGATTCTCTCAACCCGACCGTCTTGGTGGGATCGTCGAAGACGCTTGCCGGCCAGGGCAGGCCGTAATGCTCGCGCAAGGTCGTTCCGGCGTATGCCGTCCGGAACAGCCCCCGGCGTTGCAGCAGCGGGATCACCTCGGCGTTGAACACGTCAAGCTGCGCCGGCAGCACGGGCGGCATGATGTTGAACCCGTCCGCGGCGCCGTCGGTGAACCAGTCCTGCATGAGGTCGGCGACCTGCTCCGGCGTGCCGGCCATGACGTAATGTCCGCGCGCGCCGGCCAGGTAACCCAGCAATTGCCGCAAGGTCGGCTTGTCGCGCCGCACCAGATTGAGGATCACCTCGGTGCGGCTGCGCGCCGCCTCGACCGAGCTCGGGTCGGGAAAATCCTCCGGCACCAGCGGCCGGTCGAGCGGCAAATGCGAGAAATCGTGACCGCCGAAGCGGCCGGACAACCGCTTGCGGCCGACCACCGGGTCGCTCAGCTCGTTGACCTCGCGCGTCAGTCGCTGCGCCTCGGCCTCGGTCGAGCCGATCATCGGGCTCAAGCCCGGCAGGATCAGCACCTGCGCGGGAGCGCGACCCTCATCGGCCGCCAGCTTCTTCAGGTCGGCGTAGAATTCCTGCGCCGTCGCCTTCGCCATGTGGGCGGTGAACACGGCGTCGGCGTAGCGTGCCGCGAAGCGGCGGCCGGTGTCGGAGGAACCCGCCTGCACCAGCACCGGCCGGCCCTGCGGAGAGCGCGGCATGTTGAGGGGCCCGGCCACGCCGTAGAAATCGCCGCGGTGATTGACGGGCCTGATGCGCTCGCCCCGCGCATAGAAGCCGCTCGCCCTGTCGTCGATCACGGCATCCGCGGCCCAGCTGTCCCACAGCTCGTTCACCACCGCCATGAATTCGTCGCCGCGGGTGTAACGATCGGCATGGGCGACCTGGCCGGCTCCGCCGTAGTTCTCCGCCGCCGTGGCCAGCCAGGAGGTCACGATGTTCCATGCGGCGCGGCCGTTGCTGATGTGATCGATCGATGCAAATTGCCGCGCGAGGTTGAAGGGCTCGGTGTAGGTGGTCGACGCGGTGGCGATCAATCCCACCCGGCTGGTCGCCACGGCGAGCGCCGCCAGCACGGTGATCGGCTCGAGCCAGGTCCGCGGCGCTTGCGTCACGTCGCCGCCCAGCGCCAGCTGGTCGGCAAGGAAGATCGAGTCGAACAGCGCGGCCTCCGCCCGCTGTGCCAGATCCTGGTAGTAGCGGATGTCGGTCAACGGCAGCGGTGACGAATCCGGATGGCGCCACGACGCCTCGTGATGGCCGCGGCCGTGGATGAACAGGTTCAGATGCAACTGCCGTTTCATGATCCAGTGCTCGCTCCTGCGCGCGGATTGGCGTCGATCGACCGGGGCAAGGGTAACCTATGCTTTTCTAGATTCGACCCCGAAACCCGACATCCCGCAAGGCGCAAACGACGTTGCGCGCCCCCATCCGGCACGACCAGGGCCCCCGGTCCGTCCATAGTCCCGCGCTCGGCATTACCATAGCACCTAATTGAGCTTGTCGGGAACCCGACACACGAGTCGCGCATTATCAGTGACCCATTTCTCTCTGCAGGCACGGCAAATGGACATCATCGGGGAATTCCAGAAGCACGCCGACGAATGCGGGCGCATGGCACGCTTCACCCGCGACCTTGCGAGCAAGGTCATGTGGAACAGGATGGCCGAGCGGTGGCAAGGCCTGGTTGCGACAGAAATGGCCAGGACTCGGCAACGCTCCGAAGCCGGCATCCGGCGGGCACAGACGGTGCATCGTCGGGTCGACCAGTCGCGCGCGGCCTAGGGGCGTTGGTACCGGGCATTTTGCACGGCGAGCACCTGACCCTCGCCGCGAAAGGCGAGGCGTGAGCAAGCGTGCCTCGCACGCACCACGCAGAAGGAGCACGGTCGATGAAATCGCCAGTCGTCAAACGCTCGATCATCATAGCCGGGCACAAGACCAGCGTCAGTCTCGAGGATGCCTTCTGGCAAGGCTTGAAGGAAATTGCCTCGGGGCGTCATGAGACGCTGTCGAATATGGTCGGCCACATCGACGGCGGGCGTCACCAGGGGAATCTCTCCTCCGCCATTCGCCTGTTCGTGCTCGATCATTACCGTGACCACGCAGTCCGCGAGAGGACGCCGACGCTCGTGCCTTCGGAGCTGCGAACCGAATAGCCCAGGAAGGCACCGGCGCTGGGGGCCACGTTCTGGTCACGCCTCGCGGGTGGGGCGCACGACATAAAGTCGACGGGTCTTCGAGAGGCTACCCTCGCGGGCGGCCTCTTTCATTTCAAACAGGTCCGCTGCCGGCTCTCGGCAGATAGTGTTGCAGAAACTATTTTCGGCCTCCGAGCGCGCCCGGCTCTTCAGCTGGGCTTGGCGAGGAACAGGCACGCTACAGTGTGCGCAGATCTCATCGGTACCGATATCGATCGGACGCCCGATAATTGTCACGCGCCGCTTGCTGGCGCACCCAGGGCCGCACGCACACGTGGTCGCCCGGGAACGCTTCGCGCCAAACGAACCCGTTCCGGCACGTGTCCGGACCGTATTGAGCCGAGGCCGTGGTCGCGGTGAGCGTTGCAACGCCGAGCGAACCGAGGGCAGCAAACGCCATAAGGCATTGTCGCAACATGTGACTTCTCCTCAGTTTGGGATGGTGCAAGGCATTGGGCGAGCCTTCACCTGCCGGTTGGTCGCGCCGCAAGCCGGAAAGGTTCAACGGTGATCTGCGCCACCAATTTCGTGGCGGTGATCAACCTCCAGCTTCGATGGATGCGGCGGACGCGCCGGCGCCGTGGGGCCCGCGCTCGGTGCCATGCAGGCGGCGCGGCCATTGCAGCGACGGACTGAAGATCGTCGTTCAGTGTGATGCAGTTCACAGCGCGCGGAGCTTCGTCGATGCAATGTCGGCACGACCACGACGGAGGAGGGATCGATGCAGAACCCCGCAATCACCGCACGCGGTCGGGTCCGAGACTCCCACGCCGCGACGGCTTCGTTGCCAACGAGCTGGCTGCACAAGGCCGGTCCGGCCGCCCACCGCATCGTCGCACCGGAACTCGTTGTCGTGTGCCTGTTCTCGTTGCTCGGCCTGACGCTGACCGCGGTCGCGCTGTCATGCGTTTCGAACGACACGATCAGCATCATGTTCTCTTCCATGAACTGACGTGGCCCGAACAGCTGCAACCATCAACCCGAGGTACCGCCAATGCGCGCACATCACGCTTTCGCTGTCGTTGCGATCATGCTGATCCTGGTCGGAATGAAGCTATTTTTCTTTCCGGCTGCAGTTGCCGGAGCGGACACGCCGACCGCCGTGAGCGCCAGCATGAACGTCCAGCAAATGCACAAAGATCATCCGAACATTAAAAACCTTCCGGTGCAGCAGATGCACGACATGTCCTTCATCTTTTCAGACCCCAATTGATCCATGCCGTCGAGGCGGATGAAAAATGCGCAAACGCCTATGGGCACGCCTCTCGGCCCGCTCATAGGCGCCCGCGAGAAAGCCACTCAGACTGCGAGCGTGCCGGCTTTGGCGGCGGCGTAGCGCTCCGCCACCTTGTTCCAGTTGACCACGTTCCACCACGCCTTGAGATAATCGGGCCGGCGGTTCTGGTAGGTCAGATAATAGGCGTGCTCCCACACGTCGTTGCCGATGAGGACGCGCTTGCCGTCCATCAGCGGGCTGTCCTGGTTCGGCCGGGTCTCCAGCGCGAGCTTGCCGTCGCGCCCGACCAGCACGAACACCCAGCCGGAGCCGAACACGCGGCCGCCCGCGGCGTTGAAGTCGGTCTGCAATTTCTCCAGGCCGCCGAGGTCGCGGTCGATCGCGGCGGCGAGGTCGCCCTGCGGCTTGCCGCCGCCCGGTCCCATGATCTGCCAGAACATGGTGTGGTTGGCGTGGCCGCCCATGTTGTTGCGCACGGGGGTGCGGATCGCCTCCGGCAGCTCGCCGAGCTTGGCCAGCACGTCCTGGACCGGCATCTGCGCGATCTGCGGATGGTCCTTGGCGATGCCGTTGAGGTTGTTGATGTAGGCCACGTGGTGGCGGTCGTGGTGGATCTCCATGGTGCGCGCGTCGATATGCGGCTCGAGCGCGTTGGCCGCATAGGGCAGGGGCTCCTGCTTGAAGGGGCCGGCAGCCGGGGCGGCCGCCGGCGGGGTCTGGGCAACGGCGATCCGGGGCGCGAGCGCGGCGGCGGCAACGCCGGTTGCGGCGAGCATCACCTTGCGGCGGGTCATGAACGGCATCGGGTCCTCCTGAATGTTGTCGTGTCACGCAGGTACGGCTGGGCGGCGCCGCGGTTTCATCGGCCCGGGCGCCGCGGTGCAAAAATTCCGCGCGGCGGTTATCGCACGGGGCGCGCCGCGCGGCACGTCAACGTTGCGTCAGGGCCGGAGGTTTCATGCCGGCAGGGATTATGCCCATGCGCAGGCGCACCTCGGCGGGCACGCCGTAGTCGCGCATGGCGCGGGCGCTGTCGCGCAGCCCGCAGGCTTCCCGCTGGACGATGAAGCACCACAGCACGTGGCCCGCCGCGGCGACCAGCGCGTCGCGGCGCTCGCGCCGCAGCGCCGGCGGCATCGGGTCCGCGTCGGCGCCGGCATCGAAGGTGGCCAGCGCCGCGAGCGCGGCCTCGAGCCGGCGTCCGATCCGGCCGAGCGCCGAGGCCTTCTCGCGCGCGATCTCGTAGTCGAGGGCGGCCGCCGGATTGTCGGCCCGCAACGCCGGCGGCAGCGGCCGCGGGCGCGCGGTCACGGAGGCGTCTTCCGCGTCCAGGTGACGAGCGTCGCATCGGCTTGCGCATCGAGCACCTGCCGCGGCCCGGGCACGAGGCCGTGGCTTGCCAGCACGTCCTCGGGCGTGCGCGCGGGGACCTGGGGAAACACCGGCCGGCCGCCGGGCAGCCGGACCTTGTTGGCATGGGACAGGTGGAATGCGTCGTAGCCGATGTCGAGGAACAGCCCGAACGCCGCCGTGCCGCCGATGATCGCCACGGTGCCGGCGTCGACGCCGAGCGCGTGGCAGGCCGCGGCGAACGGCGCGCCCGCCGGGTTCCACAGCCGGGCCATCGGGTTGTCCGGGTCCGGCGCGATGGCGGCGATTTTTCGCGTGAGGATCAGCCGCCGGCGGCGCGGCGAGCTCGGCTGGTTCTCGTCGGAATGGCGCCCGTGCACCACGGCGTCGACGGCGTCGAGGCCGGCGGCGAAGAAGCGCTGGTCCGCGTCGATCTTGAGCGCGTCCGGCATATGGCCGGCGCTGTCGGCCAGCATGCCGTCGCTCGAGACGATGGCATAGCCCACGATGCGCAGCGGCCGAGCCATTCCGCGCCGGCCCGCGAAGCGTCAGTTGCCTTCGATCGTGCGCACCACGCTCTCGACCGGCCGGCCGCTCACGTTCGGGGTCTTGATTTCCTTCATCACGATGGCGTCGTATTCCGGCAGCGGCTTGAGCTTGTCGCGCGCGCGCATCTGCACGACCTTGTAGCCGCCGGCCTTGAGGTCATCGAGAATGTCGCCGATGGCGTCGGCGGTGGCATGCTGGAAGTCGTGCATCAGGATGATGCCCTTGCCGTGCTTCTTCAGCTTCGCCATCACCGACTGCCTGACCTGCTCCGGCTTGCGCATCTTGAAGTCGAAGGAATCGAAGTCGGTGGAGAAGATGGCGACGTTGCGCTGGCCGAGATAGGTGAGCGCCTCCGGCGGCTGCTGCAGCGCCGGGAAGCGGAAGAACGGCGCGATCGGTCCACCGAGCGCCCAGCTCACGGCGCTGATGCCTTTCTCGATCTCGTCCTTGTAGGTGTACTCGACGGCCTGGGTCTTGCCGTTGATCTGGCACCGGCCCTTGGTCTTCGACAGGTTCTGGTGACACCAGGTATGCGAGCCGACCGTGTGCCCGGCGGCGGCCACCTGCTTGAGGATGTCGGGCTCGTAGGTGGCATGCAGGCCGATCGGGAAGAAGATCGCCTTGGTGCAATGGCGCGCGAGCGCGGCCAGCACCTTGGGAGTGTTGTTCGGCCACGGACCGTCATCGAACGTCAGCACCACTTCGCCCGGGCGCAGGAAATCCATGCCCTTGAAGTGCTCGGCACCGAACCCGGGTCCGCCGGTGGTGTCGACCTCGACGATGCGCGCGACGCCGAGCGCGTTGGGATTGCCCGGGCATGCCGCCTGGGCCGGAGCCGGCGGCGGGGCCGGAGCCGGGGCGGCGGCGGGCGCCGGCGCGGGAGCGGGAGCCTGGGCGAAGACAGGAGCCTGGGCGGGCGCGGGCGCCTGCGCGGCGGTGGGCGCCTGCGCGAGAATCGCCGGCGGTGCCGGCGGCAGCATCGCCGGCATGGTGACCGGTGGGAGGGGAGTTGCGGCGGCGACCTGCACCGGTTCCTCGGTGATTTCGCGGATCGGGTTGGCGGCACGCTTGCGCACCTCGTTGACCGGCGCGGCGGCCGCGGCCGGCGCTTGCGTGGACACCTTTTGCCCCTGGGCGATGCCATAGGCGACGAGGCCTCCCACGAGCACAAGCGCGCAGAACCCCGCCACACGCATCACGATTAAACGCATCGCTGTCCTCCCCCGTTGCGGGGATCACGAATGTCCGGTCGAGAGGTCCATAGAGCGGCCAATCGGCCGAAAGTCAACCAACCAGCCCGCCGTCGCGACACGGTATCCAAGAAAACTTTACGTTCGATCAAGGCGTTGCGATGGCGAATTGACGCACCGCGCGGGACGCGAGCCGCCCGGCTTCGCGGGGGCTGTTGCGGCGCCCGGGGGCCGGGTCCAGAATACGTTTGCGCGCCATGCAGTTTCGCTTGTCGCTGACGACCGGGGAAGGGGACATGATCCGGACGCTGCTCGCGATTGCGCTCGCCTTGGCTTTCTGCGCCGGACCGGCGGCACGCGCGCAGGCGCCCGCCCCGCGCATCGCCCTCGTCATCGGCAATGGCGCCTACCAGGGCGCCGGCGGCATCGCGACCGCGGAGGCCGACGCGACGATCGTCGCCGAGACGATGCGCACCGCCGGCTACGACGTGACCGAGCTGCACGACGTGGTGGTCGCCGATTTCGGCCAGGCCATCCGCGCCTTCCTCGACAAGGTGTATGCGGCCGGGCCGGAGACCGTCGCCTTCGTCTACTTCGGCGGCTACGGCGCGCAGTTCGACGGCGAGAACTATCTCATTCCGGTGGACGCGCGGATCGGCCGCTACGCCGATGTCCCGTCCCAGGCGTTTCGGCTCAACGACCTGGTGCGCGAGCTTGCCGAGCTGCCGGCCGCCGCACGCCTGATCGTGCTCGACGCCTCGCGCGATCACGGCTTCGGCCGCGACACCAGCGAGGCGGTCCCGCCCGGCCTTGCCATGATGGATGTGCCGGCCGGAATGCTGATCGCCTACGCGGCGGCGCCGGGCGCCGTCTCCGGCGAGATCGAGGGGCCCTACAGCCTCTACAGCGGCACGCTCGTGACCTTGATGCGCCAGCCCGGTCTCGACATCGAGCAGATCTTCAAGGCGACGCGCCTGCAGGTGAACAAGGTGTCGACCGGGGCGCAGACGCCGTGGTCTTCGTCCACCCTTGCGGTCGGGCTGACGCTGTTCGAGGCGCCGCAGGTCGGCGCCGCCGAGCCGGCGCCGCAGGCCGCAGCTCCGCCGCCCGCGCCGCAATCGGCAGCGCCGCCGCCGGCCCCGCAGGCGTCGGTCCCCGAAGGCACGCCCCCGCCGCCGGTTCCCATTCCGCCGGTCGGACGCAGCCTTGCCAGCGTCGATGAGCTGCGACGGCTGCCGGCCGATGAAGCCTATGCGCGCGTCGTCGAGTCGGACATGCTCAGGGATTACCAGTGGTTCGTGGAGGTCTATCCCACCTACCGGCTGGCGCCGCAGATCTGGGTCATCATCGAGACCCGGCGCGAAGCGATCCTGTGGCGGCGCAGCATAACGCTCAACAGCCCGCGCGCTTATTGGAACTACCTCAAGCGTTACCCGAACGGCACCCATGCCGCCGAAGCGCGCATGCGGCTTGGCATGCTGGCGGTCGCGGTCGCGCCGCCGCCCGACTACGCGCCGCAGCCCGAGGCGATGCCGGCAGGCTGGTGGGACGAGGCGGTCGACCTGGTGGAGGTGGTGCCGCAGGGCTACGACGCGCCGCCGGCGGTCTTCGACGACCTGGCGCCGGTGTACGTCGAGCCGCCGCCGCCGCTGTTCCCATATCCGGTCGGGTTCTATCCGCCGCCGCCCTATTGGCTGGTGCCGCGGCCGCCGCCGGCGGGCGTGGTCGTGGTGGCGCCGCCGCGCCTCGGGCCGGTCGCCATGATTCGGCCGCCGCCGTTCGTGCGGATTCCGCCGCCGCTGATCGCGCGCCGGCCGTTCCTCATCGGCGGGCGGCTGCCGCCGGCTGCGCCGCTGTTGCGCCCGCTGCCCGCCTTTGCCCGTCCGCCGCTGCGCGGCGTGAGCTTGCCGTCGCCGCCGCCCGGGCGGCCGCGGCTCGTTCCCCTGAGCACCACGACCCAGCCGCTCGTGACGCGGCCGGGCATCGCCCTGCCGCCGTCGGCCCGGCCGCTCGCTCCCGCGGCGCCGCTCGGAGTGGCCAAGCCCACGCCGCCGACGCCGCCCAGTCCGGGCCTGGCGACGCGACCGCCGCCCTCGACCGGCATCGGCGCTGCCAAGTCGGGACCCTTGACCGGCACCGGAAGGGCGAATCCGGCAGCGGCCAAAGAGTTCAAGAACAAAGAGTTCAGGAAGGGGACGCCGTCCGGCGCCGGCACCGCCGCGACCACGCCGGCCACGGGATTGCCGAAAGCGCGCACCCCGCCCCCCTCTGCCGTGGGGAGGCCGCCGCCCGCGGCCATGATGAAGACCACGCCGCCGCCGCGGCCCCCGCCGGCTGCTGTCAGGCCGCCACCCCGTCCGGCCGTCGCCGCCCCCAAGGCGCCGCCGCGCCGGCCGGTCTGCCGGACCGTCAACGGCAAGCAGGTCTGCTCGTAGGCGTAGAGGAGACGCGATTGGGACGGATCGTGCCGGCCGCGCTCATGCTCGCGCTGCCCGTGCTGATCGCGCCGGCGGGCGCCGCGCGCGCGGCCGAGATCAAGGTCCTGTGCTCGAACGGCCTGCCCGGCTGATCGCGGAACCTTTGCGGCGGCGCAATCTTCTTATTGCAGTCGACCACCGCATGGACGTTCCGCGATGATCCGCAAGCTCAAGTCCGGTCAATTCCGGCTCTATTCGCGCAAGCGCAACCCGAAGACCGGCAAGCGCCGCAACCTCGGGACCTTCCCGAACCGGCAAGCCGCCGAACGGCACGAGCGCGCCGTGCAATATTTCAAGCGCGGTGGGTGATATGATGCGTTCGCCGCTGATTGACTCGGTCGTCATTCCGGGGCGCGCCGAAGGCGCGAGCCCGGAATCCAGTATCCACAGGCGGTGATTACTGGATTCCGGATAGCCTCGCTGCGCTCGGCTTCCGGAATGACGAGCAAGTGCATACGCACAACCAATGACCTGGAAACCGTCTCAGTGCAGCTGTTTCGACAGGCCGGCGAAGCGTTCGGCGACCACCATCAGGACGATGGTGGCGACGATGAGCACGCCCGAGGCGGCGGCGGTGCGCACGTCGAGGTCGGTGTCGATGATCTGCCACAGATGGATAGGCAGCACCTCGGTGCGCGCGTCGGTCAGGAACAGCGACACCGGCACGTTGTCGAACGACGCCATGAAGGCGAGGAACGCGCCGGCGCCGATGCCGCGGCCGATCAGCGGCAGGGTGACGCGGCGGAACGTGAACAGCGGGCCGGCGCCGAGGCTCAAGGAGGCATCGAGCAGGGCCGGATCGAGCTGCGCGAGGCTCGCGATCGTCGTGCGCAGGACGAACGGCACGCACACGGCGACATGGCCGAGCACGAGCGTGGTGAGCGAGAGCGGCACGCCGATCAGGCTGAAATAGAGCAGGCCGGCGAACCCGAACGCCAGCGCCGGCAGCAGCAGCGGCGACATGAACAGGGCGTCGAGGACTTTCGCCCAGCGCGCCTCGCTGCGCGCGATCGCCAGCGCGCCCGAGGTGCCGAGCAGCACGGACAGGACGGTGGCGGCGACGGCGACGTTGAGGCTGTTGAGCGCCGCCTGCTGCATCTGATGGGCGTCGAGCAGCGAAACATACCAGCGCAGCGAATAGCCGGGCGGCGGGAAGCGCAGCGACGGCGTGCTGGTGAAGGAGGTCAGCAGCACGATCACGGTCGGAAACATCAGGAAGAAGAAGGCGACCCCGGCGAGCGCCCCGATGACGAGGCGAAAGCTCAGCCGGTCAATATCGGCAAGATAGGGTCTAGCCATGGCGCGCCGCCGTTCGGGTTCGCCCGGCGAGGTTCAACAGATAGACCACGAGCAGGACGGAGATCATCAGCACGACCGACATCGCCGCCGCGAACGGCCAGTTGTTGGCGCCGGCCGCCTGCTGGTAGATGTAGAGCGGCATGCAGACGAGGCGCGCGCCGCCGATCAGCGTCTGGGTGACGAACGCCGTCGTGCAGGCGGCGAACACCAGGATCGATCCGGCGACGAGGCCGGGGAGCCACAGGGGCAGGATCACGCGGCGGAACGTGCGCCAATGGCCGGCGCCGAGCGCGCGCGAGGCGTCCGCCAGGTTGGGGTCGATCCGCTGCAGGGTGGTGATCAGCGGCAGCACCATCAGCGGCATCTGCACCTGGGCGAGCACCATCACCACGCCGACCTCGCTGAACAGCAGCCGCAGTGGCCGGTCGATCAGGCCGAGCGACAGGAACGCCTTGTTGAGGATGCCCTGCTGGCCGAGGATCACGATCCACGCGAAGGTGCGCACCACGACGCTGGTGAGGATCGGCAGGATCACCAGGAACAAGAGCAGCGCGCGCAGCCGCGGGCTTGCATGCACGCACACCCACGCGAGCGGCAGCCCGAACAGCAGGCAGACCGCCGTCGCCTTGGCGCCGAGCACCAGCGTGTCGAGCAGGATGCCGAGGCTGAAGGTGTCGCCGAGGAATTTGCCGTATTGCGCCAGGCTGAACTGGTCGAGCGCGAGCCCGTTGGACAGGCTCACCAGCACGAGCACGATCAGCGGCGCCGCGAAGAACAACAGGAAGAACGCGCCGAGCGGCAGCAGCAGCCGCCACTCGGGCCCGTTCGCGGCGGGCGCCGCCGTCACGCTACCCGTCATTGCGAGGAGCCCGAAGGGCGACGAAGCAATCCAGAGCGTGCGGCACCCCCTGGATTGCTTCCCCCCGCCTTCGCGCTAGGGGATGCACACATCTTTCTGTTCCCCTCCCCCCATTCGCGCAGCGAATGGCGGGGAGGGGTTAGGGGTGGGGGGTGCTTCAGCAAATTCGGAGCGAGAATAGTCCCCCCACCCCGCCGCGCGCTCCGCGCGCGTCGACCCTCCCCGCCATCGGGCGGGAGGGTAGGAGCAAGCGTCACCATCGGTGCCATATCGATGCGTCCGAGATGTGTGCATGCCCTAGCGCCTTCGCGGGGGCTAAAGGCTTTCGCTCGCAATGACGAGCGGGTCGACGGCGCGAGCCAATCATCTGGGCCCCGCCGTCACAGCTTGATGTCGCGATTGAACCGCTCGATCCAGGCGGAGCGCTGCTCGTTGATCTTCGGCCAGTCCTGGTAGTGCAGCTTGGCGAGGTCCTCCTGCGACTTCGCCACCTGCTTGACGATCTCGCCCTTGAGCGGAACCTTGCTGTTGGTCGGGATTACCCAATAGGGCGACCGCTCCATGTCGGCCTGCACCTCGGGGGAGAGATGCGCGTCGATGTACTGGACCGCGAGGTCCGGCTGCACCGCGTTCTTGACCACATGCAGGCTGGTGCGCCAGGCCGGGATGCCGGTGTCGAGGGTGGCGAAGTCGATGTCGACACCCTTTTCCTTCAGGGTCTGCACGAAATTGAAATTGTAGGGCGCGATGTCGATCTGCTCCTGCTGGAACAGCGCCGCATGGGCGCCGAGATTGGCCGAGATCGCGCCGACGCTCGGCAGCAATTCCTTGAGCGCCTTGAACGCCGGCTCCATGTCGCCTTCGCCGCCGCCGCGCGTGCGCGCGAGGTCGACCATGAACGCCATGCCGAGCGTGCTGTTGAGCGCGGTCAGCCCGACACGGCCCTTGTAGGCGGGATTGAACAGGTCGTTCCAGGATTTCGGCCGCTCCTTGATCTTTTTCGGATTGAACCCGATGCCGATCACCTGCAGCGAGATTTTCGGTCCCCACGGCTCCTGGAAGGCGGGCACGAGGTCCTTGTAGTTGGGCGACTTGTCGACCGGATATTTCTCCAACACCCCGGCCTTGACCGCGTCGAGCAGCGGCCCTTCGTCCATGATCGCGACGTCGAACGGCGGCTTGCCGCGCCCGGCCTCGAGCTTCGCCACCTGGTCGGTCGCGAGCAGGATGGTCTGCGCCACCTCGGCGCCGGTCTTCTTGCGGAAATAGGGCGCGAGCACGTCGCGGTGCGCTTCGTTCCAGGTGCCCGGGAAGGTCGCGACCACCAGCGGCTCGGCGGCGCCCGCGCGGCGCGGCAGCAACGCCAGCGCGCCGGCGGCGAGCCCGGCTTCGAGGACCTGTCTACGCCGCAGCATTCCATTCATCATTGCTCTCCTGCTCGTTGTGACGCCGGCTCCGGGAACAGGAGGCAGGCATCGGCCGCCGTGGGTTCGAGGAAGACTTCGCTGCCGCTCGCCGGCACCGCGGCGTGCTCGGGGCGGGGCGCCGCCACCCGCACGGCGGCTCCCGCCGCGAGGGTGAGATCGTAAACGAGCGTGGGACCGAGCGGCATGATGAGGCCGACCTTGGCGCGCAGGCGCCCGGGACCGGGCGTCGCGGCGAGCCGCAGCCGTTCCGGCCGGATCGACAGGACGACGCGGGTGCCGACACGGAAGTTGCCCGGGCGGCAGACGAGGCGGTCGCCGCCGTCGAGGACGACCCGGCATTCGCTTGCGTCGGCGCGCTCCACGATGCCGGGCAGCAGGTTGGCGGTGCCGACGAACTGGTTGACGAACAGGGTGGCCGGGCGGTCGTAGATCTCGACCGGGTTGGCGAACTGCTCGACCGCCCCGCGATTGAGCACGGCGATCCGGTCCGCCATGCCGAGCGCCTCCTCCTGGTCGTGGGTGACCATGATGGTCGTGATGCCGTAGCGGCGCTGCAGCCGCTTGACCTCGACCTGCATGTCGAGGCGCAGATTCTTGTCGAGCGCGCCGAACGGCTCGTCGAGCAGCAGGATTTTCGGCTCGACCGCGAGCGCCCGGGCGAGCGCGATGCGCTGCTGCTGGCCGCCGGACAGCTGCCCCGGGTAGCGGCCGGCGAGATCCGCCATCTGCACCAGGGCCAGCATGTCGGACACCCGTGCCCGCACGCGGGCACGCGCGTCGCCGCGCGCCTCCAGCCCATAGGCCACGTTCTGCGCCGCCGTCATGTGCGGGAACAGCGCGTAGTTCTGAAACACGATGCCGGCGCCGCGGCGGTTGGGCGGCAAATGGTCGACCGTGTCGCCGTCGTAGCGCACGCGCCCTTCGCTCTGGCGGATGAAGCCGGCGATGATGCGCAGCAGGGTCGACTTGCCGCAGCCGCTCGGGCCGAGCAGCGCCACCAGCTCGCCCGCCGACACGGCGAGCGACACGTCGCGCACGGCGGCCGTCGCTCCGAACCGGTGCGTGATCGCCTCGAGGCTGAGCGAATGGCCATGCCCGGGCGCGCTGGTCGCACCGGCATCGGCGGCGGAATCGGGCGCTCGCATCAACTGAAACTGACCATCACGGGACGCCGGCAGGACAAGCTTACGAACTTCGGTCCCAGGATGCTAGTTCGTAGGGTGGGCAAAGGCGGCCCCCAAGCTTCGATCGATGCACGGTCTCAGGCCCGCCGTGCCCACGCGGTCGCGTTTTACCAAACGGCACCAACGGCGAGACGCCGCGGCGTGGGCACGGCGGAATGTGCACCGTACCGATGCGGTGAAGTTTTGGCCGCCTTTGCCCACCCTACGGGTAATTCCACGCGATCGAAATATGCGCTAGCCGCGCTTGCGGAACGAGGACGGCGAGCGTCCATAGGTCGCGCGGAACGCATCGTTGAAGCGCCGCACGCTGCCGAACCCGGCCGCGAAGGCGATTTGCGCGAGCGGCATGGCGGTGCCGTCGATCAGGCGCTTGGCCGCCTGGATGCGGCGCGTCGCCGCCACTTCGCTCGGCGTCGCCCCGGCATGGCGCAGGAACAGCCGCAGCAGGTGGCGCGGCCCGATGCCGAGCCGGTCCGCGAGATCCGTCACCGACGCGCGATCGAGGAAGCCGCCGTCGATCAGGCGCATGGCGCGCCCGACGGTCGTCCTGGTGCCGCTCCAGGCCGGGCTGCCGGGGGCCGTTTCCGGCCGGCAGCGCAGGCAGGGGCGAAAGCCCGCCCGCTCGGCCGCGGCGGCCGAGGGGAAGAACACGACGTTCTCCGAGCGCGCCGGCCGCACCGGGCAGATCGGCCGGCAATAGATGCGCGTGGTGCGCACCCCGGTGAAGAAAATCCCGTCGAACGCGGCGTCGCGGGCAAGCCGGGCGCGGTCGCAGGTCGCGCGGTCGAGGAGCGATGGCGTTACGGTCAGCACGGCGCGACGGTAGCGCGCGTCCGCTTCGCGCGGTAGCCGGAATCGGACCTGGTCGGGGATCATGTCCGAAAACGGCTAGCGGACTCGCCGCCGCGCCGTTAAGTCGGCGGCATGGATGCGCGCCTCAAGACCTTCGAGACGTCGCTGCCCGCGACCCGGCTCTATCACGGCTGGCTCATGGTCGCGGCCGCGTTCCTGGTTGCCCTGTTCGGATGGGGCCTCGGCTTCTACGGGCCGGGCATCTACCTCGTCGCGCTGCGCGAGCGTTTCGGCTGGTCGGCGGCGGACATCGCGTCTGCCGTCACCGTCTACTACGTGCTCGGCGCCACGCTGATTTTCTTTTTCGTCGGGCCGGCGTTCGACCGCTACGGAGTGCGGCGCGTGATCGCCGTGGGCGCGCTCGCCATGGCCGCCGGGGTCGCGGCGCTGCCGCTGGCGACCCGCTTGTGGCACGTCCACGCCGCCTTTGCGCTGATGTCGGTCGGCTGGGCGAGCATGAGCGGCGCGGCGGTCAACATCATCGTGGCGCCGTGGTTCGAACGGCGCCGCGGCTTTGCGGTGAGCCTCGCGCTCAACGGCGCCAGCGCCGGCGGCCTCGTCATGGCGCCGCTGCTGATCTTTCTCATCGAACGGTTCGGGTTCGCGGTCGCCTTGCGGTCGGCCGGCGCCCTGATGCTCGTTGTGCTGCTGCCGCTGCTGGGGCTCGTCGTGCGGCGAAAGCATGCCGGCGAGCATCATTGGGCCGACGATCCGGCCAAGCCGGCCGCGCCACGATCGGACGAGGGCGCGCAGCCCGCGCCGCCGTGGAATGCCGCGGCGGTTCTGCGCGATGCGAACTTCCTCACCATCTCCGTGCCGTTCGCCCTCGGCCTGACCGCGCAAGTCGGATTCCTGACGCATCAGGTCGCGTTCCTCGTGCCCACGATCGGCACCGTGGCGGCCGGGTGGGCGGTCAGCCTGACGACGTTCGCGGCCGTCGTCGGCCGCCTCGCCACCGGCCTGTTCGTCGACCGCGTCGACCGCCGCGTCGTCTCCTGCGGGAACTTCCTGATTCAGGTGGTGGCGATGAGCATCCTGATGGCGACGACGTCGCCGGCGCTGCTGATCGCCGGATGCGTCCTGTTCGGCCTTGGCCTGGGAAATCTGGTGTCGCTTCCCGGGCTCATCGTTCAGCAGGAATTTCCCAAGCGGGATTTCGCGCGGATCGTGAGCATGATCGTCGCCATCAACCAATTCACCTTCGCGTTCGGCCCGGCCCTGCTCGGCCGCCTGCAGCAGGCGGAAGGCAGCTACACGCCCGCGTTGACCGCCTGCCTGGTCATGCAGGCCGTCGCCGCCGTCATCGTGCTGTTGCCGATCACGGCCAAGATGAAGAGATCGGGCTAACCGCGCGCCGGTCGCTGCGCCGGTCATGCCGGGCCGTCCGCGAAATCCGCGGACGCGCCGCCGGGTTCGCATTCCTTGTTGATAACCGGGACGAGCCGGAGCCCGGATAAGATTTTCGCCACAATGGCCGACAACACTCGCGGGTGTCCGGAGGGAATGCGTGTGAGTCCCGAGACATTCCGCAGCCGCGCGCTGGAGTGCGTGCGTTTGGCGCAGGCGTTGCGTGGGTCCCGCCATCGCACCGTCCTGCTCACCCTGGCCCGATCGTGGGCCGAGCTGGCCAATGCGGCGGAAGAATTTCAGGCGCTGTTCGAACGGGCCGCGAAGCCGCGGCGCATTCGTGGCAAAACCGCGGCGCGGCGCACCCGGGCGAAGGGCATGCCGGCGACGCTCCATTGAGCCGTGCGGCGCCGCGCGCGCATCTTCTGGCGGGTCGCGAACCGGGATAGACTTGGCTCCCGATGCCGACGCCGGAGGGAGCCCGCATGCCGATCTCGTCGCGTTTCGTCAAAGACGCCGCCAAGGTTTTCCAGGACACCGACCTCTCCGACGCCCGCGCGGGCGAGCTGGCGCTCGAGGTCGAGCGCCTCAACACAGCCGTGCGCACGGCCGCCGGCGCGCTCGATTTCGACGCGGAGCCGAGTGCGTTCTTTGCCGTGCTGGCGAAGAGGGCGCCATGACGGTCGTGGCAGCACGCAGCCGGGCGGCGCCCGCCGATCCGGCGCTCATGAGCCTGGCGCAGGCGGCGGCGGCGATCCGCGCGCGGCAGCTTTCGTCGGTCGAGGCGACGCAGGCCGCGCTCGCGCGCATCGCGCATTGGCAGCCGCGCCTCAACTGCTTCATCGCCCTCGATGCGGAAGGCGCGCTCAAGCAGGCCGCCGTGCTCGACGCCGATCTCGCCCGCGGGCGCATCCGCGGCGCGCTGCACGGCGTGCCGCTGGCGCACAAGGACATGTTCTATCGCGCCGGCCGCATCTCGACCTGCGGCTCGGAGATCCGGCGGCATTGGCGCGCGACCACCACCGCGACCGTATTAGCGCGGCTCGATGCGGCCGGCGCGGTCGATCTCGGCGCGCTCAACATGGCGGAGTTCGCCGCCGGACCGACCGGCCACAACGAGCATTTCGGTCACTGCCGCAACCCGTTCAACCCGGCGCACCTGACCGGCGGCTCATCGAGCGGCTCCGGGGCGGCGGTGGCGGCGCGGCTCATCTACGGTGCGCTCGGCTCCGACACCGGCGGGTCGATCCGCCTGCCGGCCGCCGCCAACGGCGTGATCGGCCTCAAGCCGACCTACGGCCGGGTCAGCCGCTACGGCGCCATGGCGCGCGCCTGGTCGCTCGATCACGTCGGGCCGCTCACGCGCACGGCGGAGGACTGCGCCCTGATGATGGCGGCGATCGCCGGCCACGACCCCAACGACGGAGCGATCAGCCACGAGCCGGTGCCGGATTTCACCGCCGGGCTTGCCGACGGCATCAAGGGCCTGCGCGTCGGCGTGGTGACCGAGGCGGACGGCGCATCGGTCGACGATGAGGTGCGCGGCGCGCTCGCCGCCAGCGTCGAGGTGCTGCGCTCGCTCGGCGCCGAAACCGTGCCGGTGCGGCTCGCCCATCTCATGGAGTGGTATTACTTCGCCGACACCATCTCGAAGTGCGAGGGCGCGACCATCCACGCCCGCTGGCTGCGCGAGCGGCCGCAGGATTATTCCGGCCACGTGCGCACGCGTCTCGAAGCCGGGCTGGTGCTGCCGGCGACCCGCTACATCGAGGCGCTCTCCACGCGCGGCCGCCACGTCGCCGGGTTCCTCGACAGCGTGATGGCGGGCATCGACGTGCTGCACTGCCCGGCGATCCCGGTCCCCATCCCGACCATCGCCGAGACCGACGTCGAGGGCACCGGCGAAGCGGTGCTGGCGCTGGTCGGGCGCATCACCCAGTACACGCGCCCGTTCAACTTCCTCGGCCTGCCGGTGATCAGCGTGCCGTGCGGCTTTACGCACAACGGCCTGCCGGTCGCGTTCCAGGTGGCGGCAAAGCCGTTCGCCGAGCCGCTGCTGCTGCGCGTCGCGCACAGCTATCAGGCGGCGACGGATTTTCACGAGCAGGTGCCGGAAATCAGATGACAGATGTCGGATGTCGGATGATGAACAGCCTCTGATCTCTGGTCTCCGACATCCGTCATCCGACATCTGACATCCGACCTCCGTCATTCGCTTCCCGGCACCGTGCCGGCCGGCAATGCCGTCACGTAATCGGCGATCTCGCCCGGCCGGGTGAACCACACCTTGTCGCGCTGCGGGTGATTGACGATGTGCGCCAGCGCCTCGCGCAGCGCGCGTAGGCGGTAGGGCTGGCCGGTGACCATGGTGTGCAGCGCGATCCCGCACACCAGCGGTTGGCGCTCGCTCTGGCGCAGCATTTCCTCGAACTGGTCGACGATCATTTTCCCGAACGCGTCGGGCGCGTGGTGACGCACGAGCATCTGCGGCGAGTCGTTGATCTCGATCGGGTAGGGGACGGAGAGGATCGGCCCGGCGCGGGTGCGCATCCAGATCGGCTGGTCGTCGCACGGCCAGTCCATCATGAACTCGTAGCCCGCCTCCTTGAGCAGGTCGGGCGTGACCGTGCTCTGCGACATCCACGGCGCCATCCAGCCGCGCGGCGGCTTGCCCTGGAAACGGGCGATGGTCTCGTTCACCTCGGCGATCAGGCGCGCCTCGTCGGCTTCCCACCGCTGTCCGGGGCGCTCGGCGTTGGTGCGGCCGTGGCCGATGAACTCGTCGCCGCGCGCCCGGATGGCCTCGGGGATGTCGGGGCAATGGTCGAACACGGTGCTGTTGATCAGGTGATTGCCCGGCAGCTTCAGCTCGTCGAGCAGCTCGAGCAGCCGCCAGATGCCGACCCGGTTGCCGTAGTCGCGCCAGGCATGGTCGCGATGGCTGGGCGGCGGGCTCTCCACGCTGAGCACGTGGCCGATGCCCTGGCCGAAGGCGAAATACTCGATGTTGACCGCCACGTGGACGGCGAGCCGCCGTCCACCCGGCCAGGAATAGTCGCGCCGCTTGACGATCGGCGAATAGTCGTAGCGCCCGTGGGTCGGGAGTTGCATCACCATGACGTGCTCACTTGTCGGTCGGGACGGGTTGATCCGGACCAGTGTAGCGCAGGACCCACAGGCCCCATTGCTTGTCGGTCACGTAGATGTAGCCGCGCGTGTCGACCAGTACGTCCTCGGTCTGGGTGACGAGGTCGCGCGGCAAGGCGCCGGCACGCTCGGCCGGTTGCGGCGGGATGAACCAGCCGGTCTCCACCGGCAGCAGCGGATCCTTGATGTCGAACACCCGCAGGCCGGCGTTGAAGTAGGTGAGATAGATCAGGTTGCTGGGCTGCTCCACGTCGGGCAGGTGGATTTCCTGGTTGACGTTGTGCGGGCCGAAGCGGCCGCCTTTTTCGCAGAAGTTCTTGTACGGCGCGCCCTTGGGCGGGACCGGCAGGGGAAACAGCGAGATCAGGCGCGGCCGCGCGGGATTGCGGTTGTCGACCAGGCCGGCGAAGTTCAGTCCCTCGTTGCAGCGCTCGGCGATCGCCTCGGAGTTGACGTAGAGCAGGTTGCGGTCCCACAGCGGCAGCACCGTGTGCAGCGAGGGCGCGCCGACCGAAACGAACGGCGGACTGAAGTTGAGCTTGCCGATCAGCTTCGGGTTGGCGATGTCGCTGATGTCGAGATTGACCACCGCCGGCGCATAGGCCATCGCGGCGCGCTTGCCGTCCGGGCTGATCATCGGCGGGCCGTGGAATCCTTCCGGGCCTTCCGGCTTGGGTTCGCCGGCCTTCTGGCCCGGCATCCACCAGCGCCCGGCCTCCGTGGGATGCGCCGGGTCGCTGATGTCGAGGACCACCATGATGTTGGAGCTGAAGCCCGGCATGGCGGCTGACAGGTAGGCGTATTTGCCGCCCGGATAGGAGTTGCGGTGGGTCCCGGTCGCGCCGGTCTTCCAGTGCGAAAGCTGCTTCGGGTTGACCGGATCGCTGATGTCCCACACCAGCACGCCTTCGTCGTTCGGCTTGTTGGGATCGGTGCCCCACCCGAGCGCGCCCTTCTCCAGCGCCGTCACCATGATGGTGTCGTGCAAGGTCATCTGGATGGTCCAGGTATTGGCCGGACCCGGGATGGTCTTGAGGAATTTCGGATTCTGCGGATCGGTGACGTCGACGATGCTCCAGCCGAAGTGCCACAGGTGCCCCATGTAGAGGTACCAGCGGCCGTCGACCTTCCTGATCGCCATCTTGAAGGCGCCCTTGCGGTTGTCGAGGCCGCTGTAGCCGACCGCCTCCATGTTGCTTGCTTCCCATCCCGGCGGGATGGGATCCGCGCGGCCGGGCGCCGCCAAGCTCGCAGCGGCCGCGACCGCGATAATGCCGCTTCGCAAACATTTTGTCGTGCGCACGCCATTCTCCCCAAGATTGGCCGTCAGCCGGCCGGCTCGACCACGATCTCGTTCCCGTCGGCGCTCAACCGTGCGCCCATGCGGCCGCTGCGTTGCGCCAGGTCCGTGAACGCCGCCTGCTCGCCGGCGAGCGGGCACAGCACGGTTTCGTTGCGATCGTTGTGACGGACGAACTGGAACGTCGTGCGCTTGACCCCGTCGCGCTCCACCGCGGCGCGCACCATCATGCCGAGCCAGTCGCCGTGCGGGCGTCCGCCGTGGCCGGTGTGGAACGAGAAGCTGCCGAGCCCGTAGAAGATCGGCCGCCCCTTGTAGACCTCGACCGCCAGCGCGTGGTGCGGGCCGTGTCCCATGACGATGTGGGCGCCGGCGTCGATCGCCGCATGAGCGATCTGCGTCATGTAGTCGAGCACGTCCTTCCCGAGGCCCCAGTGGCAGGACGCGACCACGATGTCCGCCTGCGCGCGCAACGCCGCGACGTCGTCGGTAAAGGATCGCAGATAGGCGGCGTCCGCCCAGGTCACGATCTCCGGCGGCACGCCCGGCCGGTTGGGCGGCGGGATCTCCGGCCGCGTCTTGTGCACGGGCACGTGATACGCCGTGTGGCCGCGCATCACCGCGATGCCGGCCGCCTCGGCGCCGGCCTCATGATTGGTCGGCCAGTAGACCGCGCTGCGCTGGAGGAAGCCGCAGCTCACCGCGCGCGCGACGATGGCCGGCGCCCGCGCCGCGGCGAGGTTGCGGCCGGCGCCGGTATGCCCGATGCCGAGCGCATCGAGCCGGTCGATCGAGGCGGTGATCGCCGCCTCGCCGTAGTTGACGTTGTTGGCGATGCCGACCGCGTGGATGCCGGCCGCCGTGAGCGCCGCGCCGCCCGGCTCCGGATGGGCGTAGAAGCCTTCGTTGTGGAACGAATGGCCGCCCGGGTCGAACAGGCAGCATTCGAGATTGCTGAACACCACGGCGTCGCGCAGCTCGCCGGCGACGCGCGCGAACGGGACCGCCGGGTCGGTGACGTTCATCAGGTTTACGTCGCCGGTGAGGATGAGTTTCATGGGTTTGGCCGCGCCTCCATGGTCGCCTTCTTAACCTCTCCCCGGAGGGGAGAGGTCGACAATCCGCGAGCTTGCTCGCGGATTGTCGGGTGAGGGGGTTCCGGTGATTCAATTGAAACGTCGTAACCCCCTCACCCCAACCCTCTCCCCTTCGGGGAGAGGGAGCTACATCCGTCCGTTGGCGTATTTGACGTCGCGCAGGCGGATCAGGCCGTCCGGGTAGGGGACGTAGCCCTTGAGGTCGGCGGTGAAGCCCCAGATCCACGTTTGGTGCCACAGGTAGATGATCGGCCGCTCGTCGAGCACGATGCGCATCACGCCGTCGTAGGCGCGCTTGCGCGCGGCGCGGTCGCTGGTCAGCCGCGCCGCCTGCAGCAGCTTCTCCAGCTCCGGATTGCAGTAGTGGCCGTCATTGCCCGGCACGTTGCAGCCCAGCAGCGTGTGGATGTTGGCGTCCGGATCGATGCGCCCGCTCCAGCCCACGTAGTCGGCGTCGAACGTGCCCTCGCGCGCCTGCTGCAGCATGGTGATGAACTCGGTGAGCTGGATCTTCACCGCGATGCCAACCTCCTGGGCCATCGACTGGATGATCTCGGCGGCCTGGCGGTCGGCGTCGGCGTTGGGCACCAAGAGGGTGAGGGTCGGGTTGGCGACGCCGGCCTCCTTGAGCAGCGCCCTCGCGCGCGCCACGTCGCGGCCGGGCACCGGCTGCGCCTGATCGTAGTAGAAGCTCGCCGGCGGCTGCGGCTGGTTGCCGAGCACGAACGCGCCGTTGTTGGCGACCTGGTTGAGGATGTTGCGGTCGAGCGCGAGATCGAGCGCCGCGCGCACCCGCTTGTCCTTGCCGAACGGGTTGTCGGCGCGCCCTCCGTTGGCGATGTTGAAGGTGATGCCCTGGTAGCCGAGCCCGGTTATCGAAGCCGACGCCAGCTTGCCCGACGCGCGCAAAGTGTCGAGATCGGTCGGCGCAATGCGCTCGATCATGTCGAGCTGGCCCGAGCGCAGATTGGCGAAGCGCACGGTCGCGTCCGGCATCGGCAGGAACACGACCTTCTGGATGGCGTAGCGGTCCTTGTCCCAGTAATCGGCGAAGCGCTCGAGCACGATGCGGTCCTGCGGCACCCGCTCGACGAACCGGTACGGCCCGGCGCACACCGGCTTGTTGCCGAACTGGTCGCCGAGCGCCTGCGCGGCCTTGGGCGAGACCATGATGCCGGCGCGGTCGGCGAACTGGGCGAGCAATGGCGAGAACGGCGTCGCCATGTCGACCCGCACGGTGAGCGGGTCGATCACCTCGACCTTGGCGATGGCGCTGATCTCGCTCTTGCGCCGGCTGTCCGGCAGGGTGAGCGCGCGGTCGAGGCTGAACTTGACGGCGGCGGCGTCGAACGGCTCGCCGTCGTGGAAGCGCACGCCCGGCCGCAGCTTGAAGGTGATGGCCTTGCCGTCCGCCGCCGTCTCCCAGCTCGTCGCCAGCATCGGCACGATGCCGGCGTCGGGCGCGATGTCGACCAGCTTGTCGCAGATCGACGTCATCACGACGCGGCCGACGAAGCTCCAGTTCTTGGCGCCGTCGAGGGTGTCGGGATCTTCCTGCAGGCCGATGCGCAAGGTCTGCGCCGCGGCGGGGAAGGCGAGGGCGGTCAGGATACCGATGAAGGCGGCAAGCAGAACGCGCATGGGTTCCCCACGTTATCCGAGGCCCCATGAGCGTAACACGACGGATGCTTGCGCGCGACGCGCGACGTCGGCCGGGCGGAGAGTTTGCGCGGCGGCTTTGCGCGGCGGCTCTACGCCGCCACCTGGCCCAGGAAGCTGTCGACCTCGGCGCGCAGGTTGACGGCCGCGTTCTGCACCGCGTCGGCGGCGGCGAGCAGCATCTGCGCCGACGTGCTGGTCTCGGCGATGGCGCCGGCGACCTCGCCGAGCACGGCGGCGACCTCGCGGGTTTCCTTGGCGGCGCTCGCCACGTTGTGGGTGATCTCGCTGGTGGCGGCGTTCTGCTGGCCGACCGACGCGGCGACCGAGGAAGCGTGGGTGTTGATCTCCTGCATGCGTCCGGTGATGCGGCCGATCGCCTCGACGGCGCCGGCGGTCATCACCTGCACCGCGGAAATCTGCCCGTCGATCTCCTTGGTCGCCTTGGCGGTCTGCACCGCGAGCGACTTGACCTCGGAGGCGACCACCGCAAAGCCCTTGCCCGACTCGCCGGCGCGCGCCGCCTCGATGGTGGCGTTGAGCGCCAGCAGATTGGTCTGCTCGGCGATCGCCTGGATGAGCTTGACCACGTCGCCGATCTTCTGCGCCGCCTTGGCGAGCCCGGCGACCTGATCGTTGGTCGACTTGGCTTCCGCCGCCGCCATGCCGACGACCTCGGTGGTGTGGCCGAGCTGGCGGCTGATCTCGGCGATCGAGCGCAGCAGCTCTTCCGCCGCGGTCGCCGCCGTGGTGACGTTGGTCGAGGCTTCGTTCGACGCCGCGGCGGCGCCCTCGGCGCGATGCGAGGTCTTGTCGGACGATCCGAACAGGGCGGTCGCGGTCGATTTCATCGCCGCCGCGCTGTCGCCGACCGTCTTGAGCACCGCTTCGACCCGTTGCCGGAACGAGGCGATCGCCGCATCGGTCGCCTTGCGGCGCGCTTCCTGCTCGCTCAGGCTGGCCCGTTGCGTCTCCGCCTTCTGCTGCGCGGTCACGTCCTCGTGGGTGACCACCCAGCCGCCGCCGGGCATCGGCGTGTTGACCATCGAGATGATCCGCTCGCCGGTTTCCACGATCTGGTGCGTCGGCTTGCCTTCGGCGAGCGTCGCCATGAGGTGGGCGATGTACTGCTCCGGATCGGCCGTGAAGGCGCCGGTCTTGATGCGGTATTGCAGCAGCTGGCGCAGCGTGCAGCCCGGCTTCGCCACGTCGGGCGAGAGATCGTACATGCGCAGGTAGCCGCGATTGCACAGCACGAGCCGCTGCGCGCCGTCGAACATGCACAGGCCCTGGGACATGTTGTCGAGCGCCGTCGCCAGGTGGGCGTTGCGCCGGCGCGCGGCGGCAAGGCCGAACGCGACGCCGCCCGCCAGCAGGCACGCCGATACGGCGAGCACGGCAAGCCACCCGCCTGCGACAGCCTCGAACATGCTTCCCCCAGCGATAGCTGCCGGAGGGTATGAGCGCGCACCTTACAATTGGTTAATGGTTTTTACTTAGGCCCGGCACCGTCACCTCGCTCAGAATCACGCGTACAGGGTGGGCAAGGCGGCCCCCGAAGCTTCGATTGACGCGCGGCATCGGGCCCGCCGTGCCCACGGGTCGGGCGTTGCCAAAGGTGCATCATGGGGCATCGGTGCCCCGGCCCCTGGCGCCGGCGCGGGAAATTTCCTATGGGGACTGGGGATCGCAGGCGCCCGCGGCCGGACGCAGCTTGCCCCGCTGGAGAATGTTCATGCGAAAGCTCGCGTTCGTTTCCGCCGGCCTGATATTCGCCGTCATTGCGGCCCCGGCGGCGCAGGCGCAGGTCACGATCGACGTTGCGAAGATCACGTGCGAGCAGTTCATCCTCTACAAGGTCTCCAGCCCGCAGAACCTCGCCATCTGGCTCAGCGGCTACTACAGCGGCAAGCGCGGCAACACCCTGGTCGATACCCAGGACTTGAAGGAAAAATCCGACAAGGTCATCGATTACTGCCGGGCAAATCTCAACACGCCGCTGATGCAGGCAGTCGAGACCCTGTTCGGCCTCAACAAATAGTCGCCGCTCCGGCAGCAGGCAAACGGAGGCAGCCACATGGGCCGCACGGCGCTGTTCGGCCTGCTTCCCGCCGCGTTCGTCGCCGTCCCGGCCGTCGCCAAGGACACGGAGGACATGCACCACCGGCTGGTGCTCCACATCGATCAAAACGCCCCCGCGCTCATGACCATGGGGCTCAACAACGCCGGCCACGTGGTCGACTATTATCAGGAGCGCGGCGAGGCGGTCGCCATCGAGATCGTCACCTACAGTCAGGGCGTGCACATGCTGCGCGACGACACGTCGCCGGTGAAGGACAAGATCCGGGAGCTGCGCGGGCGGCTCAAGGGCCTGTCGCTCGTCGCCTGCAACAATACGATGCGGCGGATGCACGAGACCCGAAGCAACGGTCGTGCCATCCGACGTGGTGCGCCTGATGGAATTGCAGGAGCAGGGCTGGAGCTACGTGCGGCCGTAGCGAGGCGAAGTCGGCGAATGAATTTGTTTGAACGTGCCGAGAGCACGCTAGAGCGGGATGACTTTTCTTCGAATCGTCATCCCACTCTAGCTTATTGTTTGAGCATGATCTTTTCCGAAAACCGGTACCCACTTTTCGGGATCATGCTCTCGCGTCGATGCTTGCTCCTACCCTCCCGCCCGTTGGCGGGGAGGGTGGCGCCGCGCAGCGGCGCCGGGTGGGGGGACTATTCTCGCTCGGAATTTGCTGAAGCACCCCCCACCCCTAACCCCTCCCCGCCATTCGCTACGCGAATGGGGGGAGGGGAATAGAGACTATTCTTTCAATCTCCAAACAAATAGCCGCAGCCCTTGTCGGCCGGATCGTGCGCCATGACGCGGTCGTAGAGGTCGCCCGCCTGGCGCACCAGCTCGTCGGTTTCCTCCACCGGCAGAAACCCTTGCGCGGCCACGTCGGCGGCGCGGGCGCGCACCTTGGCCTCGTAGCCGGCGCGGTCGGCATAGCGCGCCGCGAGCGAGGGGCGCGGATCGCCGGCCGCGCGGCGCTCCGCCTCGGTGCGCGCGAACGGGATGAACGAGCCGTCCCAGCGCCCGGTCGCCCAGGCGAACCCGGCGGCGGCGGTGCGCGGGTTGAAGCCGATGCGGGTGCCGAGCGGCACCTGCACCTCGGGGAGCGCGATGCCGCCCTCGTCGATGCCGTCGGCGTTGGGCTTGGGCACCAGGGTCGCGTAGGGCCTGCCCGCGGCCGGGGGAACCGTGTCGGCGATGCGCTCGGTGGCCAAGCGCGGACCGAGGTCGAGGCGCGGGGGCCGCAGGTTGCCCTCGGGCAGCCGGACGCCGGGGATTTGCGGAAACACTTCCTTGTAGGCCGACACGGTGAGCAGCGTGCCGTCGGCGATGCGCGGATAGGTGCTGGGCGGCGGCGCGCTGCCGTCGCGCACCCAGCGGTCGAGCGCGATCAGCAGCGCGCGCATCACCCGGTAATGGTCGAGCGGGTTGACGCAGTTCTCGAAAATGCCGCGGCTGCGCGCGAAACCCGCGTAGTGCTGCGCGCCGGCGATCAGATAGACGCGCGCCTCCGGCGCCGGCGCGATGTCGCGCGCGCCGTCCGGGTCGGTGGTCGGCAGCGAGGCCGCCCGGTTCCAGTATTCGGTCGAATTGTTGACGTAGAAGAGTTTCGGCACCGCGCCGAGTGCGCGCGCCTTGTCGAGCACCGCGGCCTCGACGCCGCTCACCGGATCGCGCGCGCGGTCGGTGGCGAACGGAAAGAAGTCGGTCGGGTAGATGTGGTCCTCGAGCACGCTGAAGTGCCGCGTCGGCATGGCGAAGCGATAGTCGAAGCCGCCCTTGCCGCCGCCGGCCACGTGGATGAAGGCGCCGTCGAACACCGGCTTGCCGTCCTCGTCGACGTGCAGGCCCTCGAGCAGCATGGTCTGGATCAGCCGGCCGGATTGCGAGATGCCGAACGCGAGCGTGCGCTGGGGCACTGGCGCGCCTTCGAGCGGATGGGTGCGCAGGTGGGCGAGCAGGTCGCGGATGCCCGCCATGCCGAGGCCGACCACCATGGGATCGCGCGCCGTGTAGGTGAGCTCGTAGATGCGGCCCGGCTGGAAGCCGCCGGCGAGCGTGATCTCGGTCGCGATGCCGCCGTCCGGCGGCGCGACGAACGACCAGGCGGAGCGGGCGATCGGCCGGCGCTCGCCCTCGGGCCGGTCGCGCTCGGTGAGCGCGGCCTCGGGCGCGCCGGCGGCGGCGAACGGATAGGCGGTGCCGCCCATGCCGGTGAAGCGCGCGCTCGGCGCCGGCGCGTCGACGATGAGGTCGTAGGCAACCGGGCCGGTGATCGGCTTGCCGTTCTCGGTCGCGATCGGCGCCTGGAGCAGCAGCAGCTTGTCGCCCGGCGTCGCCGCCACGTCGGACGCCCACGCCGACCACAGCAGGGTGAAGCCGTGGCGGAACAGGAAGCCGTTGCCCACGTCGGCCGTGCTCGCCGGATCGTTGCCGCCCGACGCCCCGTCGAGCTGGCGCAGCATGGCGATGCGGCCGCGATTGTTGACCTCGTAAAGCAGCGTTCCGTTGCCGCGGGAAAAGTCCGCCGGGCGCAGCATGAGGAACTCGGCGCTGAACGCGACGCGGCCGTCCGCGTTGCGCGGGGCGAGCTTGAGGTCGGCGATCGCCGCGTTGGCGGCGGCATCCGGGTCGAGCGCGAACCACGCGCGCCCGCGCAGCTTCTCATAAGCGCCCGCCGTCCCGAATGCCGCGCCGTTGGCAAACGGCTCGCGCGAAAGAATCTCGATCCGCTCGACCTTGGCGATGGCCGGTCCAGCAAGCGCGCTTATGAGCCATAACGTTGCGATAATCAGTCGGCGCATGATCGGTCCTCCCGCAGGGAACAGGCTGGGGAGCATGCCGGAAAAAGCGGCGCGTGGCGACCGGTCGGCCCGGTCCCAAGGGCAGCGCCGCACGCCCGGGTGCAGGCACGGTCGCAGGCGCCGCCAGGCCCAGCGGCGCGGCACCGAATTACCTGTGCGGGAGGGCGCGTCCCAGCCTCCCCGTGGGTTGCGACCGGCGACGCGCCATGACAAAACAGATTCATGCGGCGAATCTTTCCTCTCTTCCTGTTGCTGATCGTGAGCGCGTGCGTCGGCGTCGTGCCCAAGACCGAGGGCATCAGGACGATCGGTATCGTGTCGGCCATCGGCGACAAGTTCTACCTGCGCAAGGTCGGCATCACCGTCTTCGGCAATGATTCCAAGGAAACGCCGATCGACTCCTGGGGCATCGACGACATGATGACCGCGAAGATTCGCACCGCCTTGACCCCGCGCTTCGACGTGCGGCCGGTGACCTACCGGCGCGGCGTGTTCGCGGCGTTCCCCGACCGTACGGGCTTCATTGCCCAGTACTTTCGCCCCGAACTCGTTCGCACCGAGGTCTCCCCGCAAGGGCTCGACGCCTACATCGTCGTCTTGAAGAGCGAGCGCCAATACGGTCAGACCAACCAATTACTCCAGGGGCTCGGCATCGTCGAAGGCAGCGGCGGAGTCCTGTTTGAGCCGAATGTTTACCTGCACGCGTATTTCTCGATCGCCCTGGTCGACGGGCACGATTTTGCCCGCAAGGGCGAAACGTTCTCGGTCATACCGGGACAGCATCAGTTCGGAGACTTGATGGGTTCGCCCTATCGCAAGGTCGACACCTCGTGGTGGCCCGCGTCACCCGACCCGGCTTCCAATCAGCGGCTCAAGGGCGCCATCGTCGAGCTCATCGACCAGAGCCTCCCGGCCGCCTTGCAGACGATGCAATTGGTGCAGTAACCCACAAGCGGGTTGGTGTTACGCGCGCCGAGTTGCTATATTTCTGGCGTAGTGAAGCGATTCCGATTCGCATTCGTGCGTTTTGTCGACCTTTCGCATTATCAACCGCGAGCGCACCGCCATGAGCCGCACGAGCTGGAACCGGCTGGCCGACAAGTTCGAGACCGACGTGTGCGACATCACGCGCACGGAGACGAGCAATCAATTGAGCCGCTGCGTCGCCGCGGTGGCGCCGTCGCCGCGCCGCTCGGTGCTGGTCGATCTCGGCTGCGGCATCGGCACCTTCATCCAGCAATTCGGCGACCGCTTTCGCGAGATCGTCGCCGTCGACATCGCGCCGCGCATGGTCGAGCGCGCCAAGGAGCGCTGCAACGGCGGCTTGCCCAAGACCACTTGGTTCGCCATGGGCATCGAGCGCGCCGCCAAGCTGATCGGCACGCGCGCCGATCTCACCGTGTGCCTCAACGTCATCACCTCGCCGCAGCGGGCGCGCCAGCACGGGCTGTGGGCGAGCGTCGCCGCGGTGACCAAGCCGCGCGGCCACGCCCTTGTCGTGGTGCCGTCGATCGAATCGGCGCGCATGGTGCGCGCGGTCGAGATGCGCGGGCGCAAGCGGGTCAAGCCGCGGGAGGCCGACGGCGTGCTGCGGCGCGCCGACGTGTGGGTGAAGCATTACGCACACGAGGAGCTCGAAACGCTGCTGCCGCGCTACGGCCTCGTCGCCCGGCGCATCGGCCACGGCTATTTCCCGTGGACGCAGGAGGGGCTCACCAAGCCGCGCGCGAGCGACGCCAGCCCGTGGGACTGGGTATGCCTGGCGCAACGGGTCGCCGGCTAGGTCGGGGACGTTCTTGCGCCATTAAGGCAGCAGGTCGACCTGGCCGATCGTGACGTAAGTGCGCCCGCGCGACTTGTCGGCACCCAAGGTGCTGACCGTCACCGTGATCGCGCCGCCGTTCCATCGGTTCTCCGCCTTCTGCCGGGCCAGAATGTCACCGACGGCAAAGCGGAATTCGCCGCCCCCCGGCGTCGCGTGGCTGCCATCCGGCATGTCCATCATCGGGCCGCCGGTGCGGGTGTCCCAATTGAAGAAGTTGAGCGTGCCGACGTGATAGGGGCTGTCGAGCGTCGGCGGCGCGCCCTCCGGCAGGTTGAGGAAGACGTGCAGCGGCGCCGGCGGCCGCGCGAGCAGCTTCACGTTGCTGAGCACCAGCGTCTGCTCGCCCGGGGTCGCTCGAACGGCGGCGGCGGCAGTGGGCGGCGCCGGCGCGAGGGTGGCACGCGCGCCCGTGCTGCCGACGGAAAGCCCGCTCGCCCGTGCGGCCGCCAGCACGACCGGCGGGGCGGGGGCGCGAACGGCCGCCGTGGCCGCGACGGAGACCGGCGGCCGGGGCGGAAGGGAATCATAGACGTAACCGAGGTCTTTCGTATTCAGCTCCCCGCCCGCGGTCACCGTCACCAGCTTGTTGTTTTCGTCGATGAAGGTGAATTTGCGGCCTTCCCAGGTTGTTTGACTCGGGTCGGTCCCGCCCGTGCCCCAGTTGTAGACGCTGCCGGACGCGGCCTGCCATGCTGCCCACAGCCGATCGATCTGACAGTGGTGGACGAAGAAGATGGGATCGCTGGCCGCCACCGGCACGTTCGACATCAGACCGCCGACATTGTCGTGCACGTTGTCGTGCGGCTGGCATTCGACGCGGCCGGCAAACCCGAACGCCAAATATTGCGGATCGGGCGGGACCGCATAGGTGTCGTCCGACGGGAAGAGATTGGTGCCTGACAGCGCCGGGCCGTAATCCGTCTGCGAGTACGGCATGTAGCCGTCCTGATTCATCGGCACGTTCTGCGCGCCGCTTCCCGCCGGATTGGCGAAGCCCAGCCCGCGCAGGTCTTCGTACAGCGGATTGATATCGCCCTGCTGGTCGGTGACCGGATTCTGGAACGCGGCCGGCAACTGCAGCGACGGTCCCTGGTCGGAGGCGTAGTTCCAGTACGGCAGCACGAAATCGTTCGCCCCGCTCATCAATCGCACGATCTTCTCGAAATAGAGGACGTACCAGCGGTGCCAGGCGACGAACCACGGGCTGCCGTGCGGGCAAGTGCCCCAGCATTGCTGCGCGGCCGCCTTCCAGGCGGCCTGCGGCGTGCCCGCCGCCGGATTGCCGTAGATCAGGTCGATGCGCGCGCTTAGTTCGGGCGTGCCGTGACGCAGGCCGTCGCTTTCCATCGGATGAAACGGATTCGCGGGCACGCCGTGGGTATAGGCCTGGAACGTCCAGCTCTGCGGCTGCGGCGTGATGTTGATGGCCGGATCCTGCATCTTCTGTATCGCCTTGGCGTAAAGGTCGAGCATGCGCGCGCCGGCGGTGGAATTAATGTCCGGCCGCGTCATCAAGGTCTGGGCGTCCGCGCCATGCCCCGGCAGCAGCGCCGTTGCCCCGAGGGCGGCGCCGAGCTTGAGCAGCGACCGACGGCTGGTGGCGTGACGGTCACGCGAGATGTCGTGCATCGAAGCCTCCCCTTTCATTTCGTTCTAGTTATCGAAAACTACACTTTAATGTCGTAGAGGCCGATTGCCTAGCGGCCAATGTGTCGCTGCGCGCGCGGCACGGCCCGCGCACTGGTATTGCACTGAACGCGACGGATTGTGCGGCCGGCTCGGCGACTAGCGGCGCCGAGAGCGCGTTACAGGTCTACCCGGTCCGCCGCCGCACCACGGGCAGCACCTCCCGCCCGAGCAGCTCGATGCCGGCCAGGATGGCATCCTGGCCCATGCCGGGCCAGCTCACCCGCATGGACAGATGGTTGATACCGACGTGATACTGCGCCACCAGCTCGTCGGCCACCTGCGCCGGGTTACCGACCGCGAAGCGGCCGGCGGCAAGGCGGCGCAACTGATCCTCCGGCGCGCCGCCGCGGTCCTGCGACACGCCCGCCAGGCCCCACGACGCATAGGACGCGTATTTCTGCAGCAGGTAGGGCGCGACGCGGCGGTAGGCGGTGTCCTCGTCTCCCGCGCAGGCGACCTCGTAGAGCCGGCAGATGTGCTCGCTCGGCGGCAGGCCGGCGGCGGCGCGCGTCGACGTGAACAGCTTCATCTGCGCCGGCAGCTCCTCGGTCTTGGGCGTCGGCACCACCAGCCAGCCGTCGGAGATCTTCGCCGCCCGCACGATCGCCGCGTCGACCTGGGCGCCGATCAGGATCGGCGGCCGCGGCGCCTGCAGCGGGCGCGGCCTGATGCTCACGTCGGCGAACTGCCAATGGCGGCCGGTGTGGGTGACGTGGTCCTCGGTCCACAGCCGCCGGATGATCTCGACGCCTTCCGACAGCCGGCTCACGCGCTCGGCCATGGGCACGCCGAAGACCGCGAACTCCTCGGGCCGGTAGCCGAGCCCGACGCCGAGCAGAAATTTTCCGCCGGTGAGGATGTCCATGAAGGCGCCGATCTCGGCGATCTCCACCGGATTGTGCAGCGGCAGCAGGATCAGGTTGGTGCCGATCGCAAGCCCCTGCGCCTCGACGGCGACGCGCTGCAGCAACGGCAGCTGCGGGAAAAAGTGGAAGCCGGGGGTGGCGTGGTGCTCGCCGGCCCAGATCGAATCGAAGCCGAGCGAGCGGATCAGCCGCGCCTGCTCCAATATCTGCGCCAGATGGCGCGCCGGGTCGTCGCCTTCGGGATGCTGGGTGTTGAGATAGATGCCGAGCTTCATGCCATCTCCCCGCTGCCCCTTGGCAAATCGATCTTCGCTTCAGTCGGAATGAAATTGCAAGAGCCGGGCGATCTGGGCTTAAATGGTCCATCCAGTGGGTCGCTGCCGCAGGGCGCGAAGACGCCCGCGACAGCCCGAACAGAACGGCAATGCTCGTGCGCCGGCCGCCGGCCGGCGCGGTCGAGACTGGGAGGACACCATGCGCCTCGGTCGCCGGGCGCGGGCGTGGTTTGCCGCCACGCGCAAAACGCCGTCCCTGCGTCTCGCGTTGATATGTCTGGCGCTCGCCGCGCTCGCCGGTTTCGCTGCGGCGGCCGGCCCGGCCGGCCCGTCGGGACGCGCGGTCATGGCGTGGCACGTGACCGTGCCGCCGAGCTGGTTCGACCCGTCCGCCGCGCCGCCGCAGATCACGCCGTTCGGCATGCTCTATGCGCTGCACGATGCGCTGGTGCGTCCCTATCCCGGGCAAAAGATGGGCCCGAGTCTCGCGGAATCATGGGAGGAGAGCGAGGACGGCAAGACCTATGAGTTCAAGCTGCGCGCGGGATTGACGTTTCACAACGGCGATCCCCTGACCACGGACGACGTGAAGTTCAGCTTCGAGCGCTACAAGGGCGCGGCGGCGAAAATCCTGCACGACCACGTGGCGCAGGTCGAAATCGTCGATCCGCGGGTGGTGCGCTTTCGTCTCGCGGCGCCGTGGCCCGACTTCATGACGTTCTACGGCACCACCGCCAGCGCCGCCGGCCTCGTCGTGCCGAAGAACTACCTCACCCGGGTGGGCGACGACGGCTTCAAGAAGCATCCCATCGGCGCCGGTCCCTACAAGTTCGTCAGCCAGAAGCCCGGCCTCGAGGTCGAGCTCGAAGCCTTCGCCAAGTACTGGCGCCGCGTGCCGAACGTGAGGACCCTGGTGATGAAGAGCGTGCCGGAAGCGACCACGCGCGCGGTGATGCTGAAGACCGGCGAGGCCGACATCTCCTACGTGCTCGACGGTCCCGACGCCGAGGCGATCCGCGATACCGCGGGCATGCAGGTGGTGGCGTCGAAGCACGCCTCGATCTTCTTCATCATCTTCGCCGAGCAATGGGACCCGAAGTCGCCGTGGCACGACAAGCGGCTGCGCGACGCGGTGAACCTCGCGCTCGACCGCCAGCGCATCAACGAGGCCGGCTGCCTCGGCTTCTGCCCGCCGGCGGGCGTGATCGTTCCGCGCGTCATGGATTTCGCGCTGCAGGTCGAGCCGCCGCCCTACGATCCGAACAAGGCCAAGCAGCTTCTCGCCGAGGCCGGATATCCCAACGGCCTCGACGCCGGCGAGTTCGCGGCGATCCCCGGCTTTCCCACCGTGGCCGAGGCGGTGGTCAACGACCTCAACGCGGCGGGCATCCGCGTGCGGTTGCGGCAAATGGAGCGCGCCGCGTTCTACTCCGCCTGGCAGGAGAAGAAGCTGCGCGGCATGTTCATGACCGCGGTGGGCAATTCCGGCAACGCCGCCAGCCGCGTCGAGGCGTTCATCCTGTCCAAGGGCGCCTATTCCTACGGCGGCTATCCGGACATCGATGCGCTGTTCGAGCAGCAGGCGGGCGAGCGCGATGTGCACAAGCGCGAGGCCCTGCTGCACGAGATCCAGCAACTCACCATCGACCGGGCGATGTTCGCGCCGGTGATGGATCTGCGCGCGCTGATGGGAGTAGGTCCCCGCGTCGCCAGGCACACCATCACCGACGTGTGGATGAGCCCGTTTCCGTCGTACGAGGACATGGAGTTGAAGCAATAGAGTGAAGCACCGTCGGGTTTACCGACGCAACATGCGCCAAAGAGCGCGCCAGGAGGGAACGATGAGCGGCGATTGCCGGCGAAAGACGAGGCCTGTCGAGTTCGGGCTGTTCCCCTCCTTGGGCCGTGTGCTCGCTGGCCTCGTCCTCGTCCTGACGATCGGCGTGTCCGCTCCGGCGCGGGCGGAGGCTCCGGACGGGCAGGTCACCTGGGCGGTGCACATTTCGCTTGCCCCCACCTGGTTCGATCCGGCGGAGACGCCGGGCATGATCACGCCGTACATGGTGCTGTACGCCCTGCACGACGCCATGGTGAAGCCCATGCCGGGCCAGCCGCTGGCGCCGAGCCTCGCCGAATCGTGGAGCGCGAGCGAGGACGGCCTCACCTACGAGTTCGTCCTGCGCCAGGGCGCGAAGTTCCACAACGGCGAGGACGTGACCGCGGAGGACGTGAAGTTCAGCTTCGAGCGCTATCGCGGCAGCGCCCACAACGTGATCAAGGACCGCGTGGCCGCGGTGGAGACACCGGATGCCCGGCATGTGCGCTTCCAGCTCAAGCAGCCGTGGCCGGATTTCATGACGTTTTACGTTGGCGCCACCGGCGCCGGCTGGATCGTCCCCAAGAAGTACGTCGAGAGCGTGGGCGAGGACGGCTACAAGCGGGCGCCGGTCGGGGCCGGTCCCTACAAGTTCGTCTCGTTCAAGCCGGGCCAGGAGCTGACCCTCGAGGCGTTCGACCAGTATTGGCGCAAAGCCCCGAGCGTGCGGCGCCTGGTGCTTCGCGTCATCCCCGACGAATCGACGCGGCTTGCCGTGCTCAAGCGCGGCGAGGTCGACATCGCCTACTCGTTCCGCAGCGAGCTCGCCGAAGAGCTGGAGCGCAGCAAGGGCCTCACCACCAAATCGGCGGTGATCGACGTCCCGCTCTGGCTTTATTTTCCCGAGCAATGGGACCCGAAGTCGCCGTGGCACGACGAGCGCGTGCGCCGCGCGGCCAGCCTCGCGATCGACCACGACACCATCAACCAGGCGGCCATGCTCGGGCACGCCCGGGTCACCGGCAGCATCATCCCGGAGAACTTCGATTTCTATTGGAAGCCGCCGGCGCCGGTCCACGACCCGGCCAAGGCCAAGCAACTGCTGGCCGAGGCGGGCTACCCGAAAGGGTTCGATGCCGGCGACTATTTCTGCGACATATCGTTCTCGACCTACGCCGAAGCCGTGGTCAACAACCTGCGGGCGGTCGGCATCCGCACCAGGCTGCGGCCGCTCGAGCGCGCAGCCTTCTTCAAGGGATACTCCGAGAAGAGCTTCAAGAACCTGATCCAGGCGTCGAGCGGCGCATTCGGCAACGCCGCGACGCGCCTCGAAGCCTTCGCCGCCAAGGGCGGCGCCTACGCCTACGGCAGCTATCCCGACATCGACGCGCTGTTCGAGCAGCAGGCGACCGAGCTCGACCGCAAGCGCCGTGAAGCGCTGCTCGCCAGGATCCAGCAGCTCGTGCACGAGCGCACGGTCTACGCGCACATCCTGCAGATCGCCTTCATCAGCGGGGTCGGTCCCCGGGTCAAGGAATCGGGCCTCGGCCTCATTCCCGGCCATCCCTACTCGACGCCCTACGAGGACATGACGTTGGCAAAACCCTAGCCGCAACAGGAGCAGCCCATGAAACAGCGCCGCTTGCAGATCGCGTTGCATGTCTCCTGCGCCGTTTTTCTCGCGCTCGTCCTGACGATCGCGGCCGGCCGCGCGCCGCGCGCGGGCGATCCGCAAGGGCAGCTCACGTGGGGCGTGCACGTTACCTTGGCCCCGACGTGGTTCGATCCGGCGGAGACCCAGGGGATCATCACGCCCTACATGGTGCTGTATGCGCTGCACGACGCCTTGCTCAAGCCCATGCCGGGCCACGCGCTGGCGCCGAGCCTCGCCGGGTCGTGGAGCGCTTCCGAGGACGCGCTCACCTACGACTTCGTGCTGCGCAAGGGCGTAAAATTCCACAACGGAGAGGACGTCACCGCCGCGGACGTGAAGTTCTCGTTCGAGCGGTATCGCGGCGCCTCGCACAAGGCGCTGCACGACCGGGTGGCCGCGGTGGAGACGCCGGACCCGCTGCACGTCCGCTTCAGGCTCAAGCAGCCATGGCCTGACTTCCTCACGTTCTACGTGGGCGCCACCGGGGCGGGCTGGATCGTGCCCAAGAAGTACGTGGAGACGGTGGGTGAGGATGGCTTCAAGAAGGCGCCGGTCGGGGCGGGCCCCTACAAGTTCGTCTCGTGCGCGCCGGGCCAGGAGCTGGTGCTCGAAGCGTTCGAGGGGTATTGGCGTAAAGCTCCGAGCGTGAAGCGCCTGGTGTTTCGCGTCATCCCCGACGAGTCAACGCGCCTGGCCGCGCTCAAGCGCGGCGAGGTCGACATCGTCTACTCGATCCGCGGCGAGCTCGCCGAGGAGCTGCAACGCAGCAAGGGGCTCACCCTCAAGCCCTCCGTCATTCAGGCCACGTTCTGGCTCTATTTCGCCGACCAGTGGGACCCCAAATCGCCCTGGCATGACGAGCGGGTGCGGCTCGCCGCCAGCCTTGCCATCGACCACGACACCATCAACCAGGCGCTCACGCTCGGTCATTCCAAGATCACCGGCAGCATCGTCCCGGACAGTTTCGAGTATTACTGGTCGCCGCCCGCCCCAAGGTACGATCCAGCCAAGGCCCGGCGGTTGCTGGCCGAGGCGGGTTATCCCAACGGATTTGACGCCGGCGAATACTTCTGCGACGCGTCCTACGCCAACCTCGCCGAGACCGTGCTCAACAACCTCGAGGAGGTCGGCATCCGCGCCAAGCTGCGGCCGCTCGAGCGGGCGGCTTTTTTCAAGGGCTACGCGGAGAAGAGCTTCAAGAATCTGATCCAGGCCGGGAGCGGTGCCTTCGGCAACGCCGCCACCCGTCTCGAGGCTTTCGTCGCCAAGGGCGGCGTCTATGTGTACGGCAGCTATCCCGACATCGACGCACTATTCCAGCAGCAGGCGGCGGAGCTCGACCGCACGCGGCGCGAAGCGACGCTGCACAAGATCCAGCAGCTCGTGCACGAGCGGACGATCTACGCGCATCTGTGGCAGCTGGCCTTCCTCAACGGCGCCGGTCCGCGGGTCAAGGAATCCGGGCTCGGCCTGATTCCCAGCTACGCGTATTCGGCGCCGTACGAGGACCTCACCCTCGTGAACAAATAGCCGCGGGCAGGAAGATGTCACTCTATGAACATCGACGGTTACTGGATCGCTCGCCGGCGCGGGTAGGGCAATCGCGTCTGGCTCCTCTTCACCTCTCCCCGGAGGGGAGAGGTCGGCCGCGAAGCGGCCGGGTGAGGAGGACAGCATGACAGGCTTCATCATCCGCCGGCTCGGCTATTCGCTGCTCTCGCTCATGCTTCTGTCGCTGACCATCTTCCTGTTCGTGCGCCTCACCGGCGACCCGGCGGTGCTGTTCGTCGAGCCCGGCGCCAGCCAGGCGGACCTCGACTCGGTGCGCGAGCAGTTCGGCCTCGACCAGCCGCTGTGGGTGCAGTACCTGAGCTTCATCGCCAGCCTCGTGCACGGTGAGCTCGGCCAGTCGTTCTACTACCGCACGCCGGTGCTGGAGCTCTATCTCCAGCGTCTGCCGAACTCGCTGCTGCTGGCGCTCGCCGCCATGGCGTTCTCGCTGCTGATCGGCATCCCCAGCGGCATCCTCGCCGCCGTGCGGGTGGGCCGCTTCTGGGATCGCGCCGGCAAGGTGTTTGCGCTGCTCGGCCTCTCGGTCCCCTCGTTCTGGATCGGCCTGGTGATGATCCTGTTCTTCTCGGTCTATCTCGAGTGGCTGCCGTCGTCGGGTTCGGGCACCGCGCTGCACCTCATCATGCCGGCGTTTGCGCTCGGCTGGTATTTCGCCGCCGCCCACATGCGGCTCACCCGCTCCTCCATGCTCGAGGTGCTGGGCTCCGAGTACATCAAGCTCGCCCGCCTCAAAGGCCTACCGGAGTCCCTCGTCATCGCCAAGCACGCTTTCAAGAACGCGCTGATCCCGGTGCTCACGCTCGCCGGCATCAACCTCGTCATCATGATCAACGTCGCGGTGGTGGTGGAGACCGTGTTCGCTTGGCCCGGCATCGGCCGCCTGCTCTACGAGGGCATCACGTTCCGCGACTTCCCGGTGGTGCAGGCGGTCGTCCTCCTGGGCGGCGCCATGATCATCGTCGTCAACCTGCTGATCGACGTCCTCTACGCGGTGATCGACCCGCGCATCCGGCTGGAGGCATGACCCATGGCGATGCGTCTTGAAGCCGTCAGCCCGCCCTCGCGCTTCGACTTCATCCGGCTGGAGGGATTTCCGTTCGTTCCGGTCTTCATTCTCGTCGGCCTCGTCGTGGTGGCGGTGTTCGCCGACGTGCTGGCGCCGCATGATCCCGAGGTCGGCCGGCTCGCCCTGCGGTTCCGTCCGCCGTTCTGGCAGGCCGGCGGCAGCGCCGAATATCTGCTGGGCACCGATCATCTCGGCCGCGACGTCCTGTCCCGGCTCATCTTCGGCGCCCGCGTGTCCATGGTGGTGGGCTTCACCGCCGTGCTGTTCGCCGGCACCGTCGGCACCGGCCTCGGCATCGTCTCCGGCTATTTGGGCGGCTGGGTCGACCAGGTCATCATGCGCGTCACCGACACCTGGCTCGCTTTGCCGGCGCTCACCTTCGCCATCTTCCTCGCCGCCATCGTCGGCCCGAGCGAGATGAACATCGTCATCATCCTCGGCGCGGTCTACTGGACGCGCTACGCGCGCGTCATCCGCGGCGAGGTGCTCTCGCTCAAGGAGCGGGAGTTCGTGCGACTCGCCATCGTGGCGGGGCTCTCCAAGCGCAAGATCATGGTGCGGCACATCCTGCCCAACGTCATCAACTCGGCGATCGTGCTCGGCACCCTGATGCTCGGCGTCGTCATCGTCACCGAGGCGGCGCTCTCCTTCCTCGGCGTCGGCGTGCCGCCGCCCAAGCCGGCGTGGGGATTGATGCTCGCTGACGGCAAGAAGGGCCTGATGGTGGGCTACTGGTGGCTCACCGTCCTGCCCGGCACCTGCATCGTTCTGATGGTGCTCTCGGCGAACCTGCTGGGCGACTGGTTGCGGGTCAAGCTCGACCCGCAACTGCGGCAGCTGTGACCGCGATGAGCCCGCCCGCGCTGCTCGAGCTCGAGAACCTGTCGACGCACTATGTCTCGGCACGGGGCACGCGGGTGGTGCGCGCCGTCGACGAGGTGTCGCTGCGCGTCGACGCCGGCGAGACGCTCGGCATCGTTGGCGAATCCGGCTCGGGCAAGACCACCCTCGCGCTGACGATTTTGCGCCTGCTGCCGACGGCGGCGCGGGTCACGAGCGGCAAGCTGATGTTCGAGGGCGAGGACCTGCTGACGAAATCCGACGGCGAGATGCGCCGCGTGCGCGGCAAGCGCATCGCCATGATCCTGCAGGACCCGATGGCCTCGCTCAATCCGCTGTTCACCATCGGCGACCAGGTGGCGGAGCCGATCCGGGTGCACGAGGGAGCCTCGCGCGGCGCCGCATGGGCTCGCGCCGGCGAGCTGCTCAAGGCGGTGCGCATCCCGGCGCCGCAGACGCGGCTGCACCAGCATCCGCACGAGATGTCGGGCGGCATGCGCCAGCGCATCGTCGGCGCCATCGGCATCTCGTGCGGGCCGCGGCTGCTCATCGCCGACGAGCCGACCACCAGCCTGGATCTGACGATCCAGGCCCAGTATTTGAGCCTGCTGCGCGAGCTGCAGCGCGCGCACGGCCTGGCGCTGATCTTCATCACCCACAACCTCGGCATCGTCGCCCGGATGTGCGACCGGCTGGCGGTGATGTATGCGGGGCGCGTGGTGGAGGCGGGGCCGGTGCGCGATGTGTTCAAGGCGCCGGTGCATCCCTACACGCGGGCGCTGCTCAACTCGATCCCGCGCATGAGCGACAGGTGCCAGCGGCTGACCGCGATCGACGGGCAGCCGCCCGACCTCGCCGACATGCCGGCCGGCTGCGCCTTCGCCCCGCGCTGCCCGAGCGTGGTCGAGCGCTGCCGCGTGGCCGCGCCGCCGGCGGTTACGTCCGGCGACGGCCGCACGGTGCGCTGCTGGCTCGCCATGCCGGGCGCCGGCGCGACCAACGGCGGCGGAGCGGCGTGATGGCACTGCTCGAGGCGGCCGGGGTCAGCAAGCATTTCCAGGGGCGGCGCGGTCTCTTCCGCGACGGCGGCGTGGTGCGCGCGGTCGACGGCGTCTCCTTCGCCATCGACGGCGGGCAGACGCTCGGCGTCGTCGGTGAATCCGGCTGCGGCAAGACCACGACGGCGAAGCTCGTGCTCGGCCTGGAGCAGCCGACCGGCGGCGGCATCCAGTTCGAGGGCCGCGACCTGCGCGCGCTCGATTCCGCCGGGCGGCGGCACTATCGCAAGTCGGTCCAGGCGGTGTTCCAGGACCCCTATGCCTCGCTCAACCCGCGCATGCGCGTCAGCGCCATCATCGCCGAGCCGCTCGTCACCGGCGAGACGATCGCGCCCGTCGAGGTGCGCCAGCGCGTGCTCCATCTGCTCGACCTCGTAGGCCTGCCCGGCCGCTCGGCCGACCTCTTCCCGCACGAGTTCTCCGGTGGGCAGCGCCAGCGCATCGCCATCGCGCGGGCGCTCTCGTCCTCGCCCAAGCTCGTGGTCCTCGACGAGCCGGTCTCCGCGCTCGACGTGTCGATCCGCGCCCAGATCCTCAACCTGTTGCGCGACCTGCAGGCGCAGCTCGGTCTGTCCTACCTGTTCATCGCCCACGACCTCGCCGCCGTCGCCCACATGAGCCACACCATCGTGGTGATGTATCTCGGCAAGGTCGTCGAGAGCGGCGACGCCGACACCATCGTGCGCGCGCCCAGGCATCCGTACACCGAGGCGCTGTTCTCGGCGGCGCTGCCGAGCAGCCCCGACGACCGGCGCGATGAGATCGTGCTCTCCGGCGAGGTACCGAGCCCGTTGCGCCCACCCAGCGGCTGCCACTTCCACCCGCGCTGCCCGCACGCGATGGCGCGGTGCAAGGCGCACGCGCCGGCGCTCATGCCGGTCGAGGGGCGGCTGGTGGCGTGCCATTTGTATGGGGCGAATGGGAACAGCGAGTAGCGAATAGCGAATAGCGAGTAGCGAAGCAAACAACGCCGTCATCCTTCGAGGCTCGCGGCTTCGCCGCTTGCGCCTCAGGATGACGGCGGTGATTTTTTTCTATTCGCTATTCGCCACTCACTATTCGCCAAGATTACTTCAGCCTTACGTCCTCGAGCGGGGCCGACCACGGGTAGGGGTCGATCTTCATCAGCGCCGGGTCGGCGACGCGCGGGCCGACGGCGCTCGGCCAGACGTATTCGAAGATCGGCGCGAACCGCACGTTGTCGTGGAGGAGCTGCTGAATCTTATGCAGCAGCGCCTCGCGCTTGGCGCGGTCGGTCTCGCGCGCCTGCTCCCGGTAGAGCGAGTCGATCTCGGGGGCGCCGCCGTAGGCAAAGGCGCCGTCGCTCGGCACGATCTCCGACATGCGCGAGGCCGCGTTGCCATAGACGGCATCGAGGCACATGCACACGCCCTTGAGCTTCTTCGACCCGAGCGCGGTGTAGAAGGCGGCGCGCTCCATGGTGCGCACCCGCGTCCTGATCCCGACCGCCTGGAGGTCGTTGGTGATCGCCTCGCCGGCGGAGAAGTAGGGCGGCCACGGGTAGAGGTCGCCGGCGTCGAAGCCGTTGGGATAGCCTGCCTCGGCCAACAGCTGCTTCGCCCTGGCGGGGTCGTACGGATACGGCTCGAGCGGCAGCGCGAACTCGAAGCTGCGCGGCACGATGCTCCCCGTCGGCGGCGAGGCGCCCAGGGTCTCCGCCTCGCTCAAGCCCTTGCGGTCGATGGCGTAGTTGGCGGCGAGGCGCACGCGCCGGTCGGCCCACGGCGATTTCGGGTCCCACATGTCGAGGAAGTCGAGATAGTAGGTGGCGATCCCGCCGGAGAAGACCAGCTTGAGGTTCGGATCGCGCTTGACGTCTTCGGCCATGGGCGCGTCGAGCAGGTAGGCGAGGTCGACCTCGCCGCGCTTGAGCATGGCGAGCCGCGTCGTCGCCTCCGGCACGCTCTTGTAGACCAGCCGCTTCACCGACGGCATCTTGCGCCAGTAGGCCTCGTTCGCCTCCATCACCAGCTCGACGCCGGGCGTGCTGCTGACGAACTTGTACGGCCCGAGCCCGATCGGCTGCTTGCGAAAGCCGTCCGGCCCCACCTGCTCCATGTATTTCTTCGGCACGATCCAGCCGGCGCCCGACGCGAAGGTGCCGTAGAACATCATGAAGTCGGGCCACGGCTCGTGCAGGACGAAGCGTACCCGGTGCGGGTCGACGATGACGACCTCCTTCACCTTCGCGTGCAGCAGCTTGGCCTTGGCGCGCTCGAAGCTGAACTTCACGTCCTCGGCGGTGAACGGGTCGCCGTTGTGGAATTTCACGCCCTCGCGCAGCTTGAACTCGTAAACCGTCTGGTCCGCGCTCACCGACCAGGATTCGGCAAGGCTCGGCGTGAGGTGGTTGCCCGGCATGGGTTTGACCAGCGCGTCGTGCAGCGCATAGAGCACCCAGAACGGCGTGAGCACGCCCACCACCTCGCCCGGATCGACCCAGGCGGAGGACAGCGTCACGTACAGCGCCCAGCGCATCTCGCCCTGTGGCTTCGACTGGGCGGCAGCCGGGCTGCAACCTGCCGCGAGCGCGGCGCCGAGCAGCAGCGCAAACGCAGCACGTCGGCGAAAATTCATGCTCTCCTCCCCGGGGAGGCAAATTCTTGACCGCACGGCCTCCTTGTCTTATGAGCGTAGCATGACTCCGGCCTGCATGATGCTCGTTTCGTCCGTCGACCGCGGTCGCGCCGCGGGGCCGGGAGCATTGCGCATGCGCTAGACGCATTTCACGACGCGCAAGTCCACCGGCCCCGCCAGTCACTCGGCGGGGTTTTTTGTTGTCCGAAATCAAGGATCAGCGCCATGGGCGCGAGCAACGAGGAAGATTTCACCGTCCGCCATGCGGTGCCGGCGGACGTGCCGGCGCTCGACGCGGCGATCGCGCGGATCGACGAGGAGACCGAGTTTCTCAGCCTACCGGGCGAATACATGCGGCGCTGGGCGCCAGGCTTTGCCGAGCGCCTCAAGGCCATGGCCGAGAAGGGCACCGGCGCTTATGCGCTCGCTGAACATGACGGGGAGATCGTCGGGTTCCTCGGCGCGTTTGCCGGCCCGCTCGCGCGCACGCGCGGGGTGATCTACATCGCTCACGTGGGCGTGCGCCAGACGTGGCGCGGGCGCGGCGTCGGCGCCGCCCTGTTCGCGGCGATCGAGGAGTGGGCGCGCGCGCAGGACGCGTGGCGCCTCGACCTGCGGGTCGACACGCAGAACGCGCGCGGGCTCGCGCTCTACCGCAAGCACGGGTTTGTCATCGAAGGGCGCGTCGTCGACGGCGCCTGCACCCATGGGGTCTGGCGCGATCATTTCCTGATGGCGAAGGCGCTGCGGCCGCCGGCCGAGCCGGGCTGGGCGCCGCTCGAGCTGGCGCCGGGCGGGGACTGGGAAGGCGAGGGGGCGCCGGTGCTGCGCGGCCTGCGGGCCGCCGACGCGGCCAAGCTGCGCGCGTTCCAGCTCAAGCTGGTGAGCGAAACCCCGTTCCTGCTCATGGGGCCGGGCGACGTGCCCGACGAAGCGACGATGGCCAAGACGCTGGCCGAGGGACTGGAGGAGCCCGGCGCTTCGACATGGTGGCTGTCGTCGCGGCGGAGGACGGCGAGCGCATCGTCGGCCACGCCACTACCGCACGAGAAGTGCCGACGCGCATGCAGCACAATGCCTACGTGAGCGTCCACGTGCTGCGCTCCCACCTGGCGCCGCGGTATCGGCCAACGGCTCGCCGCCCGAATCGAAGCCTGGGCCCGGGCGCAGAACGTCCGCCGGCTCACCGGCCTGCTGAACGTGCACAACACGCGAGCGCTGCGCTTCGCGGCGTCACGGGGCTTCCGGGAGGAATTGGTCTCGCCGCGCTATGCGGTCGTGGAGGAAAAGGCGGTGGATCGGGCAAGGATGGTGAAATTTTTGGCCGGTCCTCATGGGTGAGGCGCATGTTGCGCCAATGCGTTCCGAGGTCCCCGGCGAGCATCACAGGGTCATTAACGATACAGTGCGGTCCAGATCGAATCGAAGCCGAGCGAGCGGGTCAGCCGCGCTTGGTCAGCGTGCGCACCAGATGGCGCGCCGGATTGTTCTTACGTCAGCTCTTTCATTGCTGATTTGCGGAGGTAGGTCTAAATATTGCCCCCAACACGCCACCCATAATGAGAATAAGAAATCGCGTTGCTTCTTCTAACCTTCTGTCATTTCCAAAGAGGAAAACCCATAAGCATGTGAGTGTGATTAGCGTGAGAATGATAACCCCTGTCCACGCCACAAGCCGAGCGATGTCCACACGCGCCTTTGTGGCGCGCATCTCATTTGCCTCATTAGCGCTTCTTGCAACCTGCAGAATAAATTCCCTCTCGATTCGGGACTCACCGTAGGCGTCGCTTCGGTAAGGCCTGATCCGAAAAGTGTCATCCGGTAGACTACCAGGAGCATGGGATATGTCCTGATCGCTCATGACAGATGTCCCTCACAGAATGCGCCGGATCGAGATGATCCGGCGCATTCACGGATTGCCTAAAGGCCGATGAATTCACGCTCTCGGCGTTTGCCGTCCTGATCTTCGCTCCACGCACCGACATGCATACCTGCGCGTCTCGCGGCGGTTGCTGCAGACAAGAACTCAATTGCGAAACGAAGCACATCAGCCTTAGTTGTCCCATTGAGAGCAGCCAACCCCTCCACTTCGGCATTCAGCTTTTGCGATAGGTCGAGCGTCAGTCTTACTTTAGATGCCGCGGCGGATTCGTCGGCCTCAGGGCCAGAGTTGGGGCCGTTCTTGATATTCATCGTCTCCATCCGAAATTGACGCGGGCTAGGCGAAGAGCATCGATGCGCATGGTGGCGCGGCAAAAGATGCTCCGGGTGAATTGGGGCTTAACGTGGCCGCACGTGACACGAGCCGAAAAAGGAGTCGGCGCTGTGTAACACGGCAACGGCGACGTTTCGGTCTGAGTGTTATCACATCGTCCTAACCGGATTCGCCAGGGCGCCTTTCCAATCAATTCCCGCGTTGCGCTTGACACGCACATTCAAACCGAGTGCGACAATCAAGACGAGAGTCGTGCTTCCACCGAGAATGGCCTTCTCGACGAAACCCATCGGCGCGGCGGACGGAGCCTTTGCCGCGAAAGCGGGAGCGGCAAAGATGCCGGCAAAGCCGATCGCTGCAGCTAGAACTGAAAATAGGACTTTTCGCATGGTGAACCTCCGGTTGCCTCTTTGGATTACCCACCCTATGAGGGGGATGCAGTATTTTTTCTACATGGAATGCATTGACAAGTCAATAACAAGGCAGTATCTATGCATTAATAATTACGTAATATGCGGCTATAAAATGTGAAACGTACGGTAATGCGTTCTTAAAAGGGGAAGGGAAGGTAACCGAACTAGCCCTAGATCCAAAAAGAGGACGAACCGTTATGCGGGACGCCGGCTGGATTGTGCAGAGAGCGCTACCCGATGAGCATGAAGTATCAGATGTGTTCGATCTTTCTCCAGGGGCTATCGCCACGCTCGCCACCTTGCCAGTGGACATTCGCTCAATGGTAGAAGACGAAATGGCTCAATTATTCCGGGCCATGCTAGAATTCGCTTACCATTGCGGCAGGGGCATGCCTCAAGAACTGATCCAATCAACGTTGCCGCCGAGTCTCAAGTCCCTAATTGCGTGCGAGTTTTCAGGAGAACTTGCCGTCAGATATCCTATGGCTCTTTTCTGGGTGGCCAAAGAACGGACCGATCCGAGGGTCTGGATTACCAATATTCTGCTCAACCATAGTAGGGCTGTAGAAGATGTCGCCCCTCTCCGGGTGTGAGTTCGCTATGATTCGCTCACGAACACCCCGTCGTTGATCCACACGTATCGCACTTCATGCACGTGCCGTTGCGCACCAGGGTGAAGTTTCCGCATTCGCCGCAGGCTTCGCCTTCGTAGCCCTTGGCGCGGGCTTCGGCGCGCTTCTCGGCGGCGTGGGCGCGGGCGTCGGCCTGGGTCCACGGCAGGTGCTCGAGCGCCACGGCCGCCGGGCGCGTGTCGGGCTCGGCCTTGAGCGCCGCGGCGGCGCCGCCGCGGGCGGTCGTCGTCGCGCCGGAGAACGAGGTCACGTTGCCACCCCCACCCGGCGCGCTGCGCGCGCCACCCTCCCCCGAAGCGGGGGAGGGATGAGCAGCGCCGCCGCTCATCACCACCAGCTTGTCGGCGCGCGAGCGGGTCAGCCCCTTGGACACGTATTTCGAGTTGGTAGGCTTGCCTTCGTCGACGCCGCGGCCGAGCGCGTCGAAGTTGGTGTCGGCCGGCTCAACGTGGGCGAGGTCGAAGCGGGAGAGGTAGCTCACGGCGAGCTCGCGGAACACGTAGTCGAGGATCGACGTCGCGTACTTGATCGAGTCGTTGCCCTGCACCGGGCCGGACGGCTCGAACCGGGTGAACGTGAAGGCGTCGACGTATTCCTCGATCGGCACGCCGTATTGCAGGCCGAGCGACACGGCGATGGCGAAGTTGTTCAAGAGCGAGCGCAACGCCGCGCCCTCCTTGTGCATGTCGATGAAGATTTCGCCCAGGCGCCCGTCGTCGTATTCGCCGGTGCGCAGATAGACCTTGTGGCCGCCGACCACGGCCTTCTGCGTATAGCCCTTGCGCCGGTCGGGCATGCGCTCGCGTTCGCGGATCACGGTGATGCGCTCGACCACCTTCTCGACGATGCGCTCGGCGAGCCCGGTGGCGCGCGCGGCGGCCGGCTTCTCGACGAATGCCTCGACCGCGTCGTCCTCGTCGTCCTCGTCGGCGATGAGCTGCGAGTTGAGTGGCTGCGAGAGCTTCGAGCCGTCGCGGTAGAGCGCGTTCGCCTTGAGCCCGAGCTTCCACGAGAGCAGGTAGGCCGCCTTGCAGTCCTCGACCGTTGCCTCGTTGGGCATGTTGATGGTCTTCGAGATGGCGCCGGAGATGAACGGCTGCGCCGCCGCCATCATGCGGATGTGGCTCTCGACCGAGAGATAGCGCTTGCCGGTGCGGCCGCACGGGTTGGCGCAGTCGAACACCGCGTAGTGCTCGGCCTTCAGGTGCGGCGCGCCCTCGACCGTCATGGCGCCGCAGGCGTGGATGTTGGCCGCCTCGATCTCGCGCTTGCCGAAACCGAGGTGGGCCAGCAGGTCGAAGGTGGGCGACGCCATGTCCTCAGGCGCGATGCCGAGCTCGCTGCGGCAGAATTCCTCGCCCAGGGTCCACTTGTTGAACACGAACTTGATGTCGAAGGCGGTCGGCAGCGCCTTCTCGACCTTCTCGATCGCCTCGGCGGTGAAGCCCTTGGCCTTGAGCGTCGTGTGGTTGATCGCCGGCGCATTGGCGAGGCCGCCGTGGCCGACCGCATAGGCCTCGATCTCGGCGATGTCGGCGGGCGAATAGCCGAGCACGCGCAGCGCCTCCGGCACCGCGCGGTTGATGATCTTGAAGTAGCCGCCGCCGGCGAGCTTCTTGAACTTCACCAGGGCGAAATCGGGCTCGATGCCGGTGGTGTCGCAATCCATGACGAGGCCGATGGTGCCGGTCGGCGCCACCACGGTCGCCTGCGCGTTGCGGTAGCCGTGCGCCTCGCCCAGGGTCAGCGCGCGGTCCCACGCGCGCCGGGCGTGCTCGATCAGCGCCCGGTCGGGGCAGGCGGCATGGTCGAGCCGCACCGGCGGCATCGCCACCTTCTCGTATCCGGTCTTCTCGCCGTGGGCGGCGCGGCGATGGTTGCGGATGACGCGCAGCATCGCCTCGCGGTTCTTCCTGTAGCCCGGAAAGGCGCCGAGCAGCGCCGCCATCTCGGCCGAGGTGGCGTAGGACACGCCGGTCATGATCGCGGTGAGCGCGCCGCAGATGGCGCGGCCCTCGTCGCTGTCATAGGGGATGCCGGACGACATCAGGAGACCGCCGACGTTGGCGTAGCCGAGCCCGAGCGTGCGGTATTCGTACGACAATTGCGCGATCTGCTTCGAGGGGAACTGCGCCATCAGCACGGAAATCTCGAGCACGATGGTCCACAGCCGCACCGCGTGCTCGTAGCTCGCGACGTCGAACAGCCCCCAGCCCGACTCTGCCCCGCTGGCAGAGGCGGTGCGGAAGGTGAGCAGGTTGAGCGAGGCGAGGTTGCACGCCGTGTCGTCGAGGAACATGTATTCCGAGCACGGGTTCGAGGCGCGGATCGGCCCCGAGGCCGCGCAGGTGTGCCAGTCGTTCACCGTGGTGTGGAACTGCAGGCCGGGATCGGCCGACGCCCAAGCGGCGTAGCCGATCTTCTCCCACAGGGCGCGCGCCTTGAGGGTCTTTGACACCTTGCCGGGCTTGGTGCGCCAGGTCAGGTCCCAGTCGCCATCCGCCTCGACGGCCTTGAGGAACTCGTCAGTGATGCGCACGGAGTTGTTGGAATTCTGGCCGGAGACCGTGAGATAGGCCTCGGAATCCCAATCGGTGTCGTAGATCGGGAACTCGATGTCGGTATAGCCCTGCTTGGCGAACTGGATGATGCGGCGGATGAAGTTGTCCGGCACCGCGTTGCGCCGCGCCGCCTTGATCTCCCGGCGCAGCACCGGGTTCTTGTCGGGGTCGAAGCAGTCGTCGCCCGAGCCCTCGCAATTGACGCAGGCCTTGAGGACGGCGCGCAGGTGGCGCTGGTTGATGCGCGAGCCGGTGACGAGGTTCGCGACCTTCTGCTCCTCGGTGACCTTCCAGTCGATGTACTGCTCGATGTCCGGATGGTCGACATCGACCACCACCATCTTGGCGGCGCGCCGGGTGGTGCCGCCGGACTTGATGGCGCCGGCCGCGCGGTCGCCGATCTTGAGGAAGCTCATCAGGCCGGACGACTTGCCGCCGCCGGAGAGCCGCTCGCCCTCGCCGCGCAGCGAGGAGAAGTTCGAGCCGGTGCCGGAGCCGTACTTGAACAGGCGCGCCTCGCGCACCCACAAATCCATGATGCCGCCCTCGTTGACGAGGTCGTCGGCGATGCCCTGGATGAAGCAGGCGTGCGGCTGCGGGTGCTCGTAGGAGGACTTCGACTTGGTCAGCTTGCCGGTCTGGAAATCGACGTAGTAGTGGCCCTGGCTCGGCCCGTCGATGCCGTAGGCCCAGTGCAGGCCGGTGTTGAACCATTGCGGCGAGTTGGGCGCCGCCATCTGCATGGCGAGCATGTAGCGCAACTCGTCGAAGAAGGCCGAGGCGTCGCCTTCCGAGTCGAAATAGCCGCCCTTCCAGCCCCAGTAGGTCCAGGTCCCGGCAAGCCGGTCGAATACCTGCTTGGCCGAGGCCTCGCCGACCTGGCGCTCCTTTTCGGGCAGGACGCTGAGCGCGTCCACATCGGCGACCGAGCGCCACAGGAACGACGGGACGGCGTTCTCCTCGACCTTCTTCAGGCGCGCCGGCACCCCGGCCTTGCGGAAATACTTCTGCGCCAGCACGTCGGAGGCGACCTGCGACCACGCCGCCGGCACCTCGACGTCGTCCGCCCGGAACACCACCGAGCCGTCCGGATTGCGGATCTCGCTGGTGGTCAGGCGGAACGCGATCTCGGCGTAGGGAGACTGGCCGTCCTTGGTGTATCGCCGCTCGATGCGCATAGTCCTGCCCCTTCTTGTGGGCGACCCGCGGAAGAATATTCCGCCGACGCGTCGCCATCGACCCGGACCTGTCACCGTCCGCGTCTTGTACCGGGTTGGCCCGGCTCTCGGTTTGACGTCCCGTTACTTCAACTTAAGTCTTCGGTCCGACCCCCTGGAGGGGCCGGTTCGTCGATGTCGCGGTGCCGCTCGCGGGGGGCCGATGCCATTGCCCGCCCTGGCCCGAAAGCCCCGGCGCGGCGGCGTCGCCAGCCTGTCCTGGAGAAGCGCCCGGCGAGGACCAAGTACCAACCGCGCCCGACGATCAAAAGCTAGGAGACTCCATCGCGCCCGTCAAGGACTAGTGAGAGAGTCTGAATCAACCGCTAAATATGGTGCGGGGCCTGTGAAATCCGGGGATAGATCCCGGTGCGTCGCGGCAAGTATCGGATATAGGTAGCAGATTCGATCGGGCCTGGGTGTCGTCAAGTTGTGGCCGGTTAGTCATGCAGGCGTCATGCGAGGGCCGGCAGGCGAAAAAAGGTAACGCGGTGTTGCCGGCGGGGGCGCGACCGGGCCGAGTCGCAAGGCCGTCAAGAGGGAAAATGGGCCGCTCGAGCGACCTTGCAATCGGCCGCGGCCGGCGTGGCTGACGGGAATCGCCCGCGTTAACTTTTTGATTCTCCCTGAGAGGGCGAATAGCGAGTAGCGAGTAGCGAGTAGCGAAGCCCGCGGCGCTTCCTTTCTATTCGCTATTCGCCATTCGCGGCCTTACTTCACCACGGCCTTACTTCACCACCAGGTCGAGTTGCAGGGCCTCGTTGAACGGCACGGCCGAATGGGCGATGCCGTTGCCGGCCGATTGCCCGTCGCCGCTGACCGTATAGAGCCGGTCGCCGATCACCCCGACCGCGAGGCCGTGCCGCGGATGCGGCATCGACGGCATGATCTGCCAGCGGTTGACCGCCGGGTCGTAGGCTTCGACCGCCTTGAAGGCGGCGAGCATGCGGCGGTCCTGGAACTCGCCGCCCGGCACCAGGATGCGGCCGTTGTAGACCGCGGCGCCGATGGCGCTGCGCGGGGTCGGCATCTTGTCGCGCACGGTCCAGGTGTCGGCCGCCGGATCGTACATTTCGACCAGGTCGACGTTGTCGCTGCCGCCGGAGATGAACGCCCCGCTGATGCGCCCGCCGATGGCGTAGAGCTTGTCGCCCACCGCCGCGACGGCGTGATGGTTGCGCGCGAGCAGCATGGGCCGGCGCCCGCGCCAGGTGTTGGTCGCCGGATCGTATTCCTCGACGGTCGCCAGCACATTGTGGGCGCGCGTCGGGTGAATGCCGGTTTCGGTCGAGCCGGGCAGCGAGTTGGCGCCGCCGGTGACGTAGATCTTGCCGTTGACGATGGCCGCGCCCGCGGCGCCGCGCTTGGTCGGCATGGGCGCCAGCGCCTTCCAGGCGTCGGCGGCGGGATCGTATTCCCACGCATTGTCGAGCGGCCGCCAGGCGGGCGGCCCCGAATCGGGCAGGTTGAACCCGCCGAACGCGTAGATCTTGTCGTTGAGCACCGCGAAGGCGACGTGGTGCGAGGGCAGCTGCATCGGCTTCTTCTGCGTCCACTTGTTGCCCGCCGGGTCGTACTCGTAGACCAGCGCCTTGGGCGTCCAGCCGGGCGCCAGCCCGCAGAAGACGTAGAGCTTGCCGGCGGCGACGGCGCCGAGCACCTCCTCGGACGGATCGGGGAACGGCGCGAGCGTCGCCCACGGGGCCGCGGGCGTCGGCGCCGCGGGGGCCTGCGCATGTGCCTGCGTGGCCGCGATGGTGGCGCAAAACGCAAACGCACCGGCGATCGCGCGAGCCGCTGACATGATGTCCTCCCGGGCTGTTTCTCGTTGACGCGGGCAAAACATAGACGCGAGGCCGGACGGCGGGCAATGGCTGGACAGGGCCCAGGGGAGGTGGCAGAAGGCCGCCAATGAAGACGTTTCTGCTCATCTTCACGTGGTGGAACGGCGCGACCGTCGGCACCCGGGTGTGGACGTGGCTGTACGGCGAGCTCGTGGGCGAGGACGAGTTCGCCAACCGCTATTACCGCACCCGCGGCGGCAAGATCGATCCGGCACTCGGCTTCGAGCGGCGCTGGGTCATCTATAGCGGTTACGCCGAAGCCTCGAGCGTGCCGCCGAGCTGGCACGGCTGGCTGCATCACACGGTCGACGTGCCGCCGACGCAAGACCGGGTGAAACCGTGGCCGTGGGAAAAGCCGCACCTGCCGAACCTCACCGGCACGCCGTTCGCGCCGCGGCCGTCCGGCTCGGTGCTCGCCGAGGGCCGCCGACCGCCGGCGACCGGTGACTACAAGCCCTGGACCCCGGGCCCGTAGATTTTCCGCCCGTTGCGGCGCGGTTGGCCGCGCCCTTTCCGTGCCGCAATCGCCATGTTAACCAGCCGCCATTCCGGCACGCCGCCGCGGCGGAAACATACTCTGATGCATCGAGCGCACGTTCTTGCCGTCCTCGCCGCCGCGATCGTCGTGCCGATCGCGGCCGCGCCGGCGACGGCGCAGTTCGGCTCGCTGTTCGATCCGCCGCGGCCGCCGACCGACGTGCCGGGGCGTCCGCCGTCGCGCCCGCCGCCGCCCGATCCCTCCGCGGCGCCGCCGCCGCAACCCTATCCGGCCCAGCCGGCGCCGCCGGGCTTGCAGCAACCGATGCCGGCGCGCGGCGGCGTCCAGTCGCAGCCGCTGCCGCCGCCCCCCGGCGCCACCGCCGCGCCGCCGGCGCAGCCGGCGACCCAGCCGGGAACGTTCGCGGCGCCGCCCGCCGGCCAGGCAGTGCCGCTGCCGCCGCCGGGGCCGCCCGCCGCCGCGCTGCAACCGGGCGACGAGGTCATCACCGCGCTGCCGACCCAGAAGATCGTCAACCCGACCGCGGTGTTCTCCGGCCTCGACAAGATCACCGGGCGCATCACCACGTTCGACGCGGCGATCAACGAGACGGTGCAGTTCGGCGCGCTGCGGGTGACGCCGCGCGCGTGCTACACGCGTCCGCCCAACGAAACGCCCAACACCGACGGCTTTCTCGAAGTCGACGAGATCACGCTGCAGGGCGAGGTGCGCCGCATCTTCACCGGCTGGATGTTCGCGGCAAGCCCGGGCCTGCACGCGGTCGAGCACCCGATCTACGACGTGTGGCTGACCGACTGCAAAGGCGGCGAGCCGACGCCCGTCGCCGCCGCCAAGGAGCCGGAACCGCCGCCGCCCCCCGCACCGGCGCCGCGCACGCCGCCGCGCACCAAGACAAGGTAGCATGTAGGGTGGGTTAGGCGCGCAGCGCCGTAACCCACCATCTTTGTTCGTTTGTTATTTGTTTGAAGGAAGCCGGTGGGTTACGGGCCTTCGGCCCTAACCCACCCTACGAAGCGCTTCCGCGCCCGACATCGCCTGGCCGGGCGGCAGCGCGTGGAAGCGGCCGTTGACCGCGATCGCCGCTTCGAGCTGGCGGTGATATTGCCGGCGGGCGAGCTCGCGCGCCCCGAACGTCTTGAGATGGTCGGTGACGAACTGGGCGTCGAGCAGCACGAAGCCGCCGGCCTTGAGCCGGGCGACGAGGTGCACCAGGGCGATCTTGGACGCGTCGCGCGCGCGGTGGAACATGCTCTCGCCGAAGAAGGCGCCGCCCAGGCTCACGCCGTAGAGGCCGCCGACCAGATCCGCGCCGTCATAGACTTCGACCGAGTGGCAATGGCCGCGCGCGTGCAGCCCGCGATAGAGCGCGCGGATGCGCGCGTTGATCCAGGTGCCGGTGCGCCCGGCCGCCGGCTCGGCGCAGGCGTCGATCACCGCATCGAAGTCCTTGTCGCACACGACCTGGAAACGGTCCTGGCGCACGGTGCGCTTGAGGCGCGCCGGCACGTGGAACGCGTCGAGCGGCAGGACGCCGCGCCGCTCGGGCTCGAGCCAGTAGAGCGCCGGATCGTCGGCGCTCTCCGCCATGGGAAAGATGCCGCAGGCATAGGCCTTGAGCAGCACCTCGGGCGTGATCTCGACGAGCGCGGGTTTCATGGCCGGATGTCAGAGGTCGGATGTCAGATGTCAGATAGTCTCCAATCCGGCCCTTGTCATCCGACATCTGACATCCGTCATCCGACCTCTGCCACCGTCATCCGCTTTCCGCCATCCCGCCGTCGGCGAGGAAGCGTTCCAGCCAGTGGATGTGGTAGTCGCCGTCGATGACCGCCGGCTCGCGCACCAGGGCGCGGAACAGCGGCAGGGTGGTCTCGATGCCGTCGACCACGAACTCGTCGAGCGCGCGCTTGAGCCGCATCAGGCATTCGGTGCGGGTCTTGCCGTGCACGATCAGCTTGCCGACCAGGGAATCGTAGTAGGGCGGGATGGCGTAGCCCTGGTACACGGCGGAATCGACGCGGATACCGGGGCCGCCCGGCGGGTGATAGTGCTGGATGCGGCCGGGCGAGGGGCGGAACGACACCGGGTTCTCCGCATTGATGCGGCACTCGATGGAATGGCCGTGGAATTTCACGTCCTTTTGCGCCAGCGCCAATTCGCCGCCCGCCGCCACCCTGATCTGCTCGAGGACGAGGTCGATGTCGGTGATCATCTCGGTCACCGGATGCTCGACCTGGATGCGGGTGTTCATCTCGATGAAGTAGAACCGGCCGTCCTCGTACAGGAACTCGATGGTGCCGACGCCGAGATATTTCAGCTCGCGCATGGCGGCGGCGACGCGCTCGCCGATCGCATCGCGCGCCTCGGCGTTGAGCGCGGGCGAGGGGCCTTCCTCCCAGACCTTCTGATGGCGCCGCTGCAGCGAGCAGTCGCGCTCGCCGAGATGGATGGCGCCGCCCTTGCCGTCGCCGAGCACCTGGATCTCGATGTGGCGCGGCTGGACGAGATATTTCTCCAGATAAACCGCGCCGTCGCCGAACGCCGCCAGTGCTTCGGCGCGCGCCGCCGCCAGCGCGGGGGAGAGATCGGCCAGGGCGCGCACGACCTTCATGCCGCGCCCGCCGCCGCCGGCCGACGCCTTGACCAGCAGCGGAAAGCCGATGTCGGCGGCGACGCGCGCCGCCTGCGCGTCGGTCTCGATGCCGCCTTCCGAGCCTGGCACCACCGGAATGCCGAGGCGGGCGGCGGTGCGCTTGGCCTCGATCTTGTCGCCCATCAGGCGGATATGCTCGGCGGTGGGGCCGATGAACTGCACGTTATGCTCGCGCAGGATCTCGGCGAAGCGCGCGTTCTCCGAGAGGAACCCGTAGCCCGGATGCACGGCGTCGGCGCCGGTGATCTCGCAGGCGGCGAGCAGCGCCGGCATGTTGAGATAGCTGTCCTTGGCGGGCGGCGGGCCGATGCACACGCTTTCGTCGGCGAGCCGCACGTGCATGGCGTCGGCGTCGGCGGTCGAGTGCACTGCGACCGCCGGAATGCCCAATTCCTTGCAGGCGCGCAGCACCCGCAGCGCGATCTCGCCGCGATTGGCGATGAGGATCTTGTCGAACATCGCGCGGGCCTTGATCCTTTCAGGTCATGGCCGGGCTTGTCCCGGCCATCCACGTCTTCGTTCGACAGAAGACGTAAGACGTGGATGCCCGGCACAAGGCCGGGCATGACGAGGAAGGAGTGCGAGTGCGCGCCGTCATTCGATGATCATCAGCGGCTCGCCGAACTCGACCGGCTGGCCGTCCTCGAACAGGATCTGCGTCACCGTGCCGGCGCGCGGCGAGGGAATCTGGTTGAGCGTCTTCATCGCCTCGACGATCAGCAGGGTGTCGCCGACCTGCACCGCGCTGCCGACGTCGACGTAGGGCTTGGCGCCCGGCTCGGCGGCGCGATAGGCGGTGCCGACCATGGGCGAGGGCACGAGGCCGGGATGCGCCGCCGCGTCGATCACGCCGGCGATCACGGTGGGGCCGGCGACCGGCACGGCGGCAACGGCGGTCGCCGTGGGCACGGGCAGGGCGGCGACGGCGGCACGCGCGACGCGCAGGCGCTGGCCGTCCTGCTCGATCTCGATCTCGCTCAGGCCCAATTCGTCGAGCAAGGCGGTGAGGTCGCGGATCGCATCGTGATCGATCGCGATCCTGCGCTCGGGCGGTCGCTCGGGCTTGGGCGCCACGGCTTTCAGCTCTTTCCCGTGGCGCCGACCATCGCGGCAAGCCCGCTGACGGCGAGCCGATAACCCTCGACGCCGAAGCCGCAGATCACCGCGCGGGCGACGCGCGAGACGTAGGAATCGTGGCGGAAGCTTTCGCGCGCGTGGATGTTGGTGATGTGCACCTCGACGACCGGAATCTGTGCGGCCAGGATGGCGTCGAGGATGGCAACCGAGGTGGTGGTATAGCCGGCCGGGTTGAGCACGATCCCGGCGGCCTTGGTGCGCGCCGCCTCCTGGATCCAATCGACGATCGCGCCTTCGTGGTTCGACTGGCGGAACTCGACCGCGAGGCCGAAGCGCTTGGCCGTCTCGCCGCACAGGCGCTCCACGTCGGCGAGGGTGGCATGGCCGTACTTCTCCGGCTCGCGCCTGCCGAGCAGGTTGAGGTTGGGGCCGTTGAGAACGTAGATCGTCTTGCTGGTCGTCTTATCGACTGTCTTGGCCATGGCATGCCTGCGCGGCAAGCGACGGCCGGTGGCCGGCCGCACTGTGCTGCGGGCTTTATAGGAGGCCGCGCCGGGGAGGGGAAGCCTGCCCCCAGCCCAGCGGAGCGTCTAGCGCCGGGCGGCGTCGACCTTCTCCTTGAGCACGTCGTAGCCCTGGGCGCCGATCACCACGTCGGAGCCGATGATGTAGCTCGGCGTGCCGTTGAGCCCGATCGCGTCGGCGACCTTCATGGTTTCCTTCAAGGTCTCGCGCACCTCGTCGCTCGCCAGGTCCTTCTCGATGCGCGCCACGTCGAAGCCGGCGTCCTTGGCGGCGGCGAGCGCGCGCGCCTTATCGGCCGGGCCGCGGCTGCCGAGCAGCTTCTGATGGAAGTCGAGATATTTCTTGCCGGTCTTGTCCTGCATGCGCACCGCCACCGCGACCTGCGCGGCTTCCAGCGAGCCCGGCCCGAGCACCGGATATTCCTTGAGCACGACCCTGAGATTGGGATCGGTCTTGAGCAATTGCAGCATGTCGGCCATCGCCCGCTTGCAGTAGCCGCAATTGTAATCGAAGAACTCGACCATGGTGACGTTGCCCTGCGGATTGCCGAGCGTCACCTGGTGCGACGAATTGAACAGCGTTTCCTTGTGCTCGCGCACGCCGCTCATCTGCTTCTGGGTCTCGGCCGCGTTCTGGCGCTTCTCCAGCTCGCTCATCACGTCCTGCAGCACGTCCGGATGGGCGACGAGGTATTCCTTGACGATGCGCTCGATCTCGCCGCGCTGGGCGTCGCTGAAGCTTTGCGCATGCGCGGGCAGGGCGGCACATGCCGCGAGCACGGCGGCGGCGGCAGTGGAGCGGAGGGTCAGGCGCATCGGCTGTGTTCCTTCGTGCTTAGTGCCGCGTCGGCGGCTTGTAGGTGACGATGTCGTCGGCGCGCACCCAGCCGGGCGAGCCGGTGGGGAAACGCGTCTTGGCGCGGGTGGCAAGATCGCGGGCGGTGCGGTAGTCGCCGCGCGCAAAGGCGGCCTGGGCGGCGGCGAGATCGGCCTCGGCGAGATCGCCCTTGCGGCCGTACGCCATGGCGAGCTGGCTGTAGCCGTCCGCCATGTCGGGCTCGTGCGTCACGGCGGTGCGCAGCAGGGGGATCGCCTCCTCCGCGTACTTGGCTTGGTTGGTGGCGACGAGCGCCTGGCCGAGCATCACGCGGATCAGCGTCGCGTTGGGGGCGAGCGCGGCGGCGCGGCGCAGCGGCCCGACCGCCTCGGCGGCGTGCCCGTTCTCCAGCAGCGCCTGCCCCTTGAGCTCGTGGAAATACGGGTTGTTCGGCTGGGTCTGGATCAGCCCGTCGATCTGCGCGAGGGCGGCGTGGAGGTCGCCGTACCGGTAGGCGGAGATCGCCCGGGCATAGCGCGCCGGCAAGCCGGTGTCGGACAGCGGATAGCGGCGCGCCACCGTATCGGGGCGCTCGATGAAGCCGGACAGCTTGGCGCGCATCAGGTGGTGGCGCAGCTGCAGCTCCGGCGGGTCCTTCTTGTCCCAGTACGGGCTGCTCTTGGCGATCTCCGCCAGCGCTTCCATGCGCTCCTTCGGCATCGGGTGCGTCTGCAGATAGGGGTCGATGAACCGGGCCTGGAACTCGATCTTGTCGGCGAAGCGCTTGAAGGTGTCGTACATGCCCTTGGGCGACTGGCCGGTGGCGGTGAGGAATTTCACGCCCGCCTTGTCGGCCTGCTCCTCCTGGGCGCGCACGTAGGAGAGCAGCGAGCGCTGGATGACGCTCTGCGGCGCCTGCATGGTGGCGATGCCGACGTTGCTGAGGCCGGAGTTCGGGCCGGCGCGCGAGCCCGCCAGGGTGGCGCCGACGCCGAGCAGCATGGCGATGATCGCGGCGGTCTGCGCATTGGCGAGCTCCTCGCGCATGCGCGACAGATGCCCGCCGGCGATGTGGCCGCTCTCGTGCGCCAGCACGCCGATGATCTCGTTCGGCACCTTGGCGTCCAACAGGGCGCCGACGTTGATGAAGATGCGGCGCGCGTCCACCACGAAGGCGTTGAACGCGCGGTCGTTGATGATGATGATGTGGACGTTCTGCTGGCCGAGCCCGGCGGCGCGCAAAATCGGCCCGGTATAGTCGCGCAGCAATTGCTCGATCTCGGCGTCGCGGATGATCGGCAGGCCGTCGGGTCCGCCGTTCTGCGCGCGCGCCGGAATGCCGGCCGCCGCGACCGCCAACGCGGTCACCGCCGCGACCGCGCGGAACGCTGGCGTCGTGCGCCGCAGCCTGTTAACCGTCGCGCCGAAGCTCATCGAAAGTCCGGTCTCGAACCGTTTCGCGGGCAACCTAGGGAGGCGGCCCTGCCCGGTCAATGCAACGCGGATCACGTCTCGAATAGGACGAATGCGGCAGCACCGAGGCTGGGCGCGCAACGCCGGTCTCAGCCGGCTGCGCGATAGGCCTCTCGCCATGCTCGACGCGGCAACCCGCCTGCTCAAGCCGTCCGCCCGCAGCGGCGTGCCGCCGTTCATGGTGATGGACGTGATGGCGGCGGCCGCGCGCATCGAGGCCGCCGGCGGCCGCGTCGTGCACATGGAGGTCGGCCAGCCGGCGGCGCCCGCCCCGCAGGCGGCGATCGTGGCGGCGCGCGCGGCGCTCGCCGCCGGCCGCATCGACTACACCGAGGCGCTCGGCATCCCGGCGTTGCGCGCGCGCATCGCGCGGCACTACGTGGAACGCTACGGCGTCGCGGTCGACGCGGAGCGGATCATCGCCACGACCGGCTCGTCGGCGGGGTTCATCCTGGCGTTCCTCAGCCTGTTCGAGCCGGGCGACCGGGTCGCGGTGGCGAACCCGGGCTATCCGCCCTACCGCCACATCCTCAGCGCGCTCGGCTGCGAGCCGGTGCTGATCGAGACCACGGGCGCGACGCGCTGGGCGATCACGGTCGAGGCGCTCGTCGCGGCGCACCGCGCGAAGCCGCTGCAGGGCGTGCTGGTGGCAAGCCCGGCCAATCCGACCGGCACCATGATTCGCGGCGAGGCGCTCGCCGCCCTGGTCGCGGCCGCCGAAAGCGAAGGCATCCGCTTCATCTCCGACGAGATCTATCACGGCCTCGACTACGCCTTCGCGGCGCACACGGCGGCGCGGCTCTCGGACAACGCCGTCATCATCAACTCCTTCTCGAAATATTTCTGCATGACCGGCTGGCGCGTCGGCTGGATGGTGGTGCCGCCGGCGCTGGTGCGGCCGGTCGAGCGGCTGCAGCAGAATCTCGCGATCTCGGTGCCGACGCTCTCGCAGGTCGCGGCCCAGGCGGCATTCGACGGGCGCGCGGAGATGGAGGCGGTCAAGCACGGCTACGAGGAGAACCGCCGCATCCTCATCGAAGGGCTGCCGGCCGCCGGCCTCGACCGGTTTCTCCCGGTCGACGGCGCGTTCTATCTCTATGCCGACGTGTCGCGGTTCTCCAACGACAGTTTCGCCTTCGCCAAGCGCATGCTGGAAGAGGCCGGCGTCGCCGCCACGCCCGGCATCGATTTCGATCCGCTGCACGGACAGGACTTCATCCGCTTCTGCTACGCCGGATCGGCCGCCGACATGCGCGAGGCGGTGGAGAGGATCGGCGGGTGGCTTCGCAGGATGGGTTAGCCGGCGGAGCCCGCAGGCCCCGGCGGCGTACCCCACCGTTCTGTTTGCTTGGCGGATGACGGGGCTAACCGATATAGCTCGTCATGCCCGGCCTTGTGCCGGGCATCCACGTCTTCGCTTCGCTTCAGCAAGAAAGATAAGGACGTGGATGGCCGGGACAAGCCCGGCCATGACGATGGGGATGGATCAGAACTCGACATCGAGTTCCTCGAGGTCGTCGGGCTCGGTCTTCGCCGCGGCGATCCATTCCTGCACGAACGCCATGCCTAAGATGGTGCGACAGTAGCCGGCGCAATCGGCGTCGAGCTTCACGTCGTAGGTCGCAAAGCGCGCGCACACCGGCGCGTACATGGCGTCCGCCAGACCGGGCTTGGCGCCGAACAGGTAGGGGCCTTTGTGGGCGGCGAGGCACTCGCGCCAGATGGCGGCGATGCGGTCGATGTCGGCCTGGGCGCCCGCCCACACCTTGAAGCCGGGATAATGCGCCTTGATGTGCATGGGCAGCGCCGCGCGCAGGTTGCTGAAGCCCGAATGCATCTCGCCGCTGATGGCGCGGCAATGGGCGCGCGCCGCCGCGTCCGCCGGCAGCAGGCCGGCCTCCGGGTGCAGTTCGTGCAGATATTCGGCGATGGCGAGGGTGTCCCACACCTTGACACCGTCGTGGGTCAGGCAGGGCACGAGAAACGACGGCGACAGCAGCAGCAATTCGGCGCGGATCGAGGGATCGTCGCTCGGGATCGCCATCTCGTCGAACGCAAGCCCGGCCATCTTGCACAGCAGCCAGCCGCGCAGCGACCAGGAGCCGTAATTCTTGCTGCCGATGGTGAGCGTTGCGGCGGCCATGTCGTTTCCCCTTGGGTTCACGGCCGGCCGCTCGCCGGCGGCGCACCGAATCGGCCTGGAAAGCCAGCCCGTTATCCGAACCCGCTAAGGTCGGCCCCGAACCGTCCTGCCACGCCACCCCGGCGGGCCGATTGTCCCCAGGCGCGCCCGCGACAGCAACAATTTTCTCGCAGCGCAACATCAAATCCACTAGCTTTGCGGCGCCGGGGTTGGTGGGGAACGGCGCGGCACGGCCGCGCCGCGCAGAGCACGATGCTTTACCAGGCCTACCAGGCCCATTCCGACGTCATGGGCATGGTTCGCGCGTTCGCCAACGTGGCGCTCGGCACGCTCGGCCAGCCCGCGCCCGGCGCCGCCTCCGGCATCAGTGCGCTGCGCAATCTGAGCGCCGCCTACGAGCTGATCGCGCGGGCGGGGCTCACCCACGTGCGCCCGCCGTTCGCGGTCGACCGCGTGGCGGTCGGCAACCGCGAGGTCGCGGTGCGCGAGGTGAGCGAGCGCGTCACCCCGTTCGGCACGCTGCTGCACTTCAAGAAGGACATCGATTCCGCACAGCCGCGGGTGTTGCTGGTGGCGCCGCTGTCCGGGCATTTCTCGACCTTGCTGCGCAACACCGTGCGCACCATGCTGCCGGAGCACGACGTCTATATCACCGACTGGCACAACGCGCGCGACGTCAACCTCGGCCACGGGCGCTTCGGCTTCGACGACTACATCGAGCACCTGATCCAGTTCCTCGAGGCGATCGGCCCGGGCGCCCACCTGATGGCCGTGTGCCAGCCCTGCGTCGCCGCGCTGGTGGCGGTGGCGGTGATGGCGCAGGCCGGCAACCGCGCCCAGCCGCGCAGCATGACCCTGATGGCCGGCCCGATCGACACGCGGGTCAATCCGACCCGGGTCAACGCGCTTGCCACCAGCAAGCCGATCGAATGGTTCGAGCAGAACCTCATCGCCGGCGTGCCGTTCCGCTATGGCGGGGCGACGCGGCGCGTCTATCCGGGCTTCGTCCAGCTCGCCGCGTTCATGAGCATGAACCTCGAGCGGCATCTCAAGGCCCACCGCGACCTCTACGACAATCTTGCCGCCGGCGAGCACGAGAAGGCGCAGGTGACCAAGGCGTTCTACGACGAATATTTCGCCGTGCTCGACCTCACCGCCGAGTTCTATCTGGAGACGGTCGAGCACGTGTTCCAGAAGCATGCGCTGCCGCTCGGCGAGCTCAAGTTCCGCGGCGCGCGGGTCGAGCCGACCGCGATCCGGCGCACCATGCTGCTCACCGTGGAGGGCGAGAAGGACGACGTATGCGCGGTCGGCCAGACGGTCGCGGCGCACGACCTGTGCAACAAGCTGCGGCCCTATTTCAAGCGCCACCACATGCAGCCCGGCGTCGGGCATTACGGCGTGTTCAGCGGCAAGCGCTGGGACAGCCAGATCTACCCGATCGTCAAGAACGTCATCCTGGCGAGCGACTGATCGATTTCTCGAAGAAAAGACTCAGCTCGATCCTGTGGGCCGGCATCTGCGCGTAGTGGCCGAACGGACCGCGGCGGGTGAAGCCGGCGCCCTGGTAGAGCCCGATGGCCTCCCGCTGGTAAGGGCCGGTTTCAAGCCGCAATACATGTTTGCCGCAGGCGCTCGCTTCGTCGTCGATCCGGCGCAACAGCGCCTTCGCCAGTCCGCGGCCACGCGCCGCCGGGCGCGTAAACATGCGCTTGACCTCGGCGTAGTCGTCGAACAGCGCAACGCCGCCGCAAGCGGCGGCAAGGCCGTCGAGGCGCACGACGAAGAAACGCACGTTGGGCTCGAACAATTGCGCGATCGACAGGCCGTGCCGTTGATGCGGCTCGTACGCGGCACCGAGCACCTCGTCGAGCTCGCCGATCAGGCCGCGCACCTCCGGGGTCGCCTCGGTCACCCGCTCGATAATGATTGGTTTCTTCATCGCGGCAGCTCATCGCATGGCAACGACGGCGCCCGTCATCAGCGGCGCGAGAACGATCGCCGCGCTCATGGCATGCGCCCGGCGCCGGGCGTGTCGAGCAGGCGCTGCATGAACACCAGATCGAGCCAGCGGCCGAACTTGTGGCCCACTTCCTTGAAGTGAGCCACCGGCACGAACCCAAGCCGCTGGTGAAACCGGATCGAGGCGGCATTATCGGCATCGATCCCGCCGACCATGACGTGCTTGCCCATGTGCGCCGCCAAGGGAAACAGCGCCGCGACGAGTTGCCGGCCGATGCCTTGGCCACGCCGGTCGGCGCGGACATGCACCGAGTGCTCGACCGTGTATCGGTATCCGGGCCAGGCGCCGCGCCAGTCGCCGAACGAGGAAAATCCAAGCACGTCCTCGCCGTCCGCCGCGACCAGCACCGGGTAGCCTTGCGCGCGGCGGCCCTCGAACCAGGCGGTGCGCTCGGCGAGCGTCACCGCCGCAAGCGCGTAGACCGCGGTCGAGGTGGCGATGACCTCGTTGTAGATGGCGACGATGCCGGGCAGATCGGCCGAGTCGGCGGCACGGACACGCATAGTGAGCCCTTCTGGACGCACGGCCGATTATCCATTATAGGATACGTATGTCAACTATCATGGACGATCCCACGCCGGCACTCGCCGCCCGCCTGCGCCTCGAGCGCGCCGCGCGCGGCTGGTCGCTCGCGGATCTCGCGCAGCGCTCCGGCGTGTCCAAGGCGATGATCAGCAAGATCGAACGCGCGGAGGCGAGCCCGACCGCCGCGTTGCTCGGCCGGCTGTCCGGCGCCCTCGGGCTCACCATGTCCGCGCTATTGGCCCGCGCCGAGGGGCGGCCGGAGCGGCTGTCGCGCGCGGCGGACCAGCCGCGCTGGCGCGATCCGAAAACCGGCTACGTCCGTTGCCAGGTGTCGCCGCCGTCGGCGCCGATCGAGCTTGTCCGCGTCGAGCTGCCGGCGCGCCGGTCCGTTGCGTTTCCGGCGTCGTCCTACGCGTTCGTGCGCCATCTCATCTGGGTGCTCGACGGGCAGCTCACCTTCGTCGAGGGCGAGGAGAGCCACACGCTGGAGGCGGGCGATTGCCTCGAGCTCGGGCCGCCGAAGGACTGCATGTTCAAGAATGCCGGCGCGCGGCCGTGCAGATATCTGATCGCCCTCGTGCGGCAGTCATGACCGGGTTTATTGGATCGTCTATCCCATCATCATCAGCGGCACGCCGATCGCGAGCAGGGCGGCAAGGAAGATCAAGCCGAATATGCCGCCGAGCTGCCAGAACTCCGGCGGCGTGATGTAGCCGCTGTTGTAATAGGGCAGGGCCGCGCCGGTGGCGTAGGGGGTGATGATCCCCATGATGCCGGTGGTGAGCGCCAGCGCCAGCGCGAGCTTGTCGGCGGGCATCCCGGGGATGCCGAGCCCGACGGCGAGCATGACCGGCAACAGGGCGGTGGTGTGGGCGGTGAGGCTTGCGAACATGTAATGGGAGAAGAAGTACACCGTGACGAGGATGAGGATCATCGTCATCGGCGCCATGCCGCCGACGCTCGCGGCGACGTTGGTGGCGAACCACTTGATGAAGCCGGCGCGCGCGAGGCCGTCGGCCAATGTCACGAGCGTCGCCAGCAGCACGATGGTGGTCCAGGCGGCTTCGTTCCTCGCCATGTCCTCCCAGGTTATCACCCGGGTGATCAGCATCAGCGACACGACGACGAAGGCGGCGGTCGCCGCATCGACGTAGTCGCCGCCGAGCACCCACAGCAGGATCGCCAGCACGACCAGCACCGCGAGGGTCGTCTCCTGGCGGGAGATGCCGCCGATCTTGGCGAGCTCGTCCGCCGCCCAAGCCGACACTTCCGGGCTGCGCTTGAGGGCGGGCGGATAGATCAGATAGATCAGGGCGGGCAGCACCAGGAGGAGCGGCAGCGCGAACGGCACCGACGCCGTCATCCACTGGCGATAGCTGATCTCCACGTGCGCGATCTTGCGGATGAACTCGAGCGCGAGGAAATTGGGCGCGCACGCGGTCATGAACAGCGAGCTCGTCACGCAGCTTGCCGCGAACGTCGTCCACAGGACGTAGGCGCCGATCTTGCGGGCGGACGGATCGTGCGGCTTGGAATCGTAGATCGGCGGCAGGTTCACCACGACCGGGAAAATCGTGCCCGCGCTGCGCGCCGTGTTGGAGGGCGTGAACGGGGCGAGGATGGTGTCGGCGATCGTCGTCGCGTAGCCGAGCAGCAGCGTGTTGCGGCCGAGCGCGCGCACCAGCAGCAGCGCGATGCGGCGGCCGAGGCCGGTCTTCTTGTAGCCGAGCGCAAACATGAAGGCGCCGCCGACGAGCCACACGGTGCTGCTGGCAAATCCCGACAGCGCCCACTTGATCGCTTCGCCCGCCACATTGAAGCCCGGCTTGGCGACGTCGGCGGGCGCGAACAGCGTCCATTCGGCGAGCACGGCGACGACCGTCACCCCGATGACGCCGACCGCCGGATTGGGCAGCGGCTCGAGCACGAGCGCGGCGATGACGCCGGTGAAGATCGCGAAATAATACCAGGTGTGCTGCTCGAGCCCGGCCGGGGATGGAAGCAGCGCCAGGCCGGCAATGACGGCGAGCGGGATCGCCACCCGCCACCACGCGCGATGGGACGGCACGGTCGCGTGCACGTCGGCTGCCGCTGCGGTCGTCATGCGCTTCCCCTATGGGCCCGGGCCTGCTTTCGCGGCGCCGTGGGTTGCAAATGGCTCCGCCGGCCCGAATACGCGCTGGGATACGGCCGCGTATTGACTTAGATCACAATGTACAGGCCGACGCGGTCAGCGCAGCGCCGCCGCGATGTTGCCGCCGTCGACCGTGGTCACGTCGCCGGTGGTCTTGAGCGCCAGCGCCTGGTGCAGGAACGCCTGGGCGACGTCCTCGGCGGTCACTTCGCGGCCGAGCAGGTTGCCGGCCATGTAGTCGTGCTCGCTCAGGTTCCGCGCCTTGGCGCGGCCGGCGATCATGTCCGGGGTGAGCAGGCCGGAGCGGATGCGGTCGGCGTTGACCGCGTTGGCGCGGATGCCTGCGTCGCCGTAGTCGAGCGCGTATTGGCGCACCAGGAATAAAGTCGCGGCCTTGGGCAGGCCGTACGGGCCGAAGTCCTTGCCCGGATTGACCGCCTGCTTCGACACGTTGAACAGCAGGACGCCGCCGGTGCCTTGCGCCAGCATCACCCGCACGGCGTGCTGCGCGACCCGCTGGTGGGCGAAGAAATTGAGCTCGAAGCTCCGGCGCAACACCGCCTCGTCGACCTCGCCGATGCGGCCCTGCCAGGCGGCGCCGGCGTTCGACACCAGAATGTCGAGCCCACCGAACGTCTCGGTCACCTGGTCGAACGCGGCGCGCACCGAGGCCGTGTCGGTCACGTCGCAGCCGAGCGCGAGCGCGGCGCCGCCGATGTCGCGGGCGCGGGCCTGGGCGGCGCCGTGGTCGAGATCGAGCAAAGCGACTTCGGCGCCGGCGGCCGCGAACGCCCGCGCGGTCGCGCCGCCGATGGTGCCGCCCGCGCCGGTGACGACCGCGATCTGCCCGGCGAGCGGCTTCTCCGGCTCCTTGCCGAGCTTCGCCTGCTCGAGCGACCAGTACTCCACGTCGAACATGTCGGCTTCGTCGATCGATTCGAACCGGCCGATCGCCTCGGCGTCGGCGATGGTCTCGACCGCGGCCTGCGCCAGATCGGCGGCGACGCGCGCGTCCTTCTTGCTGCGGCCGAGCCCGATGAGGCCGAGGCCGGGCACCAGCACGACGCGCGGCAGCGGATCGAGCATGCGCTTGGCGCCATTGCAGCGCGCGTTGTTGCGCGCGAAATAGGCCTCGTAGGCGGCGACGAAGGTTTCGACCGCCGCGACCGTGGCGGTCTTGAACTCGGCGAGCCTGCCGTCGGCGGGCGCCGGAACGACGAGCGGCCAGTTCTTGGTGCGGATGGTGTGGTCGGGGGTGACCACGCCGGCCTGGCTGTAGCGCCCGAGCTCGGCGCCGTTGACGAAGTCGAGGATGGCGGGGCTCGAGCGGCGCTCGAGCACCAGCCGGCGCCACGCGCCCTCGACGGTCGCGTCCTTGAGGCTGCAGGCGCCGCGCACGATCGGGGCGACGTCGGCGAAGGGGGCGCCGCGCTGCGGCAGGCGGATCGCCGCGAACGTCTTGCGTCCGCGCGTCAGGCGCGCCTCGGCGAGGCTCGCCATCTCGATCATGCGCTCATAGGCTTCCCGCGCGCTCGCCCCGAACGTGAAAATGCCGTGCTTGATGAGGATGAGGCCTTCGACCGCGGGCGCGGCGTCGTGCACCTCGGCCGCCTTCTTGGCGAGGGCAAAGCCCGGCATCAGATAGGGCACGATGCCGAGGCGGCCGTCATAGACCTCGGCGCACAGATCCGGCCCGTTCGGCTGATCGACCAGGCTGAGCACCGCGGTCGAATGGGTGTGGTCGACGAACTTCGCCGGCACGAACGCGTGCAGCAGGGTCTCGACCGAGGGGTTCGGCGCCATCGGATCGATGAGGTTGGCGCGCTGGACGCGCACCATGTCCTCGTCGCACAGCGCCGGCAGCGCGCGCAGCTTGCGCAGCGGCGCGAGCCGCACGGCGGGCAGGCCGGGAGGCTCGATCGAGCCCATGTCCCAGCCGCTGCCCTTGACGCACAGCACCTCGGCGTCCTCGCCGAGAAGGTCGCGCATGCGCGTCTTGACCGAGGTGTTGCCGCCGCCGTGCAGGACGAGCTTGGGGTCCTGCCCGAGCAGGCGGGTCGTATAGACACGCAGCGCCAGATCCGGGCCGATGCTCTGCTTGGCGTAGAGGTCGACGAGGGCCTGCGCGTCGCGGTCGACCCAGCCGCTCTTCATGCGGATACGGCCTCAGCCCTTGTCGCCGGCGAAGCGGCGCGACCACCAGCCGGTGCGGCGCGGTTGGCCGGGGGCCGCGACGTCGGCAGGCGCCGGACTTGGTGCGATCGATTCTGGTGCGGGCGACGGCTCGGGTGCCGCGGACTCGGCCGGACGCTCGCCGAAATAAAGTGGCGCCGGCTCGCGCACGGTCGAACGCCGGCGCGGAGGCTCCGGCTCGGCCGGCGCTGGGTGCGGTGCCGCGGCAGGCGGTGACTCGGCCTGGGGGGGCGGCGCCTCTGCCTGGACCGGTGGCGGTGGCGGCGGCACGTAATAAGAAGGCTCGCTCGCAACCGGCTCGGGACGCTCGGCCGCGGGCGGCCGGTCGAAGTCGGCAACCGCGCTGTCGAGCTCGGGCTCGAACGCGGGCGCATCACTGAATACCTCGCCGTCGCGGCCGCGCCGCCGGCGGCCGCCACGCCGGCCGCGGCGCCGGCGCCGGCGCTCCGGATCGCCAAGGCCTTCGCCGGCCGCTTCGCGCGCTTCCCCGGCACCTTCGCGCGGATGACCGTGGTCGTCGCCATGGGGCTCCGCCTGGGCCGCGAACTCGCCGCGCTCCGCGCGCGGGGCCGCATCGCTGAACGGCTCGCCGCCTTCACGCCGGCCGCGCCCGCGCCGCCGCCGCCGCCGCCGTGGCCGGTCTGCCTCGCCAGGCTCGGCCGTCCGGCCGACGGTGTGCACCGCCTCTGGCTCGGCTTCGTCCTCGGCCTCTTCAGCCTCGGCCTCGACCTCGCTGTCCTCGTCCGCGTTCGCAACTTCGTCCGCGACGTCGTCCGCGGCCTCGTCGGCGTCGTCCTCGTCGTGCACCGGCAGCACCGTCGTCGGCTGCACGGCGATCGCGCGCGCGGCCTCCAGGCTGTGCACCTGCTCGCCCTTGTCGATGACGAAAGACTGCTGGCCGGCGATCGTCGCATCCGCGTTGACCGTGATGGCGACGCGGAAGCGCTGCTCGAGATCGCGCAGGTGCGCGCGCTTGTGATTGAGCACGTAGATCGCGATCTCGGCGCGGGTGCGCACGATGAGATTATGGGTCGCGCCCTTGATCAGCATTTCCTCGAGCGAGCGCAGCAGTTGCAGCGCCACCGAGGCGACCGAGCGCAGATGGCCGGTGCCGCCGCAGTAGGGGCACTTCTCGGTCGAGCTTTCCAGCACGCCGGTGCGGATGCGCTGGCGCGACATCTCCATCAGGCCGAAATGGGAGATGCGGCCGACCTGGATGCGGGCGCGATCGTTCTTCAGGCACTCCTTGAGCCGGCGTTCGACCGCGCGGTTGTTGCGCTTTTCGTCCATGTCGATGAAGTCGATGACGATCAGCCCGGCGAGGTCGCGCAACCGCAACTGGCGCGCAATTTCCTCCGACGCCTCCAGATTGGTCTTGAGCGCCGTGTCCTCGATGTGATGCTCGCGGGTGGCGCGGCCGGAGTTGACGTCGATCGATACCAGCGCCTCGGTCTGGTTGAGCACGATGTAGCCGCCCGAGCGCAGCTGCACGATCGGCGAGAACATGGCGTCGAGCTGGCTCTCGATGCCGGAGCGCGTGAAGATGGGCTGGGCGTCGTGGTAGGGCTTCACGTTCTTCGCATGGCTCGGCATGAGCATGCGCATGAATTCCTTGGCCTCGCGATGGGCCTCCTCGCCCGCGACCACCACCTCGTCGATGTCCTTGTTGTAGAGGTCGCGGATCGACCGCTTGATCAGCGAGCCTTCCTCGTAGACCAGGGTCGGAGCGGTCGATTTCAGGGTGAAATCGCGCACCGTCTCCCACAGCCGGATGAGGTACTCGAAGTCGCGCTTGATCTCCGGCTTGGTGCGGTTGGCCCCGGCCGTGCGCAGGATCACGCCCATGCCGTCCGGCACTTCGAGGTCCTGGGCGACCGTCTTGAGGCGCTTGCGGTCCTGGGCGCTGGTGATCTTGCGGCTGATGCCGCCGCCGCGCGCGGTGTTGGGCATCAGCACCGAATAGCGGCCGGCGAGCGAAAGGTAGGTGGTCAGCGCCGCGCCCTTGGTGCCGCGCTCCTCCTTGACCACCTGCACCAGCATGATCTGCCGGCGCTTGATCACCTCTTGAATCTTGTACTGCCGGCGCAGCCGGGGCATGCGCTCGGGCACCTCTTCCATGGCGTCGCCGCCGCCGACCGATTCGACGACCTCTTCCTCCTCGCCGTCGGCGTCCACGTCCTCGACGCGGGTGCCGCCTTCTCCGTTGCCCTCGGCCGCGGCCTCGGATGCCGGATCGGTGGGCTCGGCCGGCTCGGGCTCTTCCGCGCCGGCCTGATCGGGCGCCGGTTCGGCTTCACCGTGCGGCGCCGGCGCGTCGGTCTCGCCGGACGCCGGGGCGGCGGCCGATTCCACCGGCTCGGCCGGTTCCTCGGGCGCGAGCCACGGCTCGGTCGCGGGCGGCGGCTCGTCGCCGGGGGTGGGCGGGGCGGCATCGAGCTCGGCCTCGGCGGGCGCCGCGTCGTCCGTCACCGGTTCGACCGGCGCGTGCCGCGTGTCGTCGCGGCGGGCCGATGCGCGCGGGCCGTGACGCCGGCCGGCCCGGCGGTCGACCTCGTCCTCGGCGGCGCGATGGGCGCGCTCCTCCTCGGCGATCAGCGCCTGCCGATCGGCGACCGGGATCTGATAGTAGTCCGGATGGATTTCGCTGAACGCCAGGAAGCCGTGGCGGTTGCCGCCGTAGTCGACGAACGCCGCCTGCAACGACGGTTCGACCCGCGTCACCTTGGCAAGATAGATATTGCCTCTCAGCTGCCGGCGGTTTGCCGACTCGAAGTCGAATTCTTCAACGCGGTTTCCGCGCACGACCACCACCCGGGTTTCCTCCGGATGGGTCGCGTCGATGAGCATTTTGTTGGCCATTGATGAGTCTTCCTGCGGCGGGCTCGCCCGCGGGACCCTGGCGCGGCCGCGAAGGCCGCGCAGGGCAGCGCCTCAGGGCGCACGCCGAAACTGTGGTGGACTGGGTGGATTGGATGGCCGGGGGCCGAACGGGTGAGGGCGGCGACGATGCGACGGGCAGCGCGCGACGGCTTCGTGGCGCGTCCGCGATGCGACCGATCGGTCTCGTGCGCTTGGCCCATGGCCTCTGACCTGTGACGGACGGCAGCTTGCAGCCGCCGCGATTCGCTTCTGTTGACAGTCATGAGCGCTCAATCGCGCCCGCGTGCGCACCGAAGAGGCCGGTCGCGCGCATTCCGGTCGTCCTTCAAAGGGGCATCCGCAGGGTTCGGCCTCCCGCCCGTGCAGCGCATCGTTGCGCCCGGCGAGTGGACGAAGGCCGCCCGCGTCTCCCGCTCTCTCAATATGTCCCGTTTGCGAGCGAGCTTTGGCGGGCCGGATGCCCAAACGCGGCAAATCCGGAATACTGAACCGTCAGCGCAATCTTCTTACGGCCATGCAACAGGCTTGGCAAGCTGGCGTTGTTCCATGCGGCCGCGCGGCCGGGTGCCACATCCTGGCCCAGATCGCCCCGCCAACCTCTTAAATCGCGATTAACCACGCCCGCCTATTGGAGTAATGAGGGGATACAGGTGAGGAAACGGTGAGGATTCGCGCAACCGGGTGCCTGCTCGCCGCGATCTGCGGGGTGCTTGCGGTCGGCCTCTTGCCCGCCCGGGCGGTCGAGCGTGCGGCGCCGCACGCCGAGGACTATCCGGTGGTGAGCGAGGCGCGGCTGCTGGGCGACGAGACGCGCACCCGATTCGTCGCCGAATTGACCCGCGCCGTCGACCTTGCGGCGTTCACCCTCGCCGATCCCTACCGCGTCGTCATCGACGTACCGCAGATTACCTTCCGCATGCCGGCCAAGACGGGCGAGGCCGGCCGCGGCCTCGTCAAGGCATTCCGCTTCGGGCTGGTGATGCAAGGCGGCTCGCGCATCGTGCTCGACGTCACCGGCCCGGTGCGCGTCGACAAGGCCTTCGTGCTCGATCCGGTGGACGGACAGCCGGCGCGGCTGGTGGTCGACCTGGTGGCGATCGATCGCGACAGCTTCCTGCGCAACCTCGCGATCGAGAACCAGTCGCGCCGCGCCTCGGCGCCCGCGGCGCGCGAGCGCGAGCCGGCGGGCAAGAGCGCCGACCCGCGGCCGCTCGTCGTGATCGATCCGGGCCACGGCGGCCTCGACAGCGGCACCACCGCGCCGAGCGGGGAGACCGAGAAGGCGATCGTGCTCGATTTCTCCCTCAAGCTGCGCGACAAGCTGGAGAAGACCGGCAAGTACCGGGTGGCGATGACGCGCAGCGACGACCACTTCGTGCCGCTCGGCGAGCGGGTGCGGGTCGCCCGTGCCGGGCAGGCCGCCCTGCTGATTTCGGTGCATGCGGATGCGCTCGCCCATCGCGATCCCGAAGGCCACGGCGCCACCGTCTATACGCTCTCGGAGACCGCCTCCGACACGGAAGCGGCGCGCCTTGCCGACACCGAAAACCGCGCCGACCTGATCGCCGGCGTCGATCTCACCGACGAGCCGGGCGACGTCGCGGACATCCTGATCGACTTGGCGCAACGGGAAACCAAGGCGTTTTCAATGCATTTTGCCCGCGCGCTGGTGAGCGAGTTCAAGATCTCGGCGCGCCTGCACAAGCATCCGCTCAAATCCGCGGGCTTTCGCGTGCTCAAGGCCCCCGACGTTCCGTCGGTCCTCATCGAGCTCGGCTACGTCACCAACCCGCAGGACCTGAAGCTGTTGACCTCGGACGCATGGCGCGCGCGCGCCGCCGACTCCATGGTCCAGGCGGTGCAGACGTTCTTTACCACCAGGCTCGCCGGGGCGAGTGCCGCGCACGGGTCGAATTAAGCCCTGATTCTCCGTGGGCTTGTGGCCTCAGTTTGACCATAAAGCGGCGCGAACAGATTGGTTTGCGTCGCGGTGATCGCCGGGAACGATCGCCTGCACCCGGATGCCTGCGACTAGCGTATATTGCGGCGTCTATTGCGAAGTCGACGACACCGGAATCGCCGCGGCGGGGACGGCCGTGGGGAGAGGGCGGGAATGAAGCTGTTGTTGCGCTTCCTGGGGTTCCTGTTCACCATCGGCACGATCGTGTTCCTCGTCGGCATTGCCGCCGCGGCCGGCCTGTTCTGGCATTTTTCCAAGGGCTTGCCGCCTTATTCGCAACTGCAGGATTACGAACCGCCGGTGATGACCCGCGTGCACGCCGCCGACGGGTCGCTGCTGTCGGAATATGCGCGCGAGCGCCGGCTCTACCTGCCGATCCAGGCGGTCCCGAAGCTCGTCATCAACGCCTTCATCTCGGCCGAGGACAAGAATTTCTACGAGCACGGCGGGCTCGACATTTCCGGCATCATGCGCGCCGCCCTGGTGTACGTGCAGAATTTCGGCAGCAACAAACGCCCGCAGGGCGCCTCCACCATCACCCAGCAGGTGGCGAAGAACTTCCTGTTGACCAACGAGGTCTCGCTCGACCGCAAGGTCAAGGAGGCGCTGCTCGCCTTGCGCATCGAGCGCACCTATTCCAAGGAGAAGATCCTCGAGCTTTATCTCAACGAAATCTACCTCGGCATGGGCGCCTACGGGGTCGCCGCGGCCTCGCTGCTGTATTTCGACAAGTCGGTGCACGAGCTCACGATCGCGGAAGCGGCCTATCTCGCCGCGCTGCCCAAGGCGCCGAACAACTACCACCCGTTCCGCCAGCGCGAGCGCGCGATCGAGCGGCGCAACTACGTCATCGAGCGCCTGATGGAGGACCACTACATCAGCGCGCAGGACGGCGAGAAGGCGAAGAAGGAGCCGCTCAACGTCACGCCGCGCCCGACCGGCGCCCACATCTTCGCCGCCGAGTACTTCGCCGAGGAAGTGCGCCGCGAGATCTACGAAAAATACGGGGAGACCAAGCTCTACGAGGGCGGGCTGTCGGTGCGCACCACGCTCGATCCCAAGCTGCAGGTGATGGCGCGCAAGGCGCTCGACGACGGCCTGGTGAAGTTCGACGAGGCGCACGGCTGGCGCGGACCGGTCGCCAAGATCGAGCTGGCCGGCGACTGGGGCGTCAAGCTGGTCGAGGTGAAGGCGCTGGCCGACATCGCGCCGTGGCGGCTCGCCGTGGTGCTCGAGAGCGGCGACCAGACGGCGCGCATCGGCCTGCAGCCGCCGCGCGAGCCGGGCGGCTCGGTCGCCAAGGAGCGCCAGGTCGGCATCATCGCGCTCGACGGGGTCAAATGGGCGAAGCCCGCCGCCGGCAGCGAGCGCTCCAAGCAGGTCACCAAGGTGAGCCAGGTGCTGCAGCCGGGCGACGTGGTCTACGTCGAACCCGGCGGCAAGGACCCCAATCAATTCCGCCTGCGCCAGATTCCCGAAGTCTCCGGCGGGATGGTGGCGATGGATCCGTTGACCGGCCGCGTGCTCGCGCTGGTCGGCGGCTTCTCCTACGACCAGAGCCAGTTCAATCGCGCCACCCAGGCGCTGCGCCAGCCCGGATCATCGTTCAAGCCGTTCGTCTACGCCGCCGCGCTCGACAACGGCTATACGCCCTCGACGGTGGTGATGGACGCGCCGGTCGAGATCGACCAGGGGCCGGGCCTGCCGCCGTGGCGGCCGGAAAACTACGAGAGCGGCAAGTATTTCGGCCCGCAGACCCTGCGATTTGGCATCGAGCACTCGCGCAACGTCATGACCGTGCGGCTCGCCCAGGACATCGGCATGCCGCTGATCACCGAATACGCCAAGCGCTTCGGCGTCTACGACGACCTGCCGCCCTACCTCTCGTTCGCGCTCGGCGCCGGCGAGACGACGGTCATGCGCATGACCCAGGCCTATTCGATGTTCGCCAACGGCGGCCGGCGCATTACCGCGACCCTGATCGACCGCATCCAGGACCGCTACGGCAAGACTATCTACCGTCACGACGCGCGCGAGTGCCGCGGCTGCGACGCCGCCAAATGGACGAACCAGCCCGAGCCAACGTTGGTCGACCGCCGCGAGCAGGTGCTCGATCCGATGACCGCCTACCAGATCACCTCGATCATGGAAGGGGTGGTGCAGCGCGGAACCGCCGCGCAGGCAATGAAAGACGTGGGAAGGCCCGTCGCCGGCAAGACCGGGACCACCAACGAAGACAAGGACGTGTGGTTCGTGGGCTTCACGCCCAACCTCACGGTCGGCTGCTACGTCGGCTACGACAAGCCGCGCACGCTCGGCCGCGACGCCACCGGCGGCCACGTGGCGGCGCCGATCGTGAAGGATTTCATGAAGCTCGCGCTGACCGGCAAGCCGGGCGTGCCGTTCGCGCCGCCGTCCGGCATCAAGCTCATCCGCATCGACGCCAAGACCGGCCTGCGCGCCAGTCCGGGCAGCACCGGCGTGATCGTCGAGGCGTTCAAGCCCGGCAGCGCGCCGCCCGACAGCTACTCGGTGATCGGCTATACCGCCCCCGACGGCACGCCGCTGAGCGTGTCGCCGGACGCGGACCGGGCGGTGCGTTCGGGCACCGGCGGCCTGTATTAGGACGACCCAACGCATTGCGGCAGGGCCGCGGGAGCGCTACATCACGCGCAGCCTGAATCGTTGCGACCGCCGGCGGACACCATGCGCCCAGAGACCCAAAGCGATATCGATGCGATCAAGCAGTCGATCGGGCTGCTGAGGAGGCATCTTTGACGTCGACAAGTCGCAAAGGCGGCTCGCCGAGCTGAACCGGCAGGCCGAAGACCCCAACCTGTGGAACGATCAGGCGCGCGCCCAGCGCGTGATGCAGGAGCGCAATGCGCTCGACGACAGCCTCAACTCGATCGGCCGCATCACCCAGGAGCTCGACGACCAGATCACTATGATCGAGCTCGGCGAAGCCGAGAAGGACACCAAGGTCGTCGCCGAGGCCGAGGGGGCGCTCAAGAAGCTCAAGGCCGACGCCGAGCGCCGGGTGCTGGAGGCGCTGCTGTCGGGCGAGGCCGACAGCTTCGACACGTTCCTGGAGGTGCACGCCGGGGCCGGCGGGACTGAAAGCCAGGACTGGGCCAACATGCTGCTGCGCATGTACACCCGCTGGGCCGAGCAGCACGGCTACAAGGTCGAGTATCTCGAGGAGACGCCGGGCGAAGAGGCCGGCATCAAGTCGTCGACCGTGCAGATCAAGGGTCGCAACGCCTATGGCTGGCTCAAGACCGAGGACGGGGTGCATCGCCTAGTGCGCATCTCGCCGTTCGACGCCAACGCGCGGCGCCACACGTCGTTTGCCAGCATCAACGTCTATCCGGTGGTCGACGACCGCATCAACGTCGACATCAATGAATCCGACGTGCGCGTCGACACCATGCGGGCGGGCGGGGCCGGCGGACAGCACGTCAACAAGACCGAGTCGGCGATCAGGCTCACGCACATCCCGACCAAGATCGTCGTGGTGTGCCAGAACGACCGTTCCCAGCACCGCAACCGCGCCCAGGCCTGGGACATGCTGCGCGCGCGGCTCTACGAGCTGGAATTGAAGAAGCGCGAGGAAAGGGCCGCGGCCGAGCAGGCGGCCAAGACCGACATCGGCTGGGGCCACCAGATCCGCTCCTACGTGCTGCAGCCCTACCAGATGGTGAAGGACCTGCGCACCGGCGTGTCGACCTCGAACACCGCGGGCGTACTCGACGGCGATCTCGACCGGTTCATGGAGGCGACGCTGGCGCAACGCGCGTTCGGCGGCGCGCCGGAGACGGTCGAGGACGTGGAGTAGGCCAGAGCACGCTCCCGGAAAATAGTAACGGTTTTCGCAAAGATCGTGCTTCCAACAATGAGCTAGCCTCTGGACTCAATGAGCCCTAACCCATTGATCTGCTTTGCGTCTGGGATCGGGCGCGAAAAATAACCTCGGGTTCAAGGCGGACAGCGAGATGCAGCTGCACCGCGATCTTGCTGAGTCTGACTTCCGTTATTCGAACCGCGTCGCCCTTGGCGTTGATGATCCGAATCGCGCTAACAGCGCCCTGCCGGGCATCGTCGCAAGCGCCTGACATACCGTTGGCCTAGCTAGCTCGGTGGCGGCCTAAGAGGCGCCCTTCGGCCTTCGCTACGCGGCCGGCGCGGGACCGGCCGGAGACGACCGACTTGTCGCTGGGCCGCGTCGAAGCCCTCTTGCGACTCGCCGACCCCGAGCTATCGGGTACCGTAGAGCCCAGAACTAATCGTGAACGATCGGGGGCGCATCTTGTAATTGTGTCCTTCGTGCAACATCTGTGGAAAAACGTTGGTACGAGTCGTATGGGAGCCCTGAGTCAAGTTGACGCAGGGAAGCTTAACAATCCAAAGTCGCTAGCAGCGGGGAAACGGAATCAGTGGCGGCGAGTTAGGTTGTCACTCGGTAACCATCTTTCCACACCCGGCCTTAAACGGTCGCAGGCACGATGGAGGGGTCAAGATGACCTTTCAATGGAAGTGGGAGATGTTTGCTCACGTGCTCAAACGCTCAACGCGTCGGCAAAGTCGCGTGGAGACATTGGCCACCCTGGTCATGTGGTTTGCGGCAGGTGCTTTTGTCACCTCTACGGTAGCTGCCTTATTCGCCACACACGAGCCGGGACAGTTGATTGATCTCGCGGGCGGCAGCACCGCGGCGTTAGGTGCACTTGTTTTGAAAGCTCTCTGACCCCCAGCCACAGGCCTGCTATCATGCCCTGGCAATTGGCGGCAACGTCGCCTGCGTCGCTGATTGCGGGGCTCGTGATCGCGATCCTGCTAATTGCGTTTGGTCGCCATCGTGATGAAAATGGCAACACATCGCCACCAAAAATCGTGGCGGCGTTTCTATTCGGGATCAGCGTTTATACGCTAGTTATCTTGATCATTGGGCATTTCTGGCTTGAGAATATGGTTGAGCTGATCAAAAAATTTGGCGAACCAAGAATTGCATGGCTTTTTGTTGGACTTGCGGCCGACGGCGTCGCCCGCCTTTACCGCCTGTTTGATCCGTGAAGCATCGCGCGAGTGTATCGGCCGAAGGCCGCCTTCCGATCTGATGCGAAGCAGAGTCATATCTGCGGCAGTAATTATGCATAGCCCAGGGGGAGCTTCCTAGATTTTACGTGTCGCGGCGCGTTGCGCGATCGCCGCGACCGCCTTGTGGGCCGACAGAATCGAGCCTTCCTGCCAGCCGGGCACGTTGCTCAGGTGCTCGCCGGCGAGAAACAGCGGACCGTCCGGCTCGAGCAGCACCGGGTAGGCGTTGCGCTTGTTGTCCTCGCTCCACTCGCACCAGCCGCCGCGCGAGAACGGAATTTTTGCCCACGCCACGGCAACGCCGCGGGCGACGTCCGCGGCATAGCTCGCGTGCAGCTTTTGTCCTTGCGCAACAGCGAGGCGGATGCGCTCGGTCGGCGGCAGGGCGGCGAGACGTTCGCCGATGTCGTGCGACCACACATAGGCGCCGAGCAGGATGCCGTCGGTGCCGTGAAAGTTCGTGGACGGATACCAGATCTGCGTGATGTCCTGGGTGGTCCAGGATATGCCGCCGTAGATCTCCGCGTCCTCCTCCCAGAACCGGCGGCCGCAGTACAACGCGGTCTTGGCGGCCGGGACGTAGTCGGCGGCGCCGGCCGCGATCGCCGCGCGGTGCGGCGGCGAGAAGTCCACGTCCAGGTCCGCGAGCACGGGCAGCGGCACGGTGACCAGCACGAAGGGCGCCTCGATCGATGTTTCCGCGCCGCTGCGATCCTTGTAGACGACCATGGCGCCGCTTTCGCCGGCGCGGGCGACCCGCGTCACCACCGCCCCATAGGTAATCACCGTGTCGAGGCGCCGCGCAAAGGCGGCGGCGATGCGGTCCATGCCGCCCACCGGCTGCAGCATGGTGGGGGCTTGCGCGAAGCCGTCGGCGAAGCTGTTGGTCAGGTGCCAGAACGGGCTTTGCGTCAGGGTCTTGAGCGCAAGCGGCGAGCTGAGCTGCCCGAAATCGACGCCGGCGCCGGGCAGCACGTCGTAGCCGGCGCGCGGCGAGCCCTGATAGCTGCGGTCCTTTTTCAGCGCGCCGAAGCCCGCGACGAACGCCAGCAGCTTCTCCTTGTCGATATCGCCGATCGCCGCGTCGAGCGCCCCCTGGTCGAGTGCCTTTGCCAGCAGCTCTGCGAGATGCCCCTGGATGTCGCCGCGAACCTGGCGCTGGCGGACCGGTTTGCCGTCGAACGCCTGGTCGTGCTGCGACAGCGCGTTGCGATTGTCGTTGACGATCACTTCCAGCGGCACGCCGAATTCGCGGCAATAGGCGAGGATCGCCGCGTGGTGGTGCGGCAGCCGGGCGGGCCCGACGTTGAAATAAAGATGCTCGGCGCGCTCCCATGCGACCGCTTGAACGCTGTCGGTTTCTTCCGCGCGGTCGCCGCCGCGCAGGGTCCACGCGCGCCCGCCCGCGCGTTCGCGCGCCTCAAGGACGACGCAGTCATATCCCGCCTTGCCGAGCTCATGCGCCGCCGTCAGGCCGGCAATGCCGGCGCCGAGGATGACGACGCGCACCCCGCGGCCCGAGCCCGGCGCCAGTGGCGGCGGGCCCGCATAGGCGGACGGAACCGGCAGCAGGCCCATCGCCGCCATGGTGCTGTAGGCCGCCGCATAGCCGCCGGTCCTGCCGACGAGGTTGATGAAGCGCCGCCGGGTGAGGGGCGGGCGAGGGCTCGTCATGACGATCGTCCTTGGCTGTGGCAGACTAGCATCGACCGAAGAAAGGCGCCGCCATGCTGACCCCCGCCACGTCCGATTTGGACATGCTGCTCCAGCTCAACGCCGACTATATCCGCTCGGTGCAGAACTCCGACGTCACCCGGTTCGACCAGATCCTCGCCGACGATTTCGTCTGCACCAATCCGGACGGCACGTTGGTCGATCGTGCGAACTTTCTCATGCAGACGGCGCGGCCGGTGGCGATTACCGGCCTTGCCGCCCATGACGTGAACGTGCGCTTGATGGGCGACTGCGCCATCATCCATGCGCGGACCAGCTACCGGATGCCGGACGGACGAACGGCGGCGGGGCGCTACACCGACGTGTGGGCGCGGCGCAACGGGCGATGGCTTGCGGTCGCCGCGCACGTCACGCGGGGATGAGCGAATAGAAAATAGCGAATAGCGAATAGCGAATAGCGAATAGCGAATAGCGAATAGCGAATAGCGAATAGAAAGATTGCCGGCCGGCTTGCTTACTACTCGCTACTCGCTATTCGCCGGCTAAAGCAATTCGCCACCTAGAGCAATTCGCCCAGCCGCAGGCCGGCGCGCAGGAAGCGCTGCGGGTCGACCGCCTCGCCGTCGATGCGGGTTTCGTAGTGCAGATGCGGCCCGGTGGAGCGGCCGGTCGAGCCGAGCCGGCCGACGACCTGCCCGATCCGCACGGTCTGGCCGACCTCCACGTCGATCGCCGAAAGATGGCCGTAGCGGGTGGAGAGCCCGTTGCCGTGGTCGATCTCCACCATCTTGCCGTAGCCGCCGCTCCAGCCGGTGTGGGTGACGGTGCCGGCGGCGGTGGCGCGGATCGCCTCGCCCATCTCGCCGCGAAAATCGAGGCCGGTATGCATCGCCGGCATGCGCAGGAACGGGTCCACCCGCATGCCGAAGCCCGACGTGGTGTCGACCTCGCCCGATACCGGCTTGCGCACCGGCACGCTCGAAAGCGCGCGGGTGAGGCGGTCGACCTGGCCGCGGGCGGCATTGATGCGCAGCAATTGGCGCTCGAACGCCGCGCTCTCCGGCGTCAGCTTCACCGGCACGAACGGGCCGCCGACCGCGCGCGGGGCGCCGCTGACGGGAAGCTTGCCGGCCTCGAGCCCGAGATCGCCGAGCACGCGCCGGATGCGCCGCGCCTTGGCGTCGTAGTTTTCCTCGAGCGTGTTGAGCGTCGACACCTGGTTTGCTTCCACGCGGTCGAGCGAGCCTTGCAGGCGCACCAGCGCGGCCTCGATGCCGCTGCCGCCGGTGACGCGCGGGCCGCCGGCCGGCGCGCGCGATTCGAGCCGCGCCTCGCGGTCGGGCGGCGCCACCAGGATGACCGTGTCGTTGATGGGGGAAGGCTTGAGCGGCACGGGCTTGTCGGCGGCGACCGGCGGCCGGCTCGGCCTGACCGAACCCGTGGGCGACTGGTCGGGCAGGGCGGAGAGCGCCGCCGCGCGCGATTCGAGCACCGACTGCCGCCGCACCAGCTGATCGAGCTTTTGCTCGTACTGCTCCTGGTCGAGAAGCTGGCGGCTCGCCAGGCGATCGACCTGGGCGCGCAACTCGGCGATGCGGTCCTCGTAGCCATATTGCATCTGCGCCTGGCGCGAGATCAGCCGGGTGAGAAGATCCTCGCGAAACGCAAAATAGCTCGCGGTGCCGAGCGACCAGGCGGTCATCACCACCAGCGCGCCGGCAATGGTCCAGAACGCGATCGGGCCGAGCCTGAGTTGGCGTCCGCCATGGCCCAGGGTGTAGCCGGCGGCGGTCTTTGGTCGCCGGCGCGCGGCGGCGCCATGCGGCGGCACCCGGCCATCGGTTGGACGGCCGCGATGATGGTCGTCGCGGTGATGAGGCGTAACCCGGTCGGACATCGGCGCTCCAGCGACGGCCGCAACGGGCGGGTCCGACGCGATCGGGCGATTTCACCGGGGCATGGTTAATTTTCAGCAAACGGCCGGTATGCCGGTGCCGCGCACGGCCGGGTCGGTCGGCCGAAAGCAGCCGGCGCGGTCACAAGGCCTGGGCGGCCGCCAGGACCTCCTCGGCATGGCCGTCGACCTTGACCTTGGGCCACGTCCGGGCGATCCGCCCGTCCGGTCCGATCAGGAAGGTCGCCCGGGTGACGCCCATGTAGGTCCGGCCGTACATGGACTTCTCTCCCCACACGCCATAGGCGCTCAGCATCGTGTGGGCTTCGTCCGAGCCGAGCGCGATTGCGAGCTTGTGCTTGCGCTTGAAGGCGTCCTGCGCCTTCACCGGGTCGGCCGACACGCCGAGAATCGCGGTGTCGGCCTTGGCAAAGGCGCCCTTGAGCGCGCTGAACGCGATCGCTTCCCGGGTGCAGCCGGGGGTATCGGCCTTGGGATAGAAATAGAGAACGAGCTTGCGGCCGCGGAAGTCCTTGAGCGAGACCGTGCGGCCGTCGTCGCCGGTCAGGGCAAAGTCGGGCGCCTTGGCGCCGGCAGCGAGCGGCGTCGGCATATGCCTTCCTTTCGTCGCTTTCGCAGGGCCAATGTAACCGGGCGAATATAGGGGGAGGCTGCTGTCGGTTCGAGCGGATTTCGTGCGAAACCTTTACGAACCGAGAGCACAACAGCACCGGACGGACTGAACGCGGCGAGCGAGGGGACGCCCGACCGGGCATGTGGGACACGCGCAGTATTTCGGGCCTCGGCGCCGGCTTCCTGCAGCGCGCGTGGGAGGCCCTGCATGGGTATGGGCGCGCCGCCGCGGACGCGGTCCTGGCCGCGCGCCATCCCCGCAGCGGCCCGTCGCGCTCGGCCCACGATCGCCTGCATGACGCCCTGACCGGGCGCTACGGGCGCCTCATCAAGATCCTGTTCGGCGTCGGCGTCCTCGCCTGCCTTGCGGTGATCGCGCTGTCGGCCTTGTGGCTGCGGCTCGCGAGCGGCCCGCTGTCGCTCGACATGATGACGCCGCGGCTGGCGGCGGCGATCGAACAGCGGCTCGGCGGAAACCACCACGTCCAGGTCGGCGGGACCCAGATCGAGCGCACCGAGCAGGGCCGCATGGCGGTGCGGCTGCGCGATATCATCGTGCGCGACAAGGACGGCGCGGTCGTCGCCATCGCTCCCAAGGCCGAGGTCGGCGTATCGGTCGCCAGCCTGCTGCTCGGGCACATCCAACCGCAACGGCTCAGCCTGATCGGGGCCGGCATGGCCGTGCGCATCGAGCCGGACGGTCAGGTGACCGTGTTTGCCGGCGCCGACCAGCACCCGATCGCGGGGCCTTCGCTGGCGCCGCCGGTGCCGGGCGCCGCGATCTCGGCCTTGCCGCCGGCTGCGGCCGCGGCTCCGGTCGGCGCCGTGCCGCCGGCGACCGCGCAGGGCGGTCTGGCGGGCCTGCTCGGGTGGCTCGATCGGCTCGATGCGCTGGGGGCGGACGGGCAGGGCCTCACCGAAATCGGCCTCAAGAGCGGCAACATCGCGGTCGACGACCGGCGCAACGGCAAGCACTGGGAGTTCGCCAATATCGATCTCAGCGTGACGCGTCCCGCCACCGGCAGCGTGGCGCTGGCGCTCGCCTCGACCGGCGCCGACGGGCCGTGGTCGCTCGCCGCCACCGTGACGCCGCGGCCCGACGGGCAGCGGCTCATCGAGGCAGTGGTGCGCGACGTTTCGCCCAAGGACCTGCTGCTGGCATTGCGCATGGACGGCGGACCGATCGAGGCCGATACGCCGATCTCGGCGACCGTGCGCGCGGAAGTCGGGCCGGATGCGGCGCCGCTCGCCCTCGAAGGCCAGGTCGTGATCGGCGCCGGCCTGCTGGTCGATCCGCACGAGCCGCTCAGCCGCATGCGCATCGACGAAGCGCAGGTCGGCCTGCGCTGGGACGCCGCGCGCCGCATCCTTCTGATGCCGATCGAGATATCCATGGGCGCCGATCACATGTCGCTGCTCAGCCAGCTGGAGCCGCCGCGCACGCGCGGCGCGCCGTGGGGTTTGGCGATCACCGGCGGACGGATCGAAGTGACGTCGCTCGAGCAGAAGCGCGAGCCGCCCCTCGTGCTCGACCGCATCGCCGCGCGCGGCCGCATCGATCCGGCCGCGCATCGGGTCGAAGTGGAGCGGGCGGAATTCGCCAACGGCGCGGTCGGCGTCAGCTTCGCCGGGGCGCTCGACTCGTCGGGGACCGAGCCGCGCCTGACCGGCAGCCTCACCGGGACGCCGATGCCGGTGGCGACGCTCAGACAAATGTGGCCGCCGTTCGTGGTGACGAAAATCCGCACCTGGGTCGACGAGCACGTGCTCGCCGGTTCGGTCGACCGGATCGCGATGTCGGTCAACGCCCCGCTCAATACGCTGCGGCCGAACGGGCCGCCGGTGCCCGACGACGGCCTGTCGGTCGAGATCAATGCGACCGGCACCGTCCTGCAGCCGTTCAAGGCGCTGCCGGCCATCCGCGACGCGGACATGAACGTGCGCGTCGTCGGGCGCGCGGCGAGCGTGAAGGTCGGTCACGGCAACTACGTGCTGGCGCCCTCCGGCCGCAAGTTCGCCCTGTCGAACGGCGTGTTCGAGGTGGCGGACATGCAGCCGAATCCGCCGTACTCGCGCACGCGCTTCCGGGTCGACGGCACGGTCGATGCCGCCGCCGAGCTGGTCAGCCTCGCGCCGCTGCGTAACGCCGCCGCCATCCAGCTCGATCCGGCGACCAGCCGCGGCTCGTTCGTCGCGCAGGTGTCGCTCGGCATGCCGGTCGGCCTCGAGCTGCAAGGAACCGTCGCCTACGGGGTCGAGGCGGACGTCTCCAACTTGGCGATCGAACGCATGGTGCGCGGCCAGAAGCTCGAGGCGAACTCGGTCCACGTCAGCGCCAACCCGCAGGGCGTGCAGCTCAAGGGCGACGTGCGGATCGGAGGCACCCCGCTCAACATCGATTATCGCAAGCCGGTCGGCGACGCCGACGCGGAAGTCCGCATGCTGACGACCCTCGACGACGCGGCGCGCGCGCGCTTCAGCGCCGAGCTCGGCGTGATGCTCGGCGGGCCCATTCCGGTGAAGCTCAACGGCCGCATCGGTTCGGGCGATCACGAGAGCCGCTTTACCGTCGATTGCGATCTGCTGCAGGCCAAGATCACCGAGCTGCTGCCCGGATGGGTCAAGAGTCCGGGCAAGCCGAGCCGCGCCACCTTCACGTTCGTCGACAAGGGCCGCACCTACCGGCTCGAGGATCTGGTCGTCGACGGTCCAGGCACCCAGGTCAGGGGCACGGTCGAGATCGACAACGAGGGCGAGGTCGTGCTCGCCAACTTCCCGCTGTTCGCGCTCTCCGACGGCGACAAGGCTTCGCTCAAGGCCGAGCGCGCGCCGGACGGCGCCATGAAGGTGACGATGCGCGGCGACGTCTATGACGGCCGCGGCTTCGTCAAGGGCGCCATGTCCGGCCCGGGCGAGGAGCACGCCAAGCCGTCCGGGCGCGACGTCGATCTCGACATCAAGGTCGGCGCGCTTGTCGGCTTCAACGGCGAGGCGCTGCGCAACGTCGAGCTGCGCACGTCACGACGCGCCGGACAGATCCGCAACTTCGTCCTCAACGCCAAGGTCGGGCGCGACTCCACCCTGCTGGGCGACCTGCGCGCCTACAGCAACGGCCGCCAGGTCATCTTCTTCCAGACCAACGATGCCGGCGCGCTGTTCCGGCTGACCGACACCTATCCGCGCATCGTCGGCGGCCAGATGTGGATCGCGATGGATCCGCCGACCCCCGAGCAGGCGCCGCAGGAAGGCCACCTGAGCGTCAGCAATTTCACCGTGCGCGGCGAGCCGGCGCTGGAGCGCATAGTCGGCGGCGCGGCGCCGACCGAGTCCGGTGCCCGCCCGCAGACCGCCGCCAACGGCGTGGAATTCACCGAGATGCGCGTCAATTTCACCAAGTCGCTCGGCAAGCTTGCGATTCGCGACGGCGTGGTGCGCGGCGCCATGGTGGGCGCGACGCTCGAGGGCCATATCGATTACTCGCACGACGAGGTGCGGATGCGCGGGACCTTCGTTCCCGCTTATGGGCTCAACAACATGTTCGCGCAGCCGCCGATCCTCGGTTTTTTCCTCGGCGGCGGCCAGAAAGAGGGATTGATCGGCATCACCTACGAGGTGGTGGGCTCGCCGCACGCGCCGACATTGCGGGTCAATCCGATGTCGGCCCTCGCACCGGGAATTCTGCGCGAACCGTTCAAGTTCCGCGATCGGGACGAGGGCTTTTCCCAGCAGGCCAATCCGCGCTGAATGCGCGGAGCATTTTCCAAAAAAGTACCAACCAAAAAGCCTAGACCGGCTTCAACAAGACGTGGCGCTTGGGGCCGAGCGACAGCTTAATGACACCCTGAGGGGTCACGGTCTGCCAAGTGAGCCGCATCCTGTCGTCTGTCACTCGGATATCGTTCACGCGCAATCCGCCACCCCTGACTCGATGACGAGCCTCACTGTTTGACACGATGAGTCCCGCCTGCACTAACGCGGTCAACACCCCGAGCCCCTTGTCAAGTTCGCTGGCCGGAATAATCACCGTCTGCAGTATCTCGGCCAGTCCACCTTCCTCGAGCGTTTTGCTTGCGGCCCGTTCAGCGGAGGCAGCCGCGTCAGGGCCGTGCAGCAGAGCGGTCGCCTTTGTGGCGAGAATTTTCTTAGCCTCGTTGATATCCTGGTCCTTGAGCGCAGCCAGTCGTGCGATTTCGTCGAGTGGCAACTCGGTGAAAAGCTTCAACAGCTTGGCGACGTCCGCGTCGTCGCTGTTGCGCCAGAACTGCCAGTATTCGTAGGGACTCATCATGTCGGCGTTGAGCCACACCGAGCCGGCCTCGGTCTTGCCCATCTTGGTGCCCGCCGCGGTGAGCAGCAGCGGCGTGGTGAGCGCGAACAGCTCGGCACCGAGCATGCGGCGGCCGAGCTCGACGCCGTTGATGATGTTGCCCCACTGGTCCGAGCCGCCCATCTGCAGGATGCAGCCGTGGCGCTTGTGAAGCTCGACGAAATCGTAAGCCTGCAGGATCATGTAGTTGAATTCGAGGAACGTGAGCGGCTGCTCGCGATCGAGCCGCAGCTTGACCGAATCGAAGGTGAGCATGCGGTTGATGGTGAAGTGGCGGCCGACCTCGCGCAGGAACGGGATGTAGGGCAAGCGGTCGAGCCAGTCGGCATTATTAGCCATGACAGCTCGGCCGAGGAGGATGCGGTCGAACACGGTGCTAATCGAGGCGATGTTGGCGTCGATCTGCTCGTTCGACAGCAGCGAGCGGCTCGCGTCCTTGCCGGAGGGATCGCCGATCTTGCTGGTGCCGCCGCCCATCAGCGCGATCGGCCGGTGGCCGGTCTTCTGCAGCCAGCGCAGCATCATGACCGACAGCAGGTTGCCGATGTGCAGGCTGGGCGCCGTGGCGTCGAAGCCCACGTAGGCGGTGACCGGGCCGGCGGCGGCGCGCGCGTCGAGGCCCGCCGCATCCGAGACCTGGTGGATGAAGCCGCGGTCCGCCAGAACCCGAAGAAACTCCGACTTGTAGGCGCTCATGCTGTCCTCTTGCGGGCCGCTGGTGTAACAGGTCCGCGGTCCGATTCAGCCGAGGAAGCTTCGCCATGGCGAGCCTGCGCGCGCTCGGGCTGATGAGCGGCACCTCGCTCGACGGCGTCGATGCGGCGCTGATCGAGACCGACGGCGAGCGCGTCGCCCGGTTCGGGCCGGTCGGCTACCGGCCCTATGCGGACGGCGAGCGCGACCTGTTGCGCCGCGCGCTCGCCGCGGCCAGCGGCCTGACCGACCGCGCCGCGCGGCCGGACGTGCTCGGGGACGCCGAGGCGCTGGTGACCCAGGCGCACGCGCGCGCGGTCGACGACTTCCTCGCCGCGCACGGCATCGACCGCCGCGACCTCGCGGTCGTCGGCTTTCACGGCCAGACCGTGCTGCATCGCCCGGAGCGCCGGCTGACGGTGCAGATCGGCGACGGCGAAGCGCTGGCGCGGCGCATCGGCGTGCCGGTCGTGTTCGATCTGCGCGCCGCCGACGTGGCGGCCGGAGGGCAGGGGGCGCCGCTCGTTCCGGTGTTTCACCGCGCGCTGGTGGAAACCCTCGACCGTCCGCATCCGGTCGCCGTGCTCAATGTCGGCGGCGTCGCCAACGTCACCTATGTGGACGGCGCCGCCGAACTGGTCGCCTGCGACACCGGGCCGGGCAACGCGCTGATCGACGATTTCATGGCGGCGCGCGCCGGCCTGGCGTGCGACCGCGACGGCATTGCCGCGGCGCAGGGGCGCGTCGATGCGGCCTGGATCGCCGCGGCGCTCGCCCATCCGTTCTTTGCGGCGCCGCCGCCGAAATCGCTCGACCGCAACGCCTTCGCGCATCTCGATGCGGCGCGTTTCGCGCTGGCGGACGGTGCGGCCACGCTGACGGCGCTCACCGCCGCCGCGGTCGCCGCCGTGGTGCCGCTGCTGCCGCGTGCGCCGCGCGCGTGGATCGTCGCCGGCGGCGGCGCGCGCAATCCGACCTTGCTGCGCATGCTGGCCGAGCGGCTCGCCCCGGCCAAGGTCGAGACCGCGCAGGCGGTGGGGTGGTCGTCCGACGCGATCGAGGCCCAGGCTTTCGGGTTCCTGGCGGTGCGGGCGCTCAAGGGCTTGCCGCTCACCTTTCCGGGAACGACGGGCGCGCCGCAGCCGATGACCGGCGGGGTGACCGCGCGTCCGTGAGGACGCCCTCGTTCAGGCCGCGCTGGTGCGGTCGATCTTCAGGCGCTTGTCGAGATAGGCGGCGACCGTTTGCATCAGCGGCTCGATCTTGCCGTCGAAGAAATGGTTGGCGCCGGTGATCACCTTCTGGTCGATCACGATGCCCTTCTGGGTCTTCAGCTTCTCGACCAGCACGCTTACGTCCTTGGGCGGCACCACCGCGTCCTTGTCGCCGTGCACGATGAGGCCGGACGAGGGGCAGGGCGCGAGGAAGGAGAAATCGTACAGGTTCGCCGGCGGCGCGATCGAAATGAAGCCCTCGATCTCGGGCCGCCGCATCAAGAGCTGCATGCCGATCCAGGCGCCGAACGAGAAGCCGGCGATCCAGCAACTGCGCGCCTCAGGGTTGATCGACTGCGCCCAGTCGAGCGCCGAGGCGGCATCGGACAATTCCCCCTGGCCGTGGTCGAACGAGCCCTGGCTGCGGCCGACGCCGCGGAAATTGAACCGCAGCACGGCGAAATTGCGGTGCACGAAGGCGTAGTACACTTGGTAGACGATCTGATGGTTCATCGTGCCGCCGAACTGGGGATGCGGGTGCAGCACGATGGCGAGCGGCGCGTTGCGCTGCCGGGCCGGGTGGTATCGTCCCTCGATGCGTCCGGCCGGGCCGACGAAGATGACTTCAGGCATGGGTTGAACCTTGATCGAGCCACGCGGTCCGCGGGCGCCGAACGACTGCCGATTTACGGCGCGCTTGACGAGACCGACGGGCGCACGTAACTATTTAGAACCATTCTAAATATTTGGCGGCGGTGGGCTTGCGAGACCGGCGCTGGACGCCGGAGGCGCGGCGCGCGTTTCTAGCACAGGTTCCGGGGCGAAAAGCAAGCCTCGTGAGCAATGACGGGACTTTTCAGGGCTAGCCGATGGCCGACAGGGTCTATCTCGATTGGAACGCGACGGCGCCGCTGCGGCCGCAGGCGCGCGAAGCCATGGTCGCGGCCTTCGCGGAGGTCGGAAACCCGTCCTCGGTCCATGCGGAAGGCCGTGCCGCCCGCCGCCTCATCGACGACGCGCGGCGCCGTGTCGCGGCGCTGGTCGGGGCTCAGCCGGGCGACGTGGTATTCTCGTCCGGCGGCACCGAGGCGAACGCCCTGGCGCTGGCGCCGGGGACCCGGGCCGATGGGCCGCGGGTGCTGCTGGTTTCGGCGATCGAGCATCCGTCCGTCCTGGCCGGCGGGCGGTTCAAGCCCGACGCCATCATCGCGATCCCGGTCGGCGCCGACGGCCGCGCCGATCTCGACGCCCTCGTGCGCCAGCTTGCCGCGCTCATGCGCGAAGGCCGCGGGCGCGCGCTCGTTTCCCTGATGCAGGCCAACAACGAGACCGGCGTGGTGCAGCCGATCGTGGAGGCCGCCGCCATCGTCCACCAGGCGGGCGGCCTGCTGCACGTCGATGCGGTCCAGGCAGCCGGGAAGATCCCGTGCGATATCAAGGCTCTCGGTGCCGACCTTCTGACCCTCTCGGCGCACAAGATCGGCGGCCCGAAGGGCGTCGGCGCGCTGGTGCGGCGCGCAGATACGGCCATGCCCGACCCCCTGATCAAGGGCGGCGGGCAGGAGCGGGGCGCCCGCGCCGGCACCGAGAATGTCGCCGGCATCGCGGGCTTCGGCGCCGCCGCCGCGGCGGCCGGCCACGACCTCGACGCGGAGCACCGGCGCCTCGCCGCATTGCGCGACCGGTTGGAGGCCGGGCTCAAGGCCGCTGTTGCCGGAACAATGGTATTTGGGGCGGGGGCCGAGCGGTTGCCCAATACGACCCTGTTCGCGGTCGCCGGCGGCAAGGCGGAGACCGCCGTCATCGGGCTTGATCTCGATGGTTTTGCGGTATCATCCGGCGCGGCCTGCTCGTCCGGCAAGGTGGCCGCCTCGCACGTGCTCGCCGCGATGGGGGTTCCGCCGGCGTTGGCCCGGGGGGCGGTGCGCGTCAGTCTCGGCTACGCAACGCAAGAAGCCGACATCGATCGGTTCCTTTCCGCTTGGATCAGGCTCGCGCAGTCATTACTTAAGGAGAGACCCGGCATCGCCGCATGAGGCGGCTTGCGAAGGACAAACCAATCCGGTCAGCCAGAAGACCATAACCGACTATCCGACCCGCGGTCCTTGAAACCGCAGTGGAGGGGAATATGCCGGCCGTGCAAGAGACCGTCGAACAGGTTCGACGCATCGACGTTGATCAATACAAGTACGGATTCATCACCGACATCGAATCCGACAAGGCCCCCAAGGGGCTGAGCGACGACACCGTCCGCTTCATCTCGGCGAAGAAGAGCGAGCCGGAATGGATGCTCGCCTGGCGGCTGGACGCCTACCGGCGTTGGCAGACCATGCGCGAGCCGCAATGGGCGCGCGTCGACTACGGGCCGATCGACTACCAGGACATGTACTATTACTCGGCGCCGACCAAGAAGGCGGGGCCGAAGTCGCTCGACGAGATCGACCCGGAAATCCTGCGCACCTACGAGAAGCTCGGCATCCCGCTGCGCGAGCAGGAAATCCTCGCCGGCGTCGAACGGCCCGAGGGGACCTATTCGCGCGTCGCGGTCGACGCGGTGTTCGATTCGGTGTCGGTCGCGACCACGTTCAAGGAGGAGCTGCGCAAGGCGGGCGTGATCTTCTGCCCGATCTCCGAGGCGATCCAGCAGCACTCGGAACTGGTGCGCAAGTATCTCGGCTCGGTCGTGCCGATCACCGACAATTTCTTCGCCACGCTGAACTCGGCGGTGTTCTCCGACGGCTCGTTCGTCTACGTGCCGCCGGGCGTGCGCTGCCCGATGGAGCTGTCGACCTATTTCCGCATCAACGACCGCAATACCGGCCAGTTCGAGCGCACGCTGATCATCGCCGACAAGGGCTCCTACGTGAGCTACCTGGAGGGCTGCACGGCGCCGATGCGCGACGAGAACCAGCTGCACGCGGCGGTGGTCGAGCTGGTCGCGCTCGACGATGCCCAGATCAAGTACTCGACCGTGCAGAACTGGTACCCGGGCGACGCCCAGGGGCGCGGCGGCATCTTCAACTTCGTCACCAAGCGCGGCGATTGCCGCGGCCGCAACGCGAAAATCTCCTGGACCCAGGTCGAGACCGGCTCCGCCATCACCTGGAAATACCCGAGCTGCATCCTGCGCGGCGACAACTCCCAGGGCGAGTTCTATTCGATCGCCATCTCCAACGGCCGCCAGCAGGTCGATTCCGGCACCAAGATGATTCATCTCGGCAAGAACACCTCGAGCCGCATCATCTCCAAGGGGATCGCCGCCGGGCAATCCAACAACACCTATCGCGGCCTCGTCTCCGCCCACCGCAAGGCGGCGGGCGCGCGCAACTTCACCAACTGCGACTCGCTCCTGATCGGCGACAAGTGCGGCGCCCACACCGTGCCCTACATCGAGGCGAAGAACGCCTCCGCGGTGTTCGAGCACGAGGCGACCACCTCGAAGATCTCCGAGGCGCAGCTGTTCTACTGCATGCAGCGTGGCCTCAACGCCGAAGAGGCGGTGGCGCTGATCGTCAACGGGTTCGTGCGCGACGTGCTGCAGCACCTGCCCATGGAATTCGCCGTCGAAGCGCAGAAGCTCATCTCGATCAGCCTGGAAGGCTCGGTCGGGTAAACGGGCGCAAACAAGACTTCAGGAACATCTTCATGCCGATGCTGGAAATCAAGAATCTCTCGGTTGAAATCGAGGACAAGAAGATTCTCGACGGTCTCGACCTGGCGGTGAACGCCGGCGAGGTCCACGCCATCATGGGGCCGAACGGGTCGGGCAAGTCGACGCTCGCCTATGTGCTCGCCGGCAAGGCGGACTACGCGGTCACCGGCGGCGAGGTGCGCTTCGACGGCGAGGACATGCTGGCCATGGCGCCGGACGAGCGCGCCGCCAAGGGCCTGTTCCTCGCCTTCCAGTATCCGCTCGAAATCCCCGGCGTCGCCACCATGACGTTCCTGCGCACCGCGCTCAACGCGCAGCGGCGCAAGCGGGGCGAGACCGAGCTTTCCACGCCCGACTTCATCAAGCGGGTGCGCGAGGCCTCCGGCAAGCTCGGCATCGATCAGGAGATGCTGCGCCGCGGAGTCAACGTCGGGTTCTCCGGCGGCGAGAAGAAGCGCAACGAGATCCTGCAGATGGCCCTGCTGGAGCCGCGGCTCGCCGTGCTCGACGAGACCGATTCCGGCCTCGACATCGACGCGCTGAAGGTCGTGGCCGACGGCGTCAATCACTTGCGCTCGCCCAAGCGCGCCATGGTGGTCATCACGCACTATCAGCGGCTGCTGAACTACATCGTGCCCGACGTGGTGCACGTGCTGTCCAAGGGCCGCATCGTCAAGACCGGCGGCAAGGAGCTGGCGCTCGAGCTCGAATCGAGCGGCTATGCCCAGTTCCGCGACGAGGCGGCGTGAGGCTGCCATGAGCGCCGACGTGCGTCCGATCAGAACCGCGGCCGAGCAGTCCCTGGCCGAGGCGTTCGCCGCCCGCAAGGCGGGGCGCGCGGGCGACGCGTTTGCGCCCCAGCGCGAGGCCGCGTTCCGCCGCTTCGAAGCCGAGGGCCTGCCGCACCGCCGCATCGAAGACTGGAAGTACACCGACCTGCGCGCGTTGATGCGCGAGGCGAAGCCGCTCGCCGGTCCGCCCGATGCGGCCGGGATCGCCCGGGCGAAGAACGCCGGGGCGCTCGCGCGCAGCGCGGACGCGCGGCGGCTCGTCCTGGTGGACGGCGCCTTCGTGCCCGAACTGTCCGATCTCGCCGCGCTCGAGCCCGGCCTGACGATCGTGCCGATGGCGCAGGCGCTGGCGACGGGCGATCAGCAGGTCGTGCGCGTGCTCGGCACCGTGGTGCCGACCGACGACGTCGCGGCCGCCCTCAACACCGCCTTCATGGGCGACGGCGTCGCCGTCCGTCTGGCCGACGGCACGCGCCTCGCCCGTCCGATCCATCTGGTGTTCGCCTATACCGCGACCACCGCCGCGGCCGTGTTTGCCCGCTCGCTCGTGGTCGTCGGCAACGGCGTGCGCGCCAGCTTGATCGAGAGCCATGAAGGCCCGGACGATATCGACTATCAGGTCAACAACGCGCTTGAGCTGGTGATCGGCGACGACGCCCATGTCGATCGCGTCAAGATCGGCCTGGAGGGCGCCCGCGCGCTGCATATTTCCACCCTGATGGCGGCGCTCGGCGCGCGCGCGCGGCTCAACGACCTGTCGTTCACGACCGGCGGCGCGGTGGTGCGCAACCAACTCAACGTGCTCTTCGCCGGCGAGCGCGCGTCCGCCGCGATCGGCGGCGCGAGCCTGCTCAAGGGCCGCCAGCACGTGGACACCACCCTGGTGGTCGACCATGCGGCGCGCGGCGGCACCAGCCGCGAGTTGTTCAAGTCGGTGCTCGACGGCCAGAGCCGCGGCGTGTTCCAGGGCAAGATCATCGTGCGGCCGGGCGCGCAGCAGACCGACGGGCGGATGATGACGCGCGCGCTGCTGCTGTCGGAAGACGCCGAGGCCGACAACAAGCCGGAACTCGAGATTTTCGCCGACGACGTGCAGTGCGGCCACGGCGCCACCGCCGGCTCGCTCGACCAGGACCTGCTGTTCTATCTCAAGACGCGCGGCATTCCACCGCAGGAGGCCGAGGCGCTGCTGATCCAGGCCTTCGTCGGCGAAGCGATCGAGGCGGTCGAGCACCAGGGCCTGCGCGAAGCCTTGATGGGAGCCGCGGCCGCGTGGCTGCAGGCGCGCGAACAGGCATGAACGGCGCAACGATGCACCCGGCGGTCACCAATGGCGCCTATGACGTGGGCCGCATCCGCGCGGATTTCCCCGCGCTGGCGCTGCAGGTCTACGGCAAGCCGCTGGTCTATCTCGACAACGCCGCCTCGGCGCAGAAGCCGCAGGCGGTGCTCGACCGGCTCGCGCACGCCTACACCAGCGAATACTCCAACGTGCACCGTGGCTTGCACTATCTCGCCAATGCGGCGACCGAGGCCTACGAGGGCGCGCGCGAGAAGGTGCGTGCCTTCCTCAACGCGGAAAAGCCGCAGGAGATCATTTTCACCCGCAACGCGACCGAAGCGATCAACCTCGTCGCCTATTCGTTCGGCGTCGACCGCATCAAGCCGGGCGACGAGATCGTGCTCTCGATCATGGAGCACCATTCCAACATCGTGCCGTGGCACTTCCTGCGCGAGCGCAAGGGCGCGGTGATCAAATGGGCGCCGGTCGACGACGAGGGCAATTTCCTCCTCGACGCGTTCGAGCGGCTGCTGACCGAGCGCACCAAGCTGGTCGCGATCACCCACATGTCGAACGTGCTCGGCACCGTGGTGCCGGTCAAGGAGGTGGTGCGGCTGGCGCATGCGCGCGGCATTCCGGTGCTGCTCGACGGCAGCCAGGCGGCCGTGCACCTCGACATCGACGTGCGCGACATAGGCTGCGATTTCTACGCCTTCACCGGGCACAAGCTGTACGGGCCGACCGGCATCGGCGTGCTGTACGGCCGCTATGAGCAGCTCGACGCCATGGCGCCGTTCAACGGCGGCGGCGAAATGATCCGCGAGGTGTTCGAGGACCGCGTCACCTACGGCGAGCCGCCGCACAAGTTCGAGGCCGGCACGCCGCCGATCGTGCAGGCGATCGGGCTCGGCGCCGCCATCGACTACGTCCAGTCGGTCGGCAAGGCGCGCATCCACGCGCATGAAGGCGCGGTGGTCAAATACGCGCACGAGCGCCTGCGCGAGATCAATTCGCTGCGGATCATCGGCAATGCCCCCGGCAAGGGCGCGATCCTGTCCTTCGAGATGAAGGGCGCGCACCCGCACGATGTCGCCACCATCATCGACCGCTCCGGGATCGCGGTGCGCGCCGGCACCCATTGCACCATGCCGCTGCTCGCCCGTTTCGGCGTGACGGCGACCTGCCGCGCCTCGTTTGCGCTCTACAATACCCGCTCCGAGGTCGACAGCCTTGCACAAGCGCTGATCAAGGCGCAGGATTTCTTCGTATGAGCGAGCAGGACACGAGCGAGGCGAGGGTATCTGCGGCGCCGGCCGAGGCCGAGGTGTCGTCGTCCGCGCCGGCGGCAGGGCCGGCGCTGGCCGCGGACGACGTGGCGCGGATGACCGACGAGATCATCACCGCGCTCAAGACCGTCTATGACCCGGAGATTCCCGCCGACATCTACGAGCTCGGCCTGATCTACAAGGTCGACATCGCCGACGACCGCAAGGTCACGGTCGACATGACGCTGACGACGCCGAACTGTCCGTCGGCGGCCGAGCTGCCGGCCATGGTCGAGAACGCGGTGGCGAGCGTGCCGGGGGTCGGCGAGGTGGCTGTGAACGTCGTGTGGGATCCGCCGTGGGATCAGAGTCGCATGACCGACGAGGCGCGCGTCGCCTTGAACATGTGGTGAAGAAACAAGAAGAGGAACCGATGGCCACAGCAACCACGACGAGGCCAAGGCCGAAGATGCAGGTCATGCGCCTGAGCGACGCGGCGGCGGCGCGCCTCAAGGAGATTTTTGCGCGCGCCGAGAAGCCGATCGCCGGCGTGCGCGTCGGCGTCAAGAACGGCGGCTGCGCCGGCATGGCCTACACGATGGAATACGCCGAAAACGCCAATCCTGCCGACGAGGTCGTCGAGGACAAGGGCGTGCGCATCCTGATCGACCCGAAGGCGGTGCTGTTCCTGCTCGGCACCGAGATGGACTACAAGATCGACAAGCTCTCGGCGCAGTTCGTGTTCAACAACCCGAACCAGACGTCCGCCTGCGGCTGCGGCGAATCGGTCGCGCTGACCCCGGCGGCGGACGGCACGCTCGAGCCGGCGCGCTGATCTTATCCCTGCCCTGAAAGGGGAGGGTGGCCCGCCTGAGCGAAGCGAAGGCGGGTCGGGTGGGGTGCGTGCGCCACGACCTAGAAGTTCTCGTACAGCGCGCTTCGTTTTGGGCGGCGAAACCGCCACGTTCTTTTTTGTGAGGCAAACCCCACCCGGCTCGCTTCGCTCGCCACCCTCCCCTTTCAGGGGAGGGATTTAGTCAGGCGACGGCGGCCATGTTCGGCGCGAACTCCGGATCGGCCTCGCAGATCACCCGGTTGCGGCCGTTGCGCTTGGCGGCGTAGAGCCCGGCATCGGCCCGTCCGATCAGCGACTGCGCCGTATCGTCGGCGCGCAACACCGCGACCCCGACCGAGATCGTGATGCGGCCGAGGTGCTCGCCGGTCGAGCGCTTCATCAGCTCCTTGCCCATGACCGCGCGGCGGATGTGATCGGCCACCGTAAGGGCCTGCTGCAGCGCGGTGCGCGGCAGAACGACCGCGAACTCCTCGCCGCCGTAGCGCGCCGCCACGTCCTGGCCCTTGACGTTCTGCTTGACCGCCTGGGCGACCAGCCGCAGCACCTGATCGCCGGTCAGGTGGCCGAAGGTGTCGTTGAACTTCTTGAAATGGTCGATATCGGTCATCAGCAACGACAGCGGCTCGCCGGTCTTGGCCGACTCGGCCATGGCCTTGTCGATCGCCAGGTCGAAGAACTTGCGGTTGGCGAGCGTGGTGAGCGGATCGGTCAGGCTTTCGTTGCGGACGGCTTCGAGATTGTTCTGCAACTGGGAGATTTCGTGCTTCGAGGCCTTCAGGCGCGCCTCGAGCGCGCCGTTGGTCTTCTCCATCTCCTTGGTGGCGACCACCAGGCTCTCGATGATCGAGCGCACGCCGTCGCGATCGGCCGCGCCGAGCTTCTGGCTGACGTCGGCGAGGCTTTCGCTGTAGTGCGTGGTCGAGCCGGCGACGGCCTCGATCATCGCCATGATCTGGTCGATCTCGTCGACGACCTTGGCGCCGACGTTGTCGATGCGGTCGGTCAAGCGGGTCGACGACAGGTGCGCGTCGTAAATCTGATCGAGCGCGGTGGCGCTCAGCGTGCCGTTGCGGGCGAGCGCTTCGTTGATGCTCTGATTGAGCGCGGAATTGTATCCGGTGGCGTAGGTGTACCAGATCTCGTAGTTGCGCGGGTACGCCGGTTGACACAGCGCCTTGATCTGGCCGAGCGCGATGTCCGCGAACGCCATCGTGCGCTCGTGTTCGTTACCTTCCACGGCCATCCCGACGCCCTGCGCAGACCCACAACGGCTCGCACCCCCGAACCGATCCCGCCCGGACCGTAGGCGACAAGCGTGAACGGGAAGTAAAGACACGTACAGGTAGACAAGATCGCAGGTCGGTGCACGCGATGCGAGCGCGGGCTCGTAGCGTTCCGGCGCGGTGCGCCTACGCTTTGATGCGGACCGGCCGCAGCAGGAAGGCGGGAAGGTGCCCGGAGTTATCCTCCGGCTGGTCGTGGCCCTGCCGCCGGTGCGGCCGCGCCGCGTCCAGGCGGGCGACCTGGGCCGTATGCGCAGGGGCGGCCGGGCGGGCGACTTGGCTTGTATGAGCAGGAGCGGCCGGGCGGGGGGCGACCGGGGCCGCTTGAGCAGGGAGGGGCGGACGACTTGCCTGGGCGGTGTGAGCGGGGACGGGCGGACGCTCGGAGCGCCGCGGAGCCGGCCTCGGCCGCTGCCGCTCCACGCGCTCGCGGGGCTCGGCGGGCGGCGGGGCCTTCGACCACTCGATGGTCCGGCCGATCAGCTTCTCGATCGCCGCCACCGCCTTGTGGTCCGCCGGCGTCACCAGCGTGATGGCGGTGCCCGAACGTCCGGCGCGGCCGGTGCGGCCGATGCGATGCACGTAATCGTCGGCGTGGTGCGGCACGTCGAAGTTGAAGATGTGGCTCACGTCGGGAATATCGAGGCCGCGGGCGGCGACGTCGGAGGCGATCAGCAGCGAGGCGTCGCCGCGGCGGAACTGATCGAGCGCCGCCATGCGCGCCGGCTGGTCCAGGTCGCCGTGCAACGCCACCGCATTGAAGCCGTGGCGCACCAGCGAGCGGTGCAGCACCGCGACCTCGCGCTTGCGATTGCAGAAGATGATGGCGTTCTTGAAGGCCACCTCGGAGCGCAGCAGGCGGCGCAGCGCGTCGCGCTTGTCGGCCGGATCGCGGCCCGCCGGGGCGAGCAATTGCGTCGTCGTCGCCACGGTCGTGGCCGGCCGTGACACCTCGACCCGCTCAGGATTGTGCAGGAAGGTATCGACGATGCGCCGGATCTCCGGCGGCATGGTGGCAGTGAAGAACAGCGTCTGGCGGGTGAACGGCACCAGCTTGCAGATGCGCTCGATGTCCGGGATGAAGCCCATGTCGAGCATGCGGTCGGCCTCGTCGATGACCAGCAGCTCGACGCCGGTGAGCAGCAGGCGGCCGCGCTCGGAATGGTCGAGCAGCCGGCCGGGCGTCGCGATCAGCACGTCGACGCCGCGCGTGAGCTTGACGTCCTGGTTGTCGAAGGAGACGCCGCCGATCAGCAGCGCCACGTTGAGCTTGTGGTTGATCCCGTACTTGTCGAAGCTCTCCTCGACCTGCGCGGCGAGCTCGCGCGTCGGCTCGAGGATGAGGGTGCGGGGCATGCGCGCGCGGGCGCGGCCGTGCTCGAGCATGGTCAGCATCGGCAGCACGAAGGCGGCGGTCTTGCCGGTGCCCGTCTGGGCGATGCCGAGCACGTCGCGCCGCTTGAGAACGTGCGGGATGGCCTGTTGCTGGATGGGGGTCGGGGTCGTGTAGCCTGCCGCCGCGACGGCGGCCTGAACTTTCTCGGATAGACCGAGCTCTGAAAAAGACATGTATCCTCGAATCTATGCCGTACCGACCGAGCTTCGTCGGACACGGGACGGCGATGGCTTGCGCGGGGAAGAGACGGTCGAATCCTGTCGTGTCCTCCGACCGGCGCCGCGAACATAGTGGCGAACCGCGGAAAGTCAATGCTGGGAGGGGTTTTGCGCGAGTTTGTAAGGCGTTAAATCGAATAAATCCCTAACTTGTTTCGCCTCGCATCCCTCCGAGCGGCCGGCGCGGCCGCGGTTCTGTGCCCGGAACCCGGCCCGGCAAGCGGTGCCGGGGTGCCCGCCGGCCATGGCCGTGGCCGCTTGCCCTGGCCGGCGATATCCGCGATTCTCGGTGCACGACCGTTGCGGGCGCAACGCGCCGGCCCTCGGCGAGCCGGCCGCAACCCCTCCCTTGGCTGCCTCAAATCCCCGGGAACTCTCATGGCCGTCAACAACACCAAGCGCGTGTTCTATGTGAAATATCTGGCGCACCAGAGCTACATCGACACGATCGCCAAGCGGCCGGACGTGCGGCTCGACAAGCTCGAGAATGACAGCGCCGCCGCTGTCGCCGCGCCGATCATGGAGGCGGCACACGCCTATCAGATCGGCTCGTCGCGCGACGAGCTGGCCTCGCATTTCCACGCCACCCCCGATCTCCTCGCGCGCACGCCGAATGTGCTGATCGTATCCACCAACGGCGCCGGCTACGACACCGTCGACGTCAAGGGCTGCACCGCGGCCGGCGTGCTCGTGCTCAATCAGGCCGGCGGCAACCGCGAAGCGGTGGCCGAGCACGTGCTGGGCATGATGCTCTCGCTGTCGAAACGGATTTCCCAGTCCGACCGCGCCATTCGCCGTGGCGATGCGATCGACCGCAACAGCTTCGTCGGGGCGGACGTGCACGGAAAGACGGTCGGCATCGTCGGCCTCGGCCATGTCGGCAGCCGGGTCGCCGAGCTGTGCCGCGGCCTCTTTGCCATGCATGTGCTCGCCTACGATCCCTACCTCACCGCCGACAAGATTGGCGCGCGCGGCGCCGAAAAGGTCGAGCTTGACGACCTGCTGCGCCGGGCCGATTTCGTCTCGCTCAATTGTCCGCTCACCGAGGAGACGCGCGGCATGATCGGCGCGCGTCAATTCGCGCTGATGCCGCCGCACGCCTATTTCATCACCACCTGCCGCGGTCACGTTCATGACGAGACCGCGCTGCTCGAGACGTTGCGCCGCAAGGGTATCGCCGGGGCCGGCCTCGATGTGTGGGGCAAGGAGCCGCCGCCGCGCGAGCATCCGCTGCTGCAATTCGAGACCGTGCTGGCGAGCCCGCACACCGCCGGGATCACCCATGAGGCGCGCGAGAACATGGGCCGCATCGCCGCCGAGCAACTCCTCGACGCGCTCGACGGCAAGCCGCCGCCGCGCATCGTCAACCCGGAGGTCTGGCCGTTGTACGCCGAGCGGTTCGAGCGCACATTGGGCTTTGCCCCGCGAGCGAAGTGAGGGCCGGATTTGGGTCGTAGGATGGGTTGAGCGAAGCGAAACCCATCGATGGGTATCGCCGCGCAATGCGCGGCTCAACCCATCCTACAATGATATCTTGAGGGAAGCTGAAAGATGCGCGCAGTCACGTTTCTGGGCAATCGCAAGCTTGACCTGATGCAGTTTCCCGATCCGGCGCCGGGGCCCGGCGAGGTGGTGCTCGACATCAAGGCGTCGGGCATGTGCGGCAGCGACCTCAAGTTCTATCGCGCGTCGGGCGGCGCCGCTTCGCTCGGGCTCGGCAAGGTGAGCGGCCCCATCATTGCCGGGCACGAGCCGTGCGGTGTCGTTGCCGCGGTCGGCGCCGGCGTGGCTGAGGGCCTGGCGCGCGTCGGCGACCGCGTGATGGTGCACCACTACACCGGCTGCGGGACCTGCCCGCACTGCGTGACCGGCTGGTCGCAGATGTGCGTTGCCGGCAGCACCGTCTACGGCGCCACCGGCCACGGCGCGCACGCGCCGCACATGAAGGTGCCGGCGCACACGCTGGTGCCGCTCCCCGACGAGCTGAGCTTTGCGACCGGCGCCGCCATCTCCTGCGGCACCGGCACCGCGTTCGGCGCGCTGCGCCGCATGAACCTGTCCGGGCGCGACACCGTGGCGATCGTCGGCCAGGGGCCGGTCGGCCTGTCGGCGACGCAGCTCGCGGCCGCCATGGGCGCGCGGGTGATCGCGCTCGACGTGAGCGCGGAACGCCTCGCACGGGCCAAGGAGTTCGGCGCCCATGTGCTGATCGATCCCAAGTCGAACGACCCGGTCGGCGCCGTCAAGGACGTGACGCATGGCCTCGGCGCCGAGCTCACCCTCGACACGTCGGGCGCGCCGGAAGGGCGCGTCACCGCGGTGCGCAGCGCGCGCGCCTGGGGCACAGTGTGTTTCGTCGGCGAGGGCAACAGCGTGACCATCGACGTGAGCCCCGACATGCTGCGCAAGCAGCTCACCATCATCGGCTCATGGACGTTCTCGAAGGTCGGCCAGGCGGACTGCGCGCGGTTCGTGGCCGATCGCAACATCAAGGTCGACGACCTGTTCACCCACCGCTGGAAGCTCGACCAGGCCGAGGAGGCCTATCGGCTGTTCGACCAGCAGACCAGCGGCAAGGGCGTGTTCCTGATGTAACGCCGTGGCCACGGCCTCCACCATGCTGACGGACCCGGCGGTGCTGCCGCGCCGCATCGCCGATGTCGACGCCTTGGAAGAGCTGCTGGCGCGCCCGAGCGATGCATTGGTGGCCGACCTGGCGCGGCTCGAAGGCGATATCCTCATCCTCGGCGCGGGCGGCAAGATGGGGCCGACGCTCGCCTGGCTGGCGCGGCGCGCCGCGCCCGGCAAGCGCATCGTCGCGGTGGCGCGTTTCAGCGAACCGGGATTGCGCGACGCGCTCGAGCGCCGCGGCGTCGAGACGATCGCCTGCGACCTCGCCGACCGCGCGGCGGTCGCGCGCCTGCCGCATCTTGCCAACGTCGTGTTCATGGCCGGGCGCAAGTTCGGCGCCGCGGGCGACCTGCCGCTCACCTGGGCAATGAACGTCCACGTGCCGGCGATCGTGGCGGAGGTTTTCGCCCGCGCCCGCATCGTCGCCTTCTCGACCGGCTGCGTCTATCCGTTCGTGCCGGTTGACGGCGGCGGCGCGACCGAGGACACGCCGCCCGATCCGCCCGGCGAATACGCCATGTCGTGCGTCGGCCGCGAGCGCATGTTCGAGCATTTCTCACAGCGTCACGGCACGCCGGGCCGGCTGTTCCGGCTCAATTATGCGATCGACCTGCGCTACGGCGTGCTGCACGACATCGCCCGCAAGGTGCGCGCCGGCGCGCCGGTCGACGTCGCCATGGGCCACGTCAATGTGATCTGGCAGGGCGACGCCTGCGCGCAGGCTTTGCGGGCGCTTCTCCACTGCACCGCGCCCACCTCCGCCCTCAACGTGAGCGGGCCCGACACCCTGTCGGTGCGCGCGCTGGCCAACGGATTTGCCACGCGCCTCGGCCGCGCCGCGACGATCGTCGGGGAGGAGGCGCCGACCGCCTGGCTGACCAACACGCAACGCGCTTGGCATCTGTTCGGGCCGCCGAGCGTGCCGATCGAGACGATGCTGGACTGGGTGGCGGACTGGGTCGGCCGCGACATGCCGAGCCTCGGCAAGCCGACCCGGTTCGAGGCGCGCGATGGCCGCTATTGAGGCCCTCGCCGAGGCGCCGCTGACGCCGGCCGATGTTCCGTGCGCGCTCGCGCTCTCCGCCAAGGTCGGCTGGAACCAGACCGCCGACGACTGGCGCCTGTTCATCGCCCGCGGCCGGGTCATCGGCCTGTTCGACGGCACCGCCGGCCTCATCGCGACCGCCGCGGTGCTGCCCTACGACAACGGCTTCGGCTACATCTCGATGGTGATCGTCGATCCGGCCTGGCGGCGGCGTGGCTTGGCGCGGCGGCTGATGGGCGAATGCGTCGATGCGTTGCGGCGCGAGCGCCGCGCCGCCTTGCTCGACGCGACCCCGGCCGGCGCCCTGGTCTATCGCGCGCTCGGATTTGTCGAGCTCGCCACCATGGAGCGCTGGGAAGGCGAGGGCGGCACTGTTGCCGAAATCGGGGGCGCCGCCATTCGACTCGCGCCGAACGAGATTGATGGCTTGATCGCGACGGACGCAGCGGCGTTCGGATCGGAGCGGCGTTTCTTGCTGGAGGATTTTCTCGCGCGTCCGCAGAGCGCCGCGTGGAGGTACGACGACAGCTATCTGGTCATGCGCCAAGGCCATCGCGCCATGCAGATCGGCCCGCTCGTGGCCGCTTCCGATGAAGCCGCGCGCGTGCTGCTCGCAGCCGCCATCGCGGCTGCGCGCGGAAATGTGTTCCTCGATCTGTTCACGCCCTGGCACGGCCTTGCCGCGTTGCTGGAAGCACGCGGCTTCGTTCGCCAGCGTCCGTTCGTGCGCATGGCACTCGACCGCTCGAGCCTGCCGGGCGACCCGCAGCGGCTGGCGATCGCCGCCGGCCCCGAGTTCGGCTGAGCGCGCGACCCATCCTCGATTTTACGCGAGTTGCGCAATTCGCGCAAATTACGTATATTACGCGAAAGGATATTGGCATGGCAAAATCGAAGGCGGTTCCGGCGTCGGAATTCACCCGCAATTTCGGCCGCTACCGGCTGAGGGCTCAACGGGAAGCCGTCGAAGTGACCAGTCATGGACACGTCACCGGCTATTTCGTGCCGGCGGAGGAGTATCAGGAGTTCATGCGCTTCAAGGCACAGCGCCGCAGCTTTGCGACCGCCGACCTTTCAGATGATGAGGTACGCGCCATTGCGGAAGCCCGCATGGACACGCGGCATGATCATTTAAATGCTCTCCTCGATCGGAAGCGATGACAGTTCGTGGCGTTTCCGACGCCCGAGCCGGGTCTCGTCCTCAACTTCGGCTATCTCTGGCATTACGAGCATCAGGCCGGCCACGAAGAGGGCCGCAAGGATCGTCCGAGCGTCATCGTGCTTTGTGTCCGGCGGGAGAGTGACGGTGCTACGCTCGTCACGGTTCTGCCGATCACCCATCGAGCGCCGATCGATCCCGCCCACGGGGTCGAGCTTCCTATTGCGGTGAAGCGCCACCTCGGGCTCGATGATGAGCGTTCGTGGGTCTTGGTCAGCGAAGGAAACGAATTCGTTTGGCCGGGATACGATCTACGAAAAATTCGAAGGACCGATCGGTACGAGTTCGGCTTTCTTCCTCCGCGGCTGTTCGATCAGATCCGTCGTGCCTTCGTGAATCTTCATAAGACAAGCAGGGCTCGAGTGACCTCGCGCAGCTAGTTTAGACCCGTTGCCGAGACAGGTGACCGCTTCGCTTCGCTCGGCTCTCAAACGTCTAGCAATTCCTCGCTGGCAAACTCGGCGTGCTCCTGGATGAAGGCAAAGCGCGACTCGGCCTTGGTGCCCATCAGGCGCTCGACCGAATCCGCGGTGTCCTCGCGGTCGTCGGCCAGCAGCACGACGCGCAGCAGGGTGCGCGTCTTCGGGTCCATGGTGGTCTCCTTGAGCTGGGCCGCCATCATCTCGCCCAGGCCCTTGAAGCGGCTGATCTCCACCTTGGCGTTGTGGTGGAAGTCCTTCTTGAGCAAATCCTCCTTGTGGGCGTCGTTGCGCGCATAGACCGTCTTGCCGCCGTGGCTGAGCTTGTAGAGCGGCGGCACGGCGAGGAAGAGGTGGCCGCGCTCGATCAGGCGCGGCATCTGCCGGTAGAAGAAGGTGATCAGCAGCGAGGCGATGTGGGCGCCGTCGACGTCGGCGTCGGTCATGATGATGACGCGGCCGTAGCGCAGGTCCTCGTCGCGGTAGTGCGCTGCCGTCCCGCAGCCGAGCGCCTGGACCAGGTCGGCCAATTGCTGGTTCTGCGCCAGCTTGTCCTTGCCGGCCGAGGCGACGTTGAGGATTTTGCCGCGCAACGGCAGGATCGCCTGGCTTGCCCGATCGCGCGCGTGCTTGGCGCTGCCGCCGGCGGAGTCGCCCTCGACGATGAACAGCTCGGCGCCGTCCTGGGCGGTGTTGGTGCAATCGGTGAGCTTGCCGGGCAGCTTGAGCTTGCGGCCGATCGCCTTGCGGGAAATCTCCTTTTCCTGGCGGCGGCGGATGCGCTCGTCGGCGCGCTCGATCACCCAGTCGAGCAGCTTGGTGGCCTGATTGGGGTTGCCGGCGAGCCAATGGTCGAACGGGTCGCGCATCGCCTGCTCGACGATGCGCGCGGCTTCCGCCGTCGCCAGCCGGTCCTTGGTCTGGCCCTGGAACTCGGGCTCGCGGATGAACACCGAGAGCATGGACGCCGCGCCGATCATCACGTCGTCGCTGGTGATGTGGCCGGCGCGCTTGCCCTGGCCCATGCGCTCCGCATGGTCCTTCAGGGCGCGGGTCAGCGCCGTGCGCAGGCCGCTTTCATGGGTGCCGCCGTCACCGGTCGGAATGGTGTTGCAATAGGACGACACGAGGCGGTCAGGTAGTCGGAAAGTCCGCCGGGGAAATGAAAGGTCTCCTCGACCGGCACGCCGTCGACGCCGGCCAGCAGCTCGGGCGCGCACGACCAGCGGATCTCGACGCCGCCGAACAGATAGGCCTTGGAACGCGCCATCTTGAAGATGCGCTGCGGCTTGAAGCGCGCATGGGCGGCGCCGAAAATCTGCGGATCGGGACGGAAGCGCACCTTGGTGCCGCGCCGGTTGGGCGCCCGGCCGATCGTCTTGAGCGCACCCTTGGGCTTGCCGCGCTCGAACACCTGCGCGTAGAGCGTCTGGCCGCGCGCGACCTCGACCTCGAGCCGCTCCGAGAGCGCATTGACCACCGACACACCGACGCCGTGCAGCCCGCCCGAGGTTTCGTACACGTCGGAATCGAATTTCCCGCCCGCGTGCAAAGTGCACATGATGACCTCGAGGGCGGACTTCTTGGGGAATTTGGGATGCGGATCGACCGGAATGCCGCGGCCGTTGTCGGTCACCGTGACGAAGCCGTCCGCCTCCATCACGACCTCGATCCAGGTCGCGTGCCCGGCGAGCGCCTCGTCCATGGCGTTGTCGATCACCTCGGCGAACAGGTGGTGCAGCGCCTTCTCGTCGGTGCCGCCGATGTACATGCCGGGCCGGCGGCGCACCGGCTCCAGGCCCTCCAGCACCTCGATATGCTTCGCCGTGTAGCCGGCCTCCGCCGGGCTCGCCGGCCGGCGCGCCTCGCGCGCCCGGCCCACCGGGCGGCGCGGCGCAGGGTCGGGCAGGTCGAATAAGTCCTTCGCAGGAGAGCCTGGTTTTTGCGGCTTTTTCAGTGACTTGGCCATGGATGCTGAACCGGAGACTGAAACATCGGCGAATCGCTCGCCCGACTATGCCACGACAGCGGCCGGATATTGAGGCGCGTTTCGCCGCCGTGCTGGCCTTCCCGGGCCAAGCGCGGTAAACCCGCCGCCCCGTCTCCGGTCGCGCCAACCCCATGAGCCTCGACGACTATTTCCAGGCGCTCGTCGAGTTCGTGCGCGTGCACGAGGCATGGGCGGCGCCGATCGTGTTCGCGCTGGCGTTCGGGGAATCGCTCGCGTTCATCTCGCTGCTCATTCCCGCCTGGGGGGCGCTGGTCGCCATCGGGGCGCTGATCGGGGTGAGCGGCATCGACTTCCTGCCGATCTGGATCGCCGGCTCGATCGGCGCCGCGCTGGGCGACTGGCTGTCCTATTGGTTCGGGGCGACCTTCAAGACCTCGGTCGCCCGCATGTGGCCGCTGTCGCGCTATCCCGCCCTGATCCCGCGCGGCGAAGCGTTCGTCAACCGCTGGGGCGTGTACGCGGTCGTCATCGGCCGCTTCTTCGGACCGCTGCGCGCGGCGGTGCCGCTGGTCGCCGGCATTTTCGCCATGCCGTACTGGCCGTTTCAACTGGCCAATTTCGGCTCCGCGTTCCTGTGGGCGTGGGTGCTGCTCAAGCTCGGCGATTTCGGCGCGCAGGTGTCGACCTGGCTGTGGCACGTGTGGTCGAACCTGTGAGAAGCCGCCCAGACGCGTTGCGGCCGACCCCATTCCCACCACCAAACGATGGCGTTAGCATCGCCGCTGTGCAATCCCTTCCCCACGCGGGAGGGATGATGCCGGCTGCCGGCGCTTTATCAAACAATATCGAACAATCCGGGAGGACGTCATGGGAATGAAGCGGCCTGCGTTCGCGGGCCTATGGGCACTTGCCGCCGTGCTCGCCGGGTTTGTCTCGCCCGCCGCCGCGGGCACGTCCGTCTATGTAGGCAACGCGGACAGCAGCGACATCTACGTGTTCGCCCTCGATGCCAAGAGCGGCGACCTGACGGCGATCGAGAAGGTCGCGGTGCCGGGCGTGGCGAAGGCCGGGGCGACGACGCCGATGGCGGTGACCCCGGACAAGCGGGTGCTCTTCATCGGCATCCGCTCGGAGCCGCAGTTCGCCGCGAGCTTCGCCATCGATCCGAAGACCGGCAAGCTCACCCATCGGGGCAACGGGCCGCTGGCCGACTCCATGGCCTATATTTCCGTCGACCGGACCGGGCGCTACCTGCTGTCTGCCTCCTATCCGGGCCACCGGGTGACCGTGAACGCGATCGGCCCCGAGGGCGTAATCGAGGCCCCCAAGCAGATCATTCCCGAGGTGCCCAACGCGCACGCGATCCTGGCCGATGCGGGCAATCGTTTTGTGCTCGCCAGCAGCCTCGGGTCCGACACCCTCCGGCAATACCGCTTCGACGCCGCGACCGGCACGCTTTCGGCCAACGACCCGCCGGCCGTCAAGGTCAAGGACAAGGCGGGGCCGCGGCACTTCCTGTTCCATCCCAACGGCAAGCTCGTCTATCTGGTGTGCGAGCTCGATGCCACGGTCCATGTGTTCGATTACGACCCCACGACCGGGCGGCTCGCCGAGAAGCAAACGGTGAGCGCCCTGCAGGCGGGCTATGACGGCAAGGTGTGGGCGGCCGATCTCCACCTCACGCCGAACGGAAAGTTCCTCTACGCCTCCGAGCGCGGCACCTCGATGCTCGCCGGGTTCAAGGTCGACGGCGCGAACGGCACGCTGGCGCCCATCGGCTTCTTCGCCACCGAGAAGCAGCCGCGCGGCTTCAACATCGATTCCGGCGGACGCTATCTGCTGGCGGTCGGCCAGCTCTCCAACGGCCTGTCGAGCTACACGATCGATCCGGACAGCGGGAAACTGACGAAGCTGAAGGAATATCCGGTGGGTGAGAACCCGAACTGGGTGGAGATGGTGGACCTTCCGTAGGATGGGTTGAGCGCAGCGATACCCATCGTTCGCAATGACTGCCGCGAAGGTGATGGGTTTCGCTGGCGCTCAACCCATCCTACCAACTTGCGGTATTTCTTGACGCCAGCCGCCGACGCGCCTATATGCCGCGCCGATGACGATGATCGCCGCATGCGTTCGGATCCGTCGCCGCCGTCCCACCCGGGCGGCCTTGGCGTGCGATCCCGCGTGATCTTCGCCTCTGCCGCCGGAGACGCCTCCGCGGCACGTGCTTCCTGAACATCCCGCGGCCTGGTGACTTCGGCGGTTCCGCAACCGGAGCACCGCCATGTACATCCATCCCGCCTTCCGCATCGACGAAGCCGCCAGCCTGGCGTTCGCGGCGACGCGCGGCTTCGGCCTGGTGGTCGCGCACGCCGACGGCCGCATGGTCGCCTCGCCGCTGCCGTTCACTATCGACCAGGCGGCGGGCGGGCGCTGGCTGGCGTTCCACGTGGCGCGCGGCAACCGCCTCGCCGATGTCGCCGCGAGCGGCGGCCGCTGGCTGGTCGCCGTCTGGGGCGCCGACGCCTACGTGTCGCCGCACTGGTACGCGAGCCCGGACCAGGTCCCGACCTGGCTTTACGAATCGGTGCAGCTCGCCGGCCCCGTGCGGGTGATGACCGCCGAGGAACAGCGCGCGCATCTCGACCGGCTGAGTGCCACGTTCGAGGCGCGGCAGGCGCCACGGCCGCCCTGGGCAATCGCGCGGCTCACGCCGGCGCGGGGCGAAGCGTTCATGCAAGCGATCGTCGCCATCGAGATGACGGTCGAGAGCGTCGAGGGGAGCTTCAAGCTCAATCAGCACAAGTCGGACGCCGACCACGCGGCGATCGCCCGGGCGCTTGCCGGGCAGGACGACGCGGGCGCCGGCGCCATTGCCGCGCGCATGATGGCGTTGCGGCCGCACTTGGTCTACGGGCAGAACTTGGCCTATGGGCAGAGCGAAACCGAGGCGGACGAGCGAGAGCTCGTCGCCGCTGCGAAGTGAGGGGTGTCATGGCCAGCAAAGCGAAAATCGGCGTGCTCGGGGCTTCCGGCTATACGGGAGCGGAGCTGGTGCGCCTGCTGCTCGCACACCCGCGGGTCGAGATCGCGTTGCTCACGGCGGACCGGCGGGCCGGGCAGGAGATGCGCGCGGTGTTCCCGCAGTTCTCGCCCTATGCGCTGCCAAAACTCGTGTCGATCGATGGCGTCGACTGGGCCCAGGCCGGCCTCGACCTCGTGTTCTGCGCGCTGCCCCACGCCACCACCCAGAAAGTGGTCAAGGCCATGCTCGCGGCCGCGCCGTCCACCAAAGTGGTCGACATTTCCGCCGACTTCCGTCTTGCCGACATCGCCGCCTACGCGCGCTGGTACGGCCACGAGCACCATGCGCCGGAGCTGCAGCAGGAGGCGGTCTACGGCCTCGTCGAGGTCTATCGCCGCGAGATCAAGCAGGCGCGGCTGGTCGCCAACCCGGGCTGCTACACCAGTTGCGCCCAGCTGCCGCTGCTGCCGCTGCTGAAGGCGAAGGCGATCGACCCGGACGAGATCGTGATCGACGCCAAGTCGGGCATGACCGGGGCAGGGCGCTCGCTCAAGGAGGAAATGCTGTTCTCGGAAGTCTCGGAAGGCTTTCACGCCTATGGGGTCGGCCGTCACCGCCACATGGCCGAGCTCGACCAGGAGTTCAGCAAGGCCGCCGGCCGCGAGGTGGTCGTCACCTTCACGCCGCACCTGGTGCCGATGAACCGCGGGATCCTGTCGACCATCTACGTGCGCGGGCGGCGTGGCCGCACGCCTGAGGACTTGCACGGCCTCCTCGCCAAGGCCTACGCCAAGGAGCCGTTCGTGCACGTGCTCCCGTTCGGCGAGACGCCGCAGACCCGCCACGTGCGCGGCTCCAACATGACCTTCATCGGGGTCGCCGCCGACCGGGTGCCCGGCCGGGCCATCGTGATCTCGGCGCTCGACAACCTGGTCAAGGGCGCGTCCGGCCAGGGGGTGCAGAACATGAACCTGATACTCGGCTTCCCGGAGACCATGGGCCTCACGCAGGTGGCGCTGTACCCGTGAGCATTCGTAGGATGGGTTGAGCGCAGCGAAACCCATCATTCCGTGCGCCCGGCTGAAGGGGCAGCCGTCATCTTTAGCCAAACCTGGCCCATGCTCCGATGCATCGCAACGGGCGATTCCTCATCCCAAATGAATGCGGCGTTACCTCAAAGGTGATGGGTTTCGCTGCGCTCAACCCATCCTACACCAACCTGAATATCGCCAGCACCAGCGCCAGCAGGCAAAGCCAGCCGACGGTCCAGCACAAGGTGCGCAGCACCGGGATGCCGAGGGTGTAGACGACGAGGTGGGCGAGCCGCGCCCAGAAGTAGACCGCGCAGGCGGTGACGGTGACGCCGTTGGAAATTTCGAGCTCGTGGGCGACGAGCACCAGCGGGGCGAACAGCACCAGGTTCTCGACCGCGTTGGCGTGGGCGGCCATCATGCGCTGCGCCCACGGCGATTGCGGCTTGTCGTTCGGGCCGGGGTTCCCCATGGCGGCGGCCAGGCCGCGCACCGCGGCCCGGTCGAGGATGTAGGGGATCCACGCCAGCCCGGTCATGACGATCGTCAGCATCAGCCAGAAAAATTCCCTCGACATTTTCTCCTCCCCTTATGCGGCCGTGGCCGCTGCTTAGAGCGGGATGACTTTTCTTCGAATCGTCATCCCGCTCTATCTTATTGTCTGAGCATGATCCTTTCCGAAAACCGGTATCCACTTTTCGGGATCATGCTCTAATGGTGCAGGATCTTCGACAGGAAAGTCTGCGCGCGCTCGCTGCGCGGCTTGCCGAAGAATTCCGCCGTCGTCGCGTCCTCGACGATGTCGCCCTTGTCCATGAACACGACCCGGTGGGCGACCTTGCGGGCGAAGCCCATCTCGTGGGTGACGACCATCATGGTCATGCCGTCGGTGGCAAGCGCCACCATGACGTCGAGCACCTCGTTGATCATTTCCGGATCGAGCGCCGAGGTCGGCTCGTCGAACAGCATGGCGATCGGATCCATGGCGAGCGCGCGGGCGATGGCGACGCGCTGCTGCTGGCCGCCGGACAGCTGGCCGGGGAATCTGTCGGCGTGCTCGGTCAAGCCGACCCGCTCGAGCAGGCGCATGCCCTTGGCGCGGCTTTCGTCCCTGCCGCGGCCGAGCACTTTTGCCTGGGCGAGCGTGAGGTTGCGCATGACCGTGAGGTGCGGGAACAGCTCGAAATGCTGAAACACCATGCCGATGCGCGCCCGCAGCCGCGGCAGGTTGGTGCGGGCGGCGCCGACGTCGATGCCGTCGACGACGATCCTGCCCTCCTCGAACGGCTCCAGCCCGTTGACGCACTTGATCAAGGTGGACTTGCCCGAGCCCGAGGGGCCGCACACGACCACGACCTCGCCCTTGGCGACCCGGGTCGAGCAGCGGTTGAGCACCTGGGTCGGGCCGTACCACTTGCTCACCGCGTCGATCGTGATCATGCCCTTGACCCGGCGCCTTCAGCGGATGACGGCGATGCGCTGCTGCAGCGCCCGCACGCCGCGCGAGGCGGCAAGCGAGATGATGAAATAGACGATTGCGGCGAACAGGTACATCTCGACCAGGCGCCCGTCGCGCTGCGCCACCTTGGAGGCGGCGCCGAGGAAGTCGGTGATCGACAGCACGTAGACCAGCGAGGTGTCCTGGAACAGGATGATGGTCTGGGTGAGCAGCACCGGCACCATGTTGCGGAAGGCCTGCGGCAGCACGATGTAGCCCATCACGGTCGGGTAGGTCATGCCCAGCGCCTGCGCGGCGGCGACCTGGCCGCGCGGGATCGACTGGATGCCGGCGCGCATGATCTCCGAGAAATAGGCGGCCTCGAACAGGGTGAAGGTGATGACGGACGACCAGTTGGGGCCGACCTGGATCGGCGCCGCGGCGCCGGTGAGCCATTGGCCGATGTAGGGCACGAGAAAATAGAACCAGAAGATCATCAGGACCAGCGGCACCGACCGCATCAGGTTGACGTAGCCGGTCGCCGGCAGCGCCAGCAGCCGGAATCCCGAGAGCCGCGTCAGCGCGAGCGCGGTGCCGACCAGGATGCCGCCGACGGTCGCCGCCACCGTCAGCGTCAGGGTGAACGTCATGCCGACGTAGAACATGTAGGGCAGCGAGCGGACAATGACGTCGAAATCGAAATTGGCGAACATGGCGCCGCCTCAACGCGCCACGGCGCGGGGCTGCGCCCCGATATAGCCCGGCACCGCCACTTTGCGCTCGACGCGGCGCATGGCGAAGGTCACCGCAATGTTGATCAGGATGTAGATCACGGTCGCGGCGGTGAACGCCTCGAACACCTGGAACGAGAACTCCTGCATGGCGCGCGCCCGCGCGGTGAGCTCCATCAAGCCGATCGTGAGCGCCACGGCGCTGTTCTTGATGACGTTGAGGAACTCGGAGGTAAGGGGCGGCAGGATGATGCGATAGGCCATCGGCAGGAGCACGTAGCGATAGGCCTGGGGCAGGGTGAGGCCGAGCGCGAGGCTGGCGAGGCGCTGGCCGCGCGGCAGGCTCGTGATCCCGGCGCGCACCTGCTCGGCGACCCGCGCCGAGGTATAGAACCCGAGCGCCACCACGGCGGTGTAGAACGAGGCGTCGGGCACTTGCTTGAGCCAGGTTCCGATGGCGCGCGGCACCAGCTCCGGCACGACGAAGTACCACAGGAACATCTGCACCAGCAGCGGGATGTTGCGGAACAGCTCGACATAGCCGGCGGCGAAGCGCGCGAGCCACCCGACCGGCACGGTGCGCAGCACGCCGATGAGCGAGCCGAGCGCCAGCGCCATGACCCACGCGGCAAGCGCCGTCGCCAGCGTCCAGCAGGCGCCGAGCAGGAGCGTCTGCAGATAGGTGTGGCCGCCGTCCGGGGACAGCTCGAACAATATGCCCCAGTTCCAGTGGTAGTTCATGCGGCCCTCGGCGCCGGGGCCGGCATCGCGCGCATCCTCAGTAGGCGGCCGGGTCGCCGCTGTCGGTCGGGTTCGCCACCACCTTCTTGAA
>Ga0193751_1000017_pt1 | contig 146595 bp, 141 predicted proteins | sample L1c2metaG_FD_143050 | JGI IMG/M metagenome (GOLD analysis project Ga0193751, IMG submission 143050) | Soil microbial communities from a riparian zone of the East river system, Colorado, United States - L1c2 | ecosystem: Environmental > Terrestrial > Soil > Riparian zone | place: USA: East... | reverse complement strand
AAGGAAACTCGGCTGGCCCCGGCTGATGCCCGCCTTGAAATTGCGATTCGTCATAAACGAATCGTACAACGATCAGCCCGATGCGCTATGAATTCTTGCCCAGTCTCGCAGCGAAACCCATCATTGTTTTCAAGGGTCGTGATGGGTTTCGCTGCGCTCAACCCATCCTACCAACTACTCCGCCGCGGTCTTCACGGCCTCGCCGGTGTCTGAACGGAACCGCGTGCGCAGCGCATCCCACTCGTCCGAGCCCATGCGGCGGAATTTTTCCTTGAGGCTGATCTTCATGTCGGGATGGCGGTGGTTCGCCTTGACGTCGGCGAGCACGCCGTCGAACGCCGCCACCGCGGTCTGGAACAGGAGCCCGGGCAGGATCGCGAGCTTGAAGCCGAGACGCTGGGCATAATCCAGATCGAGCACCGGCGTCTTGCCGCCCGACACCACGTTGAGCAGGCACGGGCCCTTGACCAGGCGCGGCACCGCCTCGACTTCCTCCGACGTCTGCGGCGCTTCCAGGAACGCCATGTCGGCGCCGGCCGCAAGCGCCGCGTTCATGCGGGTCACCGCCTCCTCGAAGCCGATGACGGCGCGCGAATCCGTGCGCGCGATCAGCAGGAAGTCCGGATCGGTGCGCGCCGCGGCCGCCGCCCGCACCTTGGCGAGATACTCGTCGCGCGGGATCACCGTCTTGTCGTCGAGATGGCCGCACTTCTTGGGAAAGCCCTGGTCCTCGATGTGCAGCCCGGCGACGCCGCGCTTCTCGTATTCGCGCACCGTGCGGGTGACGTTGAGCTCGTTGCCGTAGCCGGTGTCGGCGTCGGCGATCACCGGCACCGGGACGGCGGCGGCAAGCCGCCCGGCGTTCTCCGCCATCTCGCTCATGGTGACGAGGCCGTAGTCCGGATAGCCGAGCGTCGCGGCGGTGCCGGCACCGGTCATGTAGACCGCCGCAAATCCCGCCTGGGCGATCACCCGCGCGCTGATGCAGTCATAGGCCCCCGGCGCGATCACCATGCCGTCCTGCTCGAGCAGCGCGCGCAGGCGGGCGGCGGGGGAGATGGGTTGATTGCTCATTGGTCTCTCCTCCGGTCATCCCTCCCCGGAACGGGGAGGGTGGCGACGCGAAGCGTCGCCGGGTGGGGTACTCGCCCCAAACACCGGGCTCGCTGAGAGTGCCCCCACCCTGCCCTGCCCCGCAAGCGGGGGTGGGATAAAGAAAGAATCATTCCGCGGTCCAGCCGCCGTCGACCACGAGCGACGTGCCGGTCATCAGCGCGGAGGCGTCGGAGGCGAGGAACACGACGGCGCCGGTCAGGTCCTCGACCTGGCCGAGGCGGCCGAGCTTGATCTTCGTCAGCACCTCGTTGCGGAACTTCTCGTTCTCGAAGAACGGCCGGGTCAGCGGCGTCTCGACGAAGGTCGGCCCCAACGTGTTGACGCGAATCTTGTGCGGGGCGAGCTCGATCGCCATCGCCTTGGTGAAGCCCTCCATGGCGTGCTTCGAGGCGCAATAGACGGTGCGCCGCGCGCCGCCGACGTGGCCCATCTGCGAGGAGATGTTGATGATCGAGCCGGGCCGGCCCGCCGCGACCAGCGCCCGCGCCACCGCCTGCGCCATGAAGAACGCGGCCCGCACATTGATGGCGAAGATCGCGTCGAAGTCCTCGATCGTCACCTCGGTAAACGGCGCCGGCCGGTTGGTACCGGCATTGTTGACCAGGATGTCGAACGGCGCGGCGCGCGCGACCGCCTCCTGCACGGCCGCAAGATCGGTCACGTCGAGCGCCTGCGCCTCGGCCGATTGCCCACGCGCGCGGATTGCCGCCGCCGCGTCCTCGATCTCGCCACGCGTGCGCGCCGCCAAGGTCACGTGCGCGCCCGCCTCGGCGAGCGCCGCGGCGGCCGCCAGCCCGATGCCGCGGCCGGCGCCGCTAACGAGCGCGCGCTTGCCGTCGAGACGGAACGATGGGGGTCTCGGCAGGTCCATCAGCGCTTCCTCCTGTCATTGCGAGCGAAAGCGAAGCAATCCAGGGCAGCACGAAGGCTTTCTGGATTGCTTCGTCGCCGCTGCGCGGCTCCTCGCAATGACGACTCATCTCGCTTACGTCGCCGGCTGGGCGTAGCCGATGTTGCGCCCGCCGTAGCGGCGCACCCGCACGTTGGCCTGCTCGGCGTGGCCGGTGAAGCCTTCGAGGATGCACAGCCGCGAGCAGTATTCGCCGATGCGCGCGCTCGCCGCGTCGGTCAGCACTTTCTGATAGGTGCAGGTCTTGAGGAACTTGCCCACCCACAGGCCGCCGGTGTAGCGCGCCGCCTTTTTGGTCGGCAGCGTATGGTTGGTGCCGATCACCTTGTCGCCGTAGGCGACGTTGGTGCGGGGACCAAGGAACAGCGATCCGTAGTTGCGCATCCGCTCGAGGAAATAATCCGGGTCGCGCGTCATCACCTGCACGTGCTCGGAGGCGACCCGGTCGGCCTCGCGCACCATCTCGTCCTCGTCGGCGCACAGGATCACCTCGCCGAAGTCCGCCCAGGCTTTGCCGGCGGCGTCCGCGGTCGGCATGATGGCAAGCAGCCGCTCGACCTCCGCCATGGTGGCGCGCGCGAGCTTCTCCGAATTGGTGATCAGCACCGCCGGCGAGGTCGGGCCGTGCTCGGCTTGGCCGAGCAGGTCGGTGGCGCAGATTTCCCCGTCGACGCTGTCGTCGGCGATGATCAGGGTCTCGGTCGGCCCGGCCAGGAGATCGATGCCGACGCGGCCGAACAACTGCCGCTTGGCCTCCGCCACGTAGGCGTTGCCGGGCCCGACGATCATGTCGACCGCCGGCAGCATGTCGGTGCCGAGCGCCATGGCGGCGACCGCCTGCACGCCGCCCAGCACGAAGATATCGTCGGCGCCGCCGAAGTGCATGGCGGCGACGATCGCCGGATGCGGCCCGCCCTTGAACGGCGGCGCGCAGGCGGCGATGCGCTTCACCCCGGCGACCCGCGCGGTGACGATCGACATGTGGGCGGAGGCGACCATCGGATAGCGCCCGCCCGGCACGTAGCAGCCGATGCTGTTGACCGGGATATGCCGGTGCCCGAGCACGACGCCCGGCAGGGTCTCGATCTCGAGGTCGCGCAGCGTCTCCTTCTGCTTCTGCGCGAAGTTCTTCACCTGCGCCTGGGCAAAGCGGATGTCGTCGAGGTCGCGTTTGCCCACCTGCCCGATCGCGCGCTCGATCTCCTGCTCGCTCAAGCGGAAATTGTCCGGCGCCCAGTTGTCGAACTTCTGCGACAGCTCGCGCACCGCCTTGTCGCCGCGCGCTTCCACGTCGGCCAGGATCGTCTCGACGGTTTCGCGCACCTTGGCGTGCCGCCTTGACGGCGCTCGCGTCCATGCCGCGTTTGAGGTGGCGTGCCATGAACTCCTCCGGAGTTGGATGTCAGAGGTCAGAGATCGGATGTCAGAGATCGGATGTCAGAGGTCAGAAGGTCACCGCCTCTTTTCATCTGACATCCGACCTCTGACATCCGACATCTGCTATTTTATCGCCTGCGGGTTGATCGGCGAGCCAGTGCCGCCGGTGATGGCGAGCGGCGGACCGCAGAAGAAGAACTCGTAGACCTTGTCCCTGGCGCAGTCGTCGGCCAGCTCCTTGAGATGGAAGATCTCGCCCATGCACAGCCCCATCGACGGGATCACCACCCAGTGCCACGGCTGGTTCGCCTCGGTGGTCTCGTTCGGCCGCACCTCGACCCCCCAGGTGTCGGTGCAGATCGCCGCGATCTCCTTCTGGTGGCACCAGTAGCAGTTCTCGAACTTCACGCCCGGCGCGTCGCCGCCCGCATAGCCGCCCCACTCCTTCTCCTTGAGGCAGCGCTCCATCTGGCCGGTACGGATGATGACGAAGTCGGCGCGCCCGATCGTCACCCCCTGCGCCTTGGCGCAGGCGTCAAGCTCGTCGTTGCCGATGCCCTCGCCGTCCTTGAGCCAGTCGACGCCGCGAAAGCGCGCGATGTCGAGCAGCACGCCGCGCCCGTTCATCTTGTCGCGCGAGTGCTCGATCCCAAGCACGTTAAGGCCCTTGGAATCGATCAGCTTGGCGTCGTGGCCGTTATAGGCCTTGTCCTCATAGAAGATGTGGCCGAGCGCGTCCCAGTGGGTCGCGCCCTGCACGCACAGGTTCAAGGTGTCATCGGCATAGCGCAACTTGTTCCAGTCCTGCCGCCCGGCGATCGCGTCGGTGCCGGTCGCGAGCATCTGGTGGATCGGATTGAACCGCCCGCCGAACAGCCCGGTCTGCGGGCCCTCGCGGTCGAGCGGGATGCCGAGCGCGAACACCTTGCCGGTCTTGATCAGCTTGGCGGCGTTGACGATGTCGGCGGGCGTGACGAAGTTGAGCGTGCCGATCTGGTCGTCCTTGCCCCACCGGCCCCAGTTCGACAGCTTTTTCGACGCTTCCTCGATCGCCTTGCGGCCGACGGTGATGTTCATTTGTTTGTCTCTCGACTTCGTAGGGTGGGCTAAGCGGCCGAAGGCCGCGTGCCCACGCGTTGTTAGGTGACTGCGCCCCGCGTGGGCACGGCGGCTTCGCCGCCTTTGCCCACCCTACAAATTAAAACCCGACCTTGTCGCCGCCCTTGAGCGCGAGGATATCACGCGCCTCGTCGGGCGAAGCGATCTCGTAGCCGAGGCCTTCGATGACCTGGCGCGCCTGCTTCACCTGGGCGGCGTTCGATTCGGCGAGCTTGCCGGGGCCGAGCCACAGCGAGTCCTCGAGACCCACGCGCACGTTGCCGCCCATGGCGACCGACATGGCGGCGACCGCCATCTGGTTGCGGCCGGCGCCGAGCACGGACCAGTGATAGGTGTCGCGCCCGAACAGACGGTCGGCCGTGCGCCGCATGTGCATCACGTCCTCCGGATGCGGCCCGATGCCGCCGAGGATGCCGAACACCGACTGGACGAAGAACGGCGGCTTGACGACGCCGCGGTCGGCGAAGTGCGCCAGCGTGTAGAGATGGCCGATGTCGTAGCACTCGATCTCGAAGCGGGTGCCGTTCTCCGCGCAGGTGGTGAGGATGTATTCGATGTCCGCGAAGGTGTTCCTGAAGATGCGCTCGCGCGAGCCTTCGAGATACGGTTTCTCCCACTCGTGCTTGAAGGTCTTGTAGCGCGCCAGCATCGGGTAGAGTCCGAAGTTCATCGACCCCATGTTGAGCGAGGCGACCTCCGGCTTGAAGGTCGCGGCCGGCCGCACCCGTTCCTCGATCGCCATGGTGGGGGCGCCGCCAGTGGTGATGTTCACCACCACGTTGGCGCGCTGCTTGATCACCTTGAGGAACGGCGCGAACGCGTCCGGCGACTGGTCGGGCCGGCCGTCCTTGGGGTCGCGCGCGTGCAGGTGCACGATCGCCGCGCCCGCTTCCGACGCCCCGATCGCCGCGTCGGCGATCTCTTGCGCCGTGATCGGAATGTGCGGCGACATGGTCGGCGTGTGGATCGATCCGGTCACCGCGCACGTGATGATGACCTTGTTGCTTTTGGCCATTGACGTTTCCTCCCTTGTCCGCGCCTGGTGTCCTAATGGAGACGGCGGGGATTGGCTAGTTGGGCACGGCTCGCGGGCTCCCTCTCCCCGGAGGGGAGAGGGTTGGGGTGAGGGGGTTCCCGCTCTATCGATGGCGCAGGAACCCCCTCACCCGACAATCGCGAGCAAGCTCGCGATTGTCGACCTCTCCCCACGCCGAACTCGGGTTTTCCCGAGTTCGGCCATGTATGAAATGGTCGAAGTCGGAAACGTCCGACTTCGACTGGGAGAGGTGAAATCAGCGTCACACCTTCCCCAATGCCCGCAGCACCACCCCGGGCGTCATCGGCATCTGGGTGATCGGCTGCGCGCCGAGCGGGCGCAGCGCGTCGTTGACGGCGTTCATCACCGCGCCGGGCGCGCCGGCGGTGCCGGCTTCGCCGGCGCCCTTGGCGCCCAGCTCAGAATCGGCGGTGGGCGACACCACGTGGTCGATCGCGATGTCGGGCATCTCGGCCGCCATCGGCACCAGATAGTCCGCCATGTTGCCGTTGAGCATCTGGCCGGCCGCGTCATAGAGGCAGTGCTCGAACAAGGCGGCACCGATGCCTTGCACCACGCCGCCGCGGATCTGCTCGTCGACCAGCTGCGGGTTGATGACGGTGCCGCAATCCTCGACCACCCAATGGTCCAGCAGGGTGACGAAGCCGGTGTCGCAGTCGACCTCCAGATGCGACGCCTGGATGCCGTTGGTGAAGGCGAACGGGTAGGCGCGCGGCACGTAGTGGCGGGTCGCCATCAGCTCGGCCTGGAACCCGGGCGGCAGGGTGTCGGGGCGGAAGTAGGCGATGCGCGCCACCTCGTCGAGACCGATGCGCTCGCGTCCGCTGTCGGCGTCGACGATCGCGGCGGCGCGAATGTCGAGGTTCTTCGGCTCCGCCTGCAGGATACTGGCCGCGACCGCGAGCACGTTGGCGCGCAACGCCTTGCCGGCCTGCCAGGCGGCCTCGCCGCCGATGCCGGCCGCGCGCGACGCCCAGGTGCCGCCACCATAGGGCGTGTTGTCGGTGTCGCCGGTGATGACCCGCACCCGCTCGAGCGGGACCCCGAACGCGGTCGCCACCACCTGAGCGATCACGGCTTCGGCGCCCTGACCCTGCTCGGTGACGCCGGTGTGGCAGATCACGGCGCCCTGGGCGTCGAGCCGCACGGTGGCGCCGTCCTGGGCGGAGATGCGCGCCCCGCCGACGCCGTAGAACGCCGCGCTCGGGTTGGTCACCTCGATGAAGGCCGCAAAGCCGATGCCCCGATGGACGCCGCGCGTACGCAAGGTCTCCTGCTCGCGGCGCAGGCGCGCGTAGTCCATCATGGCGATCAGCTTGTCGAGCGACGCGTGGTGCGACAGCTGCTCGAACTTGAGCCCCGACGCCGAACCGCACGGGTACGCGTCATCGCGGATGAGGTTGCGCCGGCGCAGCTCGACCGGGTCCATGCCGATCTTGGCCGCCGCCAGCTCGACCAGACCCTCGGTCACCGCGGTGGCGATCGGATGGCCGACCGCGCGGTACTGGCACATCACGTTCTTGTTCTGGAACACCACGCGGGCGCGGGCGCGGTAGTTCGGGCACGCGTACGGACCGCCCACCAAGTTGACGATCTGGTTCGCCTCGATGCCACTGGTGCGCGGATAGACCGAGTAGGGCCCGATGCCGGTGAGGTCGTCGATCTCGAACGCGGTGATGCGGCCGTCCTTCATCACGCCGACGCGCGCCTTGACCCGGTGATCGCGCGCGTGGATGTCGGTCACGAAACTCTCGATGCGATCGGCCACGAACTTGACCGGCCGCTTGAGCAGCTTCGACAACGCCACGGTCGCCATCTCGTCGGCGTAGACGTGCACCTTGATGCCGAACGAGCCGCCCACGTCGTTGGTGACGACCCGCACCTGATGCTCCGCCAAGCCGAGGTGCTTGGCGAAAATATTCTGCATCATGTGCGGCGCCTGGGTGCCGTGATGGACGGTCAGGCGCTCGGCCCCCGGATTCCAGTCCGCCACCACGGCGCGCGGCTCGTTGGTGACGCCGGTGTGGCGGCCGAACAGGAAGGTGGTTTCGACCACCGCGTCGGCCGCGGCAAAGCCCTTGTCGACCTCGCCAGCGTCGAGCTTGCGCTCGAACGTGAGATTGTCGCCGAGCTCCGGATGAATCACCGGGGTCGCCGCATCGAGGGCGGTCTCCGCGTCGGTGACGGCCGCAAGCTCCTCGTAGGAGACCTCGACCAGCTCGGCCGCGTCCTCGGCGAGCGCGCGGGTGCGCGCCACCACGGCGACGACCGCCTCGCCCTGCCAGCAGGCGCGCTCGACCGCGATCGCGTGCTGCGGCGCCGACTTGATGCCCTTGAGATGGGTGAGCACGCCGACCCACGGGGTGCAGACCTTCACCAGCTCGGCGCCGGTGACGACCGCGATCACGCCGGACGCGCGTTTGGCCGCCTCCACGTCGATATGCTTGATGCGCGCATGCGCGTGCGGCGAACGCACGAACGCCACGTGGACCATGCGTGGCAACACGATGTCGCTGACGTATTGGCCGCGGCCTTGCGTCAACCGCGCGAGGTTCGGCCGTGGCACCGAGCGGCCGATGTAGGAATTGGGCCGGTCGAGCGCGGTGAGGCCGGACGGCAGGTCGCGCGTCGTGTCGTTCATGGCTTCGCTCCGGCGCGGGCGCGCGCCACCGTTTCGACTGCGTCCACGATGGCCTGATAGCCGGTGCAGCGGCAGTAGTTGCCCGACAGGTACGCACGGATGGCGGCGCGGCTCGGCACCGTGCCGCCGTCGAGCAATTCCGCCGCGGTGAGCAGCATGGCGGGCGTGCAATAGCCGCACTGCAGGGCGTTGCGGGTGCGAAATTCCTCCTGCAGGTCGGCGATGGCGCCGGAATCCGACGCGCCCTCGATGGTCTCGACCATGTGGCCGTCGCACTGCACCGCCAGCAGCAGGCATCCGCGCACCACGGCGCCGTCGAGGCGCACCGTGCAGGCGCCGCACACGCCGTGCTCGCAGCCCACGTGGCTGCCGGTGAGCCCGAGGGTCTCCCGCAGGAAATCGACCAGGGTGGTGCGCGGATCGACGCTCTCGCGCACCTCCTCGCCGTTGACGTCGAGCGTGATCTCGTGCGCGCTCATGCGGGCTCCGCGAGCTGGCGGGCGACCCGGCGCAGTAGCACCCCGGCGAGATGTTTTTTCACCGCCCCGGTCGCCTGCACGTCGTCGGGAGGATCGAGATCCCGGGCAAGCGCCGCGATCGCGGCATCGATGTCACCGCCGGTCAGCGCAGTCTCGGCGTTGCGCGCGCGCACCGGCGTCGCCCCGATCCCGAAGAACACGAGCCGCACAGCGGCGAGCGTCTTGCCGTCGGCGCGCGCCGCAGCCGCCAAGCCCACCATGGCGTAGTCGCCGTGCCGGCGCGCCAGCTCGGCAAAGCCGATGCGGGTGGCGGGCGTCGCCGCCGGCACCCGGATGGCGGTGAGCACGTCGCGCGGGCCGAGCGCGGTCTCGAACAGGCCGTGGAAAAAATCGTCCGCCTTCACGGTGCGCGGACCCGCCGGTCCGGCGATGTCGACCTCGCCGTCGAGCGCGAGCAGGCAGGCGGGCAACTCCGCCGCCGGATCGGCGAACGCAATCGAGCCGCCGAGGGTGCCGCGGTTGCGGATCGCCGCATGGCCGATATGCGGCATGGCGCGCGCGATCAACGGCGCCGCCGCGGCGACCTCGGCGGAGCGTTCCGCCCGGACGTGCCGCACCAGGGCGCCGATCTCGATCGTGCCGTTGCGGCGCGCGATGCCGTCGAGGCCGGGAACGGCGTTGATGTCGACCAGCAGGCTCGGGCTTGAGAGCCGCATGTTGAGCGTGGCGATCAGGCTCTGCCCGCCCGCCAGCACCCGCGCGCCGTCGCGGTCGAGCAGCGCGACCGCGTGGTCGAGCGACCGCGCCTTGGCGTAGGCGAACGCAGCGGGTTTCAAGACTTCCTCCCTGACGGAGTATTTGTTGTCGGCATCATCGGTGATCGCCGGAGTAGCAGCAAGCGCCGGCGTACTCCCTCTCCCCGGAGGGGAGAGGGTCGGGGTGAGGGGGTTCCCGACCTATCGATGGCGCGGGAACCCCCTCACCCGGATCGCTTCGCGATCCGACCTCTCCCCTCCGGGGAGAGGTTAAACAAAAGCGCGCTTGAGCGTAGGCGGGCTGAAGAACGCTGCCGCGGAGCGTCGGCTATGCCCGCAGGGCTAGCCTCGAAGGATGGCAACAAACGCGCTTGCTTCCATCCTTCGAGGGCCGCTTCGCGGCCGCCTCAGGATGACGGTGGTGGTTGTCAGGGGCCAACGCAATCATCAAACAAATCCATAAAGCCTGGCCGGGTTGTCGACCAGCAGCTTGCGCTGCGCCTCCGGCGTCAGCGCGAACTGGGGAACGAGGTCGACGAGGTCCGCCTCGTCGGCCGGGTGGTCGAGGTTGGGGTGGGGAAAGTCGGTGCCCCACAGCACCCGATCGGGGATCGCTTCGACCAGGGCGCGGGCGATCGGGATGGCGGCCGCGTAGGGCGGCGGCGCGATGCGCTCGGAGCCGCACACCTTGATCCAGCAATTCTCCCGTCGCGCCAGCGCGAGCAACGCCCGGAACGCCGGCTGCCCGGTGCCGGCCGCCGCGTCGACCCGGCCCATGTGGTCGATCACGAACGGCAGCGGCAATTGCTGCATCATGTCGGTGAGCGGAATGATGTCGGGGCCGTCCATGTGCAGCACCACGTGCCAGCCCATTCCCTTGATGCGGTCGATGACCTGGTGGAAGACATCCATGTCGGGGGCGCCGCCCAGGTGGCGCACGAAGTTGAACCGCACCCCGCGGATGCCGCCGCGGTCGAGCGCCGCGTAATCCTCATCGCCGAAGCCCGCGTCGACGATGGCGACGCCGCGCCGTTTGTCCGGCCGGTCGGCGATGGCGTCGAGCATGGCGCGGTTGTCCTTCCCGTGGCAGCTCGCCTGCACGATCACCGCGCGCTCGACGCCGAGGTGAGCGTGCAGCGCCGCCAGCGCCTCCTTGGGCGCATCCGCCGGCGTGTAGCGCCGCTCCGGCGCATAGGGGAACTTCGCCGCCGGCCCGAACACGTGGTTGTGGGCGTCGCATGCGCCCGGCGGCAGCTTGAAGCGCGGCTTGCGGCGGGTGGTGAAATCGTGCGGCATTGTCACGGCTCCTCGCGTCCGGCGATTTCCGCCTGCCACGGCGCCACCTTGCGCTCGACCGCGCCGATCAAATAGGTGAGCCCGACCGCCAGCACCATCAGGATGACGATCGGCACGAACATGGTGGCGGTGTCGAAATTGTTGGCCGAATTGATGATGATGGCGCCGAGCCCGGAGATGGCGGTGAAGAACTCGGCGATCACCATGGCGACCACGGCGCGGCCGACCGCGAGGCGCGCGCCCGCCATGATGTACGGCACGGTGGCCGGCAGGATGATGCGGCGCAGGATCACGGAGTCAGGCGCGACGAAGGATTTTCCCACCTCGATCAGGCTTTTCGGCACCGCGGCGACGCCGAGCCAGGTGTTGATGCAGATCGGGAACACCGACATCAGCAGCACCACCGCGACCTTGACCTTGAAGCCGAGGCCGAGCCACAGCACCAAGAGCGGCACCAGCGCCACCAGCGGCATGGCGTAGCCGGCGGTGACGAAAATCCCGAAGGCGGCCTCGATCGTGCGGAAGCGCCCGATCACCAGGCCGAGCGGCACGCCGATGACGAGCGCGAGCACGTAACCGAGGACGAACGGCTGCAGGCTTTCGGCGAGCGCGGAGGCGAGCTGGCCCGAGCGCGCCAGCTGCCAGGCCGCGGCCACGATGGCGCTCGGATAGGAGCCGAACACCGGGTTGATGCCGCGCCCGAACCATTCCCAGGCGCCGAGCAGCACGCCGACCGAGATCAGCGTGATCGCCGGCCGCGGCAGCGCGCGCCGTTGCGCCGGCGCAGCGTCCGGCGCGTCCCTCTGCGCTGCCTGCCGATCGGGGAGAGGAACGGAGAGGCCGGCATGCTTGCGCATCAATGCACCGTGCCGGCGTCGGCGTGCAGGGCCTGCCACAGGCGGTAGCGGGTCTGCGCGAACGTGGTTTCGCCGCGCACGGTCCCGAGATGGCCGCGCGGGCGCGGCAGCGGCACCGTCATGATCTCCTGCACCCGGCCGGCCTTCATCACCACCACCCGGTCGGCGATCAGCACCGCCTCGTCGAGATCGTGGGTGACGAACAGGATGGTCTTGCGGGTGCGGGCGTGGATGTCGAGCAGCTCTTCCTGCATGGCTTCGCGCGTCTGCGCGTCGAGCGCGCCGAACGGCTCGTCCATCAGCAGCACCTTGGGGTCGATGGCGAGCGCCCGCGCGATGCCGACCCGCTGCTGCATGCCGCCGGACAGCTGATGCGGCCGGCGGTTGCGCGAGTCGGCAAGCCCGACCAGCTCGATGTATTGCATCGCCGTGTCGCGCAGCGTCTGCCCGCGCATGCCCTTCATCTCGAGCCCGAACATCACGTTGCCGAGCGCGGTGAGCCACGGCAGCAGCTCGGCGTGCTGGAACACCATGCCGCGGTCGTAGCCGCAGCCTTTCACCGCGGCGCCGTCGACCGTGACCCGGCCGCGGCTTGCCGCCTCCAGCCCCATGGCGACGCGCAGCGCCGTGGTCTTGCCGCAGCCGCTCGGGCCGATCAGCGCGACGATCTCGCCGTCGCCCACGTCGAAGCTGACGCGATCGAGCGCCTGCACCGCGTGCACCTCGCCGTCGAGGCGCAAGGTGAAGCGCTTCGACACGTCGATCATGCTCACGCGTCCCATGCGGACCCTCCCCTGCCCCTGACGTTTCCTGGCCCGAACCGCGCCTTCAGCAACGGTCTGCAGCTTTTACAATGCCGCGCACGATCTGGGGCTCGCGACCCTCCGTTTGCCGAGCCCTCGCGCTTCGAATCGCGGAATCAGCAAGGGTCTGCAAGCTTTAACAATGGCGCCCTCGATAGGTGCGGGCATGGGCATCGGTCCTATACGGTCGGTAAAATCTCATTCGCTTCATATAACACTATCACGAATATTCGTCAATATCTCCATAGTGGAAATTTAATCCTACCTTTGCGAGCCGCAGATAAATTCCTTTAGTATTAACTGCCCCGCCTCCCCCCGATCCCTCTCGCCGCCGCCAGGACCGCGGGAATCGCATCCGGGTTGCCGGGCGCCATCACGTGGGCACCGGCGACGCCGGGAATGGCGGCCAGCTCGTGCAGCAGCTCGACGCACAGGCGCCGCCCCTCGGCGGCCGGGTCGGCGGCGCCCTCGAGCCGGGCGATCATCGCGTCCGGGATGATGGTGCCGGGCAGATGCTTGCGCATCCAGCGGGCCGAGGGGGCCGACTTGAGCGGCGCCACTCCGATCAGGATGGCGAGCCGCGCCATAAGCCCGTGCTCGTCGAGCCGGCGCAGGTAGCGCCGCACGACCGCGGCGTCCATGCAGAACTGGGTCTGCACGAACTGCGCGCCGGCCTCGACCTTCGCCTTGAGCGCATGCGGCACCCAGCCGTCCGGCGGATCGATCGGCGAATCGGCGACGCCCAGGACGAAGGCCGGCCGCGCCGTGAGCTTGCGGCCCGACGGCAGCTCGCCGCGGTCGCGCATGCCGGCCGCGGTGCGCAGCAGCCCGACGGTGTCGAGGTCGAACACCGGCTTGGCGTCGGGCTGATCGCCGGCGCTCGGATCGTCGCCGCGCAGCAGCAGCAGGTTGCGCACGCCGAGCGCCGCCGCCGACAGCAGGTCGCCCTGCAGCGCGATGCGATTGCGGTCGCGGCAGGTGAATTGCTGGATCGGCTCGATGCCTTCGCGCGCGAGGATCGCGGCGGCGGCGAGCGCGCCGAGATGCGCCTGCGCGCCCGCCCCGTCGGTGACGTTGACGGCGTCGGCGAGGCCCTTGAGGGGCAGCGCCTGCCGGACCACGTCGTCCGGAGCGCACGAGGCCGGCGGCGCGATCTCCGCCGTGAGCGCGAATTGCTTGGCCGCGAGCACGGCCGCAAGGCGCGTGACGGGTGTCGGGGTCGTCCCATGTGCTTCGTTCATGCAACGCAGAATACAGATGACAGATGTCGGATGACAGATGCCGGATAACAGATGTCGGATGACAGATGTCAGAGGTCGGAAAGCGGGCGATTCTCCAGCACCTCTTCATCCCTCATCCGACATCCGACATCCGACCTCCGACCTCCGTCATCCGATCGTGTCGATTTTCCTCAACTGTGGCGCATATGTCACAGCATTCTGGCGACAAAGGGAGTAGCCTTCCGGTTGCCTGAATTGTCCAAACGAACGGGGGGACAAAATGGCGATGGAAACGATGGTGGTGGTCGCTGCGATCTGCGCCGCGTTGGGGCTCATCAGCATGCAACGGCGGCTGATGGGACCGCATGCCGGCGTTGCGACGGTGAAGCTGCGAGCACGCGCCCACAGCATGCTGCATCCCTATCGCCCCGAGCTGCATTACATGCGCGGGCCCGGCCCGAAGTGGCAGGAGAAGCACCTGGGCGCCGGCCGATAAGATTAGAGTCTTTGTTGGATGGAGTTTTGAGCGGGGGACAGGACGCGCACTGGCGCGGAAGGTGGGGCAGTGTGATGGCCGGGCTCGTCCCGGCCATCACCTTTTTTGCACACTCCGTCGTCCGCTATTGTTTGAGCATGATCTTTTCCGAAGACCGGTACCCACTTTTCGGGATCATGCTCTACCCGGCCTTGCGCGCGGATCCGGTGTCGCGCCAGAACGTCTTGTGGCGGCCGACGAGCTTGCGCTGCGGGATGCGCACCGTCTTCTCCGGATCGGCGAGCGCGTGCCCGATCACCTGCGCGGTGCGGCCGTGCCGCGCGAGGATCGCGAGAGTTGCGTCGACCGCGGCCGGCGCGACCACGAAGCAGAAGCCGATGCCCATGTTGAACACTTCGTGCATCTCCGCGTCGTCCACCTTGGCGTGACGCTGGATCAGCGGAAAGATCGGTTGCGGCTCGATCGGGCGGTCGATATCGAAGCCGACCGGCGCATCCACCCGCGTCAGGTTGAGCAGGCCGTCGCTGGTGATGTTGATGAGCGCCTTCACGCCCTTGACCGTCTGCAGGATCTCCATCGCCTCGCGCACGTAGATTCCCGTCGGGCGCAGCAGCTCCTCGCCGATCGTCGTCCCCAGGTCGTCGAATGTCTGCTCGACGCCGTAGGCGTGATCGACGAAGAAGGCCTTGCGGGCGAGCGAGAACCCGTTGCTGTGCACGCCGTTGCTGCGCACCCCGATGACCGCGTCGCCCGCCGCCACGTCGCGGCCGCAGATGACCTTGTCGAGGTCGACCCGGCCGACCGCCATGCCGACCAGGTCGAAGCCCTTGACGATGTCCTTGAGCTGGGAGGTCTCGCCGCCGGAAATGGAGATCTGCGCCATGCGCGCGCCTTCGCACAGGCCGGCCCCGATGGCGTCGAGCATGGCGGCGTCGGCGCGATCGACCGCGATGTAGTCGACCAGCGACAGCGGCCGGGCGCCGACGCAGATCATGTCGTTGACGTTCATGGCGACGCAATCGATCCCGATCGTGTCGTACTTGCCCATCATGGTGGCGATGATGGTCTTCGAGCCGACCCCGTCGGTGCACAGCGCGATGCCGACCCCGTCGGTCTCGATCACGTTGGCGAAATAGCCGATCGGCAGCAGCACCCGGCCGGCCCCGCGCTTCGGCCACGTGGCCTGCACCCGCGCGACGATGTGGCCGAGCCCGGAATCCGCCTCGCCGGTATCGACGCCGGACTGCTTGTAGACCTCTTTGCGTCCGTTCATGGACCGCCTTTCGCTTGCGGACCCAGCACTACCACGCCGCCGCGCCCCCTCGCCACGGCGCCCGCCGCCGGATGCCCGGAATGTTGTGGACGCGTACGTGCCGTAGGGTGGGTTAGCGGGCCATAGCCCGTCGAAGACGGGCGTAAACGCCCTAATGGCCCGCGTAACCCACCATGGGAAGCGAAGCTGTCGGTGGGTTACGCGGCGCAAGCGCGCCGCTAATCTAACCCACCCTACAAGCTCCGGGAAAAGGGAGCACAACCTCACTCGGCGAGCGGGCACAGGCCCAAGGCCTCGTCCTCCGCCGTCGCCAGGTTCGACTGGATGGGCGCGCACGGCCGGCCGCTCAGCCGGAGGCCGAGGCGGGCGAGGAGGCCGTCGAGCTTGTCGCGGTCGAACGGGCCGACGCTCAGCACGAACTTGGGCGGGCCCGGCGTGCGCATCAGGCGCTTGACCTCCGTGGCCAGCCGGTTGGTCTGGGACAGTTCCAGATAATTATTCTCGATGCCGAGAAAGCGCGCGGTCGGCTCGGCGAACGGAATGAAATACGAAACCGCTTGCTCGGTGGCGACCAGCACCAGGCTGCCGGGCGGCAGCGGCGGGACGCGGACGTCGACGTACCGCTCGTCATATTCGCCGCGGCCCCAGTCGAAATAGAGGGTGGTGGCGGCGGCAAGCGCCAAGACGGCGACGCCGGCGGCGGTGCGCACGCGCGGGCGCGCGAGCAGCCGCACCAGCGCCCCCATGGTCACCACGCCGGTGAGCATTTCGAGCACGACCCCGTACCGGTAGATCGCGAAGGCGAGCTCCCAGCAGACGAACGACACGACGACGAAAAGAACGACGAGGCCGAGGCCGCGCACCTCCGCTCGGGCGGCCCCCCCGCGCAGCCGGGCGAACGCGCGCGGCGCGGCGAGCGCCGGCAATGCCGCCGCGATCGCCACATAGGCGATGGCGCCGCGCCAGTCGCGAAACGGCATCTCGGTCACGAGGTAGATGTTGGTCCTGGCCCAGTAGAACGGGTAGGCGACGAGCTGCCCCGCGTCGCGCGGCAGGAAGCGCGTGTCGCGGATCGCCTGCGGCTCGTACCAGGGCGAGCGGAAAATATCGTTGAGGAACGGGAACAGCGGGTTGCCGAAGTCGTCCCACAGGGTGAGCAGGTGGTGGCCGGCGACGGCGAGGAACCCGAGCAGCGCTGCGGCCGCGAACGCGACCGGGCCGGCAAGGCTCCGGCGCCGCCACGCCGCCAGCAGCGCGACGAGCCCGAGGCCGGGCATGAAGATCGCGGCGGTGTATTTCAGTCCCAGTCCGACGCCGGCCCATAGTCCCGCCCAGGCAAAGCCGCGCGCGCCGCCCGCGTCGGCCGGCGCGGCGAGCCGGAGCAGGACCAGCAGGGAAGCGAGCACGAAGATCGAGTTGACGAGGTCGTTGGTCGAGGTGCCGAGCAGGGACACGAAGCCGGCGCCGGAGACGCCCATCAGCAGCGCCGCGGCGCGCAGGGTGCGGCGCTCCCACGCGGCGGCCGGGCGCAGCACCTCGACCGCAATCGCGAGGACCAGCACGGCGTTGATGCCGTGCACGGCGCCCATGATGAACGCCACGAAGCGTGGGGTTTCGTTCAGAGCCGACGAGACGAGGCCGTAAAACAGAAACCCGGCAACCGGATTGAAGAAACCCTGCGATTGCGCCGGACCGATATCGTAGAGGTAGCGGCCGTGCAGATAAGCCCAGGGCCCATAGAGATGGTAATAGAGCAGGTCCCAGTTGTCGTCCGGGCCCAGGGCGACGGACAGCAGCCCCGCGCCGGCGCAGATCAGCAGAACAGCGAGCACCGGCCACCGCAGCGACGTCGCGACAGCGAACGCGTGCGCTTGCGGTGGGCTGGGCTGACCGCGCATGGTTATGGCAATTTGTAGAACCTCCTCGCCGTATCGCGGAACAGCAGCGCCTTCTCGTCGGCCGACGCGCCGGCGGCGAGCCGCTTGAAGGCGTTCCAGTAGGTTGCGTAGGCGCCGGAAATCTTGTCGACCGGGAAGTTGCTCTCGAACATGCAGCGCGCCGGCCCGAACGCCGCGATGCAGGTCTCGATGTAGGGCCGCCACGCGTCCGCCAGCTCCTGCGACGACGGCGGGCGCGGACGCTTGTGGAAAGCGAAACCGTTGATGCGCATGCCGAGCCCGCCGAGCTTCACGTAGACGTTCGGCGCCCGCGCCAGCGCGGCCATGTGCCGCCGCCAGTCGGCGAATATCTCCGCGCGCTTGTCGGCGTACCAGCCGAGGCCGAGCGGCCCGCCCACGTGATCGAGCACGATCTTCTGGTCGGGGAACGCGCGCGCGAGATCGACCAGGTCGTCGAGCTGGGGATGGTAAAGCCAGGCATCGAACACGAGGCCCATGCGGCCCAGCACCGCGAGGCCTTCGCGGAATTTCGCGTGATCGCGATAGAGATGCGGCGGCGGATTGGTGTGGGAGTTGTGCACCTCCGGGGTCCTGTCCTGCCAGCCGGCCGCGTGGCGGATGCCGCGGAAGCGGCCGCCGCCGGCCGCCACGTGCGCGGCGAGCACCTCCTCGACCTGTGCCCCCAGGGTGAGGTCGGCCATGCCCACGATGCCGGCGGCGACGCGGGTCTTGCCGTAGGCACCGCTGGCCGCCATGGCGGCGATGCCGTTCACGAACTCGGTCTCGCCCACCGGCTTGAGCGCCGCTGGCCCGTCGGCGCGGTAGCAGGCGGTGCATTCGATGAACACGGTCTGGGCGATGGCGTGGCCGCTGCCGGTATCGGCCAGTAGATCGGGCAGCAGATAGCGGTGGCGGGCGAAGTCCCACAGGTGATGATGCGGATCGACGATCTCGAGCTCCGGCTCGAGGATGTCCTCGCGGTGCAGCGCGAGCCATTGCTCGTCGATGCCCGAGCGGCTGGCGACGGTGGATTTTTCCTGCGATCCTGCCTGGCTCATGGGGGCTCCCCGGTCGTTCCCGGCTATCGTTGCACGAAAGATGGGAAGGGAGACACAGCGGCATTCGTCGCGGTCGCGGCAAACGCTCCACCGCCGTCCGCGGCATCGCCTGCGCGCATCCGCCTGCTATGAAGACGGGAGAAATGTAAACTTCTCTCCGCTCACCAGATTCAGGGGAATTTTTCCGCCATGACCTTTATCGCGTTACGCGCGCCGGCGGCGATCGCGGCGCTCACCATCTGCGTAGGATCGCTGTCGAGCCTGGCGGTGCACGCCTCGCCCACGTGCCCGGACGAGCAGGCCACGCCGCAAATTCCTCCCGCCGACCCGGCCTTCTGCAAGGGGCTCGAGCCGATCGTGAAACATCCGAGCTCGGTTCCGCTCAACACCTACGAGGCGACGCTCAACCAGTACCTGGGAGCCTTTTGCCACCGCGACGTGCAATCCGGCTGGAAATCCGACAAGCACATCCGCGATACCGGCCCGTGGATCGGGACTTATCGGGACGGCAAGTGGACCGGCCAGTATTACGGCACCCATGCGCCGGTCCTCATCTGGTATTCGCCCGACTTCTACACCTGGCTGAAGGCCAATCGCCCGCAGGACGGCACGGCGCCGGCCGCCGCGCAGCCGATTCCCGACGGCGCCATTATGGTCAAGGAAATGTACCCGGCGCCGGCCGCCGCCTGCGCCGGCATCGATCCTCTGCTGCTGCGGCCGAACACCAGCGGCGCCGCCGTGATGGTGCGCGACAGCAAGGGCGCGCACGACGGCTGGTTCTGGGGGTGGTACGGGTGGACGGGCTCGGTGTGGGCGGTCGATTGGCCGGCGAGCCCCGCCAGCCCCTACCCGAACATGGGGTTCGGCCAGTATTGCACCAACTGCCATGCGTCGGCGGCGGACAACCAGACCTTCGCGGCGCTCAACAACATCAAGGGCGAGCCCGGACGCCCGCTGGTATTCCTCAGCCAGAATTTCTTTCTCGATCCGTCGTGGCAAAGCCTGCAGACCCGCATCATCGAGTCGGCCGGCCAGGCGGCCGCGACCCAGGGCACGACGGCAAGCTACAATCCCGCCTTCACCAAGACTTTCTGGTGGCCGGGCGGCGCGCCGAAGCGCGGCGACATCGCCGCGATGCCGCCGGCGACCTACGACAACGTCTGGGTCAAGCCGGGCGCGCCGACACCCGCCAGCCAGTTCGTCACCTCGGACCAGTGCATCGGATGCCACGACGCCGGCACCACCGGCGTGCAATTCGACATGACGCAGCCGGGCACCGACAGCAAGCTGTTCAACATCTCGCCGTATGGAACCTGGCGCGGGTCGCCGATGGGACTGGCGGGACGCGATCCGGTGTTCTTCGCGCAGCTCGCGAGCGAAACGGAAACGTTCCATCGCGATTCCTCAGCCCTGGTGCAGGACACCTGCCTCGGCTGCCACGGCATCCTGGGCCAGCGCCAATCGGCGATCGACCGCTTCGCGAAATCCGGCACCTGCGGGCAGTTTTCCCGCCCGACCGTGGACGCCGTGCCCTATCCGCCGGACGATCCGGCCGCCAAGCTGGCCGATTACGGCGCGCTGGCGCGCGACGGCATTTCCTGCGCGGCCTGCCATCACATGGTGCTCGGCGACAAGGACTCGGCGCGCTACGGCAACGATCGGCAAAACAAATGCGTGGACGAGCGCCAAGCCTTGCTCAATCCCGGGCTGACCAAGTTCGCCAAGACGTTCACCGGCAGCTTTCTGGTCGGGCCGCCCGACCGCCTGTACGGACCGTTCCAGGAGCCGAAGGTCAAGCCGATGAAGAACGCGCTCGGCGTCGAGCCGGCGCACGGCCAGGCCATCACCAGCTCCGAGCTGTGCGGCAGTTGCCACACGGTGCACCTGCCGGTCCTGCATCGCGGCCGGACCATCGGCCACACCTATGAGCAGACGACCTATCCGGAATGGGCGTTCAGCGACTTCCGCACCGGGGATTCGCCCGACGGCGAGCTGCCGTACAGCTCCGGACCGCAGGCGCAGTCCTGCCAGGGCTGCCACATGCCGAACAAGGACCCGGCCGGCAATCCCTATCGCAGCAAGATCGCGGCGATCCAGGAATACACCAGCTTCCCGCAGGCCGAGCACACGCTGCCGCCAGAGGACATCGACCTGCCGGTGCGTTCGGGCTTCGGCAAGCACGAGCTGGTCGGCCTGAACATCTACCTGCTGAAGATGGCCGGCCAGTTCCCGGACGTGCTCGGCATCCGCCCGACCGACCCGATGCTGGTGAAAAAGGGCATCGATTCGATCCCGGCGGCCGAGGCCGCGATGGTGGAGCAGGCGGTCAACCGGACCGCGGCCGTCACCATCGGGGACGTCAGGAACAATGGCGTCACGGTCAGCGCGCGGGTCACGGTGATCAACCGCGCCGGCCACAAGTTCCCGTCCGGGGTCGGGTTCCGCCGCGCCTTCCTCGAGTTCAGCGTGCTCGACGTGAACAACAAGGTCCTGTGGGCGTCGGGCCGCACCAACGGGGCGGGCGTGATCGTCGACGGCAAGGACGCTCCGATCGCCGGCGAGCTGTGGTGGAAGGACGATTGCTCGGCCCGCATCGATCCGGATGCGCGCATCCATCAGCCACATTATCAGGAAATCACCCAGCAGGATCAGGCGCAGATCTTCCAGGAGCTGGTCGCGACGCCGCCCGACGTCGATGCGCCGCAATGCGGCATCGGCGCGCCGGCCGCCGGGCAACTCACCACCAGCTTCCTGTCGATTTGCCGCAGGGTGAAGGACAACCGCCTGCTGCCGAGCGGCTTCCTCGGCCTGGAGAAACGCAAGGAGATCTCCATTGCGCTCGGCGCCAAGGAGGACATGGCGCTCGACACCGACCCGGTCGGGGTGGGCGACGACCCGGATTACCGCACCGGCGGCGGCGACCAGCTCGTCTACCGCGTCCCGCTTGCCGCGCTCAAGGACGGCGGCAAGCCCGCCGCCGTCCAGGCGACGCTGCTTTATCAGCCGACGCCGCCGTTCTTCCTGCAGGACCGGTTCTGCACGTCGAAGAGCCGCGACACCCAGCGCCTCTATTACGTGGCCGGCAACCTCAACCTGGCCGGCACCACGGCGCAGGAATGGAAGCTGCGGGTCGTGACCAGCGGCCCGGTGTCGGTGCCGTAGCGAGGCGGCCGCATGGCGCGCGGACGCAACAAACGCCACGGCGCCGAACTTCATCCTGGATTCATCACGGCAGTAGGAGAAGCGCATGACGGGATGGCGCGCGCGGCTGGGCTTTCTGGTGCCGCCCGGAAATCCGACGGTCGAGCCGGAGATGATCGCGCTGGCGCCGGCCGGCGTGTCGGTGCATTTCTCGCGCCTGGTGGCGCACGGGCCGACCGGCACCCATCAGGGCCAGGAGGAGCGCAACCGCACCATGGTGGAGCACGCTCCCGAGAGCGCGGCGCTGCTCGCCATGGTCAAGCCGAACGTCATCATGCTCGCCCACACGGCGACGAGCTACACGCTCGGCCCGCAGAACGAAGCCGAATTGCTGGCGCGCCTGCGCGAACGCTGCGGCACGCTGGTCGAGACCGCGTTCGCCAGCGTGGTCGAGGCGCTCAAGGTGCTCGGCGTCCGGCGCATCGCGCTCGGCACGCCCTACGGCGAGGAGACGACCCTCCAGGGCAAGGCGCTATTGGAACGGCACGGGTTCGCGGTGGTGAGCCACGGCCGCCTCGACAACGTGCACAACATCTACGACGAGACGCCGCAGCGCGCCTACCAGCTCGGCCGCGCGATCGACAAGGACGACGTGGACGCGGTGTTCCTCAGCGGGCTCGGCATGCCCACCATCCCGATCCTCGAGACCTTGGAGCGCGACCTCGGCAAGCCGGCCATCTCCGCCGCCTCCGCCATGATGTGGCGGGCGCTGCAGCTCGCCGGCGTGCGCGAGCCGGTCGCGGGCTACGGCCGGCTGCTGGCGGATGCGCGGTAGGGCGTGCGCTACACTCTGACTCGTCGTGCCCCGCGCAGGCGGGGCACCCAGTAATCCGTAACACCGAGATTCTATTTCATCGCCGGTGATTACTGGATCGTCCGCCTACGCGGACGATGACGAGGGTAGAGTAACGTAGATATCAAGCCGCCGCGGCGGAGCGAGTCGCCGCGTTGGCCTCGAGGCGAGCGATCAGGAAATCAGTGTCCATGACGTCGCCGAAGACCGAATAGAAGCTCGCGAGGGTCGCGTTGTGCTCCGCGTCCGTCCGGGCGGCGTTGCCGTCGCTCACCATGATGGTCTTGAAGTTGAGCATCATGGCGTCGCGCGCCGAGGACTCGCAGCACACGTTGGTCACCGTGCCGGTAATGAGAACCGTGTCGTAGCCCTGCGCGCGCAGCCGCTCGGGCAGGTCGGAGGCGCCCTGGACGAAGGCGCTGAAGCGGTACTTGTTGACGATCTCGTCTTCCGGTTTCACCTCCAGGGTGGGATAGATCGCGTGCCCGCGCGTGTTCGGCGCCATGTTGGCGATCGCCCGGGCGCGCTTCGCCGGCGTCAGCATGGTGAAATATTCCGACCATGCCTTGAGGTTGGTCTCGTCGAACGTATTCTTGATCCAGAAAACCTTGCCGCCGGTGCGGCGCACCGCGGCCGCCAGCCGGTTGACGTTGGGGACGATCTCGACCGCGATCGGCACATAGGCGATCGCCACCTCCTCGTCCATGAACCCGTTCTGCAGGTCGACGACGATCAGCGCCGTCTTGCGCGGGTCGAGGTCGGCATAGATGTGCGCCTTGCCGCGCCGGTCGAGCGCGACGTCGGTCGCCCACTGCGGCATGTCGATCTTGTGCATGGCTTCTTCTCCTCCGTTCAAAACGTATGTTCAGGCCATCGCGGCCTGCGGGCTTGGTGACGCGAGCGACCCGGCCTTGATGCACGCGGCGTAGTGACCCGGCGTCACCTCGACCTGTTGCGGCACCGCGGCGGCACAGTCGGCGGCCGCATGCCGGCAGCGCGGCCCGAAGCTGCAGCCCGGCGGCAGGCGGCGCAGATCCGGCGGGCTGCCGGGGATCGCCTCGATATCCGCGTCGCGCATCCGGCCGTGCACGGTCGAGGCCAGCATGCCGACCGTGTAGGGATGGCGCGGCCGCAACAGCACGTCGCGGGCGCTGCCGTATTCGACGATGCGGCCGGCATACATGACGGCAACGTTGTCGGCGATCTGGGCGGCGACGCCGAGATCGTGGGTGACGAAGATCATGGCGGTGCCGAACTCCTTCTGCAACTGCCGCAGCAGGATCAGCACCTGAATCTGCACGGTCGCGTCAAGCGCCGTGGTCGGCTCGTCGGCCAGCAGCAGGGCCGGCCGGCACGACAGCGCCACCGCGATCATCGCGCGCTGGCGCAGCCCCCCGGACAATTCGTGCGGATAGGCCGTGAGCCGCCGTTCCGGCGAGGGGACCTTGACGCGCTTGAGCAGATCGAGCGCGCGGTCGAGCGCCGCCCGGCGCGAGCACCCTTCGTGCCGCATCACCGTCTCGGCGATCTGCTCGCCGACGGTGTAGACCGGGTCGAGCGCCGTCATCGGCTCCTGGAAGATCATCGCGATCTTGGCGCCGCGGATATCGGTGAGTTCCCGCTCGGTCAGCGCCATGATGTCGTGCTCGCCGACCCGCATGCGGCCGGAGATGACGGCGCGCCGGCGCGGCAGCAGGCGGATCAACGCGCGCATCGTCACCGATTTGCCCGAGCCCGACTCGCCGATGATGCCCAGCACCTCGCCGGGCATCAGCGCAAACGACACGCCGTTGACGGCCCGCACGGTGGACTCGCGGCTGACGAATTTGACACGCAGGTCGTCGACCGCGACCAGCGGCTTCACGCCGTCGGGCGCTGCGGTCATGCGGCCCCCATGGCGCTGCTGTCCCCGTCCGCCGCATTCAAGGCGACGAGCGGCGAGCGGCCGGCGCGGCTGTGGCCGGAGGCGGGGTCCTCCATGTGGCAGGCGGCCAGATGGGTCTCGCGATCAACCCAGGCGTCGAGCGTGGGCGCCCGGGCGGCGCACACCGCTTCGGCGAACGCGCAGCGCGTGCGGAAGCGGCAGCCCGAGGGCGGATCGATCGGGTTGGGCGGGTCGCCGGTGAGCGGCGGATCGTCGATCCGGTCGTCGGGATTCATCGTCAGGCGCGAATCGAGCAGCGCCCGCGTGTAGGGGTGGCGCGGCCGCCGGTAGATCGAATCGACCGGGCCGATCTCGACGATCTGGCCGAGATACATCACCAGCACGCGGTCGGAGATGTATTGCACCACGTCGAGATCGTGGGAGATGAAAATATAGGTGAGATTGAAGTGCCGCTTGAGATGGCGCAGCAGGTTGAGCACCTGCGCCTCGACCGACTTGTCGAGCGCCGAGACCGCCTCGTCGAGGATGAGCATGCGCGGATGCAGCGCGAGCGCGCGCGCCACGTTGACGCGCTGCTTCTGGCCGCCCGACAGCTCGTGCGGATAGCGCGCGCCGAACAGGCCGGGATCGAGCCCGACCTTCTCGAGCAGCTCGCGGGCAACGGCGAGGGCCTCGGCACGCGGCATGCCGTGCACGCGCGGCCCATAGGCGATCGAATCCTGCACCGGCAGCCGCGGATTGAGCGAGGAGTAGCTGTCCTGGAACACCATCTGCAGGTTGCGGCGCAGCTCGCGCAGCGACAGGCCACGGCTTTCGCCGACCCCTTCGCCGTCGAAAATCAGCTCGCCGGAATCCCTGGGGATCAGATGCATCAGCAGGCGCGCGAGGGTCGACTTGCCGCAGCCCGATTCGCCGACGATGCCGAGGGTCTCGCCCTTGAGCACCGTGAAGGTCACGCCGTCGACCGCGCGCACGCTGGCGACCTGCCGGTTGAGCACACCGCCGCGGATGGCGAAGTGCTTGGTCAGCCCGTTGGCGATCAGCATGGGCTGCGCCTTGCCACCACGGTCGCGCGGGTCGCCCGGCGGGACCGCGCCGAGCCTGGGGCGGGGGGCTGTGGCAGAAGCGTTCATCAAACAAATTCCACGGTCGAAACCTCATTGTGTAGGGCGCATTAGCGAAGCGTAATGCGCCGTATCGCAAGACGGCGGATTACGCCTTCGGCTAATCCGCCCTACGCCTCTTACGCCCTCATATCCGCACGTCCATTGCGTGGCGCAGGCCGTCGCTCACCAGATTGAGCGACAGCGAGGTGATGAAGATCGCCGCGCCCGGCAGCGCGCAGACGAGCGGCTGGACGTAGATCGCCTGCCGCAAGGTCGAGAGCATCAGGCCCCAGTCGGGCGTCGGCGGCTCGACCCCGAGGCCGAGAAACGACAGGCCGGCGGACAGCAGCACCGACACCGAGATCAGGCTCGACGCGTAGATCAGCACCGGCGCCAGCACGTTGCCCAGCACATGGTGGGCGATGATCGAAGCGTCGGACGCGCCGCTCGCCCGCGCCGCCTCGACGAAGTCGAGATTGCGCACCTGGGTGGTCGCGGTCTCAGCGATGCGGCAGAGCGGCGGGATGAACACCAGGGTCAGCGCGATCAGCCCGTTGACCATGCCGCCGCCCATGATGCCGGACACGGCGATGGCGAGCAGCACCGACGGGAACGCATAGAATATGTCCATCGCCCGCATGATCAGCATGTTCAGCCAGCCGCCGACGAAGCCGGCCACCACGCCCAGGGTGCCGCCGATCGCGGTCGCGAGGACGACCGGCACGAGGCCCATGAGCAGCGACATGCGGCCGCCCCAGATCAGGCGCGAGAGCATATCGCGGCCGAGCTCGTCGGTTCCCAGCCGGAAGTCGCGAAAGCCGATCGGCTTGAGCCGGTAGACCATGCTGGTCTTGTTGGGATCGAACGGGGCGATCAGCGGCGCCAGGATCGCCGCGAGCACGATCAGGACGACGACGGCGAGGAAGAACAGGGTGACGTAGTCGTAGCGCAGGCGGTACCCGACCGTGCCCCAGTAGCCGCGGGCCCTTATGGCCGGCGGCGCCGCCGCCGCAAACCCGGAGCTCAAGGTCACGTCGGTCATCGCGAGGACTCTATTGTTGAGATCATCCGCCGGCTCATGCGCGCCTGATGCGCGGATCGATCGCGGTCTGCAGCAAGTCGACCGCCAGGTTGGTGGCGACGAAGCACATGGCGAGGACGAGGATCGCGCCCTGCAGCACCGGAATGTCGCGGGTGAGGATCGCCTTGCTGAGCAGGAAACCGGTGCCCGGCCAGGTGAAGATGGTCTCGATCAGGATCGAGCCGCCGACCAGATAGCCGAACTGCAGCCCCATGACGGCCAGCACTTGCGGGAAGGCGTTGCGCACCGCGTGGCGGACCAACATGGTCTCGCCGAGCCCCTTGGCGCGCAGGGTCTGCACGAAATCGTTGGCCAGTACCTCGGCGATCGCCGAGCGCGTGTTGCGCATGATGATGCCGAGCGGGACCATCGACAGGGTGACGACCGGCAGGATGGCGTAGCGCGCCTGTTCCCAGTTGAACAGGCTGAACGTATCGGAGCCGGCCGAGCCCATGCCGGTCGCCGGCAGCACGCCCAGCTCGACCGAGAAGACGATGATGAGCACCATGCCGAGCCAGTAATTCGGCACGCTCACGCCGACCACCGACACGGCCGTCAGCGCCCGGTCGGCCGGCCGGCCGGCGTAATAGCCGGCGACGGTGCCGAGCACGAAGGCGAGCGAGAACGCCAACAGAACAGCGCCGAGCGAAATCACGATGGTGTTCGACAGCGCGCGGCCGACTTCGCTGATCACCGGCCGGCCGGTCTGCAGCGACGTGCCGAGGTCGCCGGTGACCGCGCGGATCAGCCATTTGGCGTACTGGATGGGGATCGGCTGGTCGAAGCCGTAGAGCTTGCGCAGATAGGCGACGTCGGCGGGCGAGGCATCGGGCGGCAGCAAGCTCACCATCGGGTCGCCCGGCGCGAGGAACACCAGACCGAAGCAGATCACCGTCACCCCGATCGCAATCGGGATCGCGTAGAGGATGCGCCGCCCGGCATATGACCACATGCGCTAAGGCATTTGTAGGGTGGGCAAAGCGGCCGAAGGCCGTAGCCGACGCGGAGCGTCGGCGTTCTTCGACAGCGAGAACGGCGGCCGAAGGCCGCCTATGCCCACGCGTTTGTTTTGGAACATGTCTCGCATTACACGTGGGCACGCTCGCTGCGCGCGCTTTGCCCACCCTACGAAATTGATCACTTTCCCGACTCCGCGATCATGATCGGCGTGAGGTCCTGGAACCAGCTCTGCGCCTGCACGAAGCCCTTCACCCGCGGCGAGATCGCCCGCGGGTTGAGGTCGTGCACCACGAACAGCATGACAGCTTCGCGGCTGGCGATCTCGTGCACCTTGGTCATGAGGATGTCGCGCACCTCGTCGTCGAACGTGCGCATCGCCTCGGCCACCAGGTCCTCGATTTCCTGATTGAAGTACCAGCCCCAATTGCCGCCCGCGGGCCCCCATTGCTGCTTCATGACGAAGCGCAGGATGCCGTTGGGCGGGTCCTGGGTGGCACGGCTGATGTTGATGCCGCTGTATTGCGGAAATTTCTCGCGGCCCTTGAAGCTGATGTCGAGCAGCGTGTTCCAGTCCATGACGTCGAGCTTGACCTTGAAGCCGGCGGCCTCGAGCTGCGCCTTCACCAGCTCGTTCATCGGCAGCGGCTGCATCTGGCCTGAGCCCGAAGTGGAGATCGCGAAGGTCACCGGGCAGGGATAGCAGCCGGCCTCCTTGAGCAGCGCCGTCGCCTTGGCGGGGTCGTATTCGTACTTGACCGGATTGCCGTAGAGCCGCGCGTTCGGCGGGTAGATCGCGTAGCCTTCCTGGGCGACGCCGGCGAGCATCTCGACCATCTCGGCGCGGTTGAGCGCGTGGTTGGCGGCGCGCCGCACGCGCACGTCGTTGAACGGCGGCTCGACGAAATTGAGCTGGTAGTGCCAGTTGTGCGGATAGGGCAGCGTGATCACCTGCATGCCCGCGCTCTTGAGCCGCGGGATCGTGTCGGGCGACGGCGCCTCGACGAAATCGACCTGGCCGGCGATGAGCGCCGCCGCGCGCGTGGTCGCCTCCGGCATGGGAATGAGCACGAGCCGGTCGTGCCGCGGCACGCGCTTGGGGTTCCAGTAGTCCGCGTTCTTCAGGAGCTCGAGCCGCTCGCGCACCACCACGCGATCGAACTTGTAGGGGCCGGTGCCGGCCGGCGCGCGCGCATAGGCCGCGTAGTCGTAGTTGGCCTTCTCGACCGCGCACTTGGAGATCATGTACCAGACGCTGACGTTGTACGGCAGGAACGAGTCGGGCGTCTTGGTGTAGATCGCGACCGTGCCGGCGTCGATCTTCTCGGCGTGGTCCACGTTGATCGAGCGCGAGCGATGGCGGGCGTACTGCACCGGGTGGAAACCGGGCGTCTTGTCGTCGATCAGCCGCTGGATATTCCACACGACAAGGTCGGCATCGAGAGCGCAGCCGTCGTGAAACTTCACGCCCTGGCGCAACTCGAATATCCACCGCCTATTGTTGGCCGGATCGATGCTCCACTTGACCGCGAGGCCGGGCGTCAACGGGGCCTCGACGTCGGAGCGCGAGAGGTCCCAGTTGACGAGCGCGTCGTAGAGCGACCAGCCGACGAAACGATACCCCTCGAAGCCCTGGTCCGGCTGGCCGGTCCAGTCGGGAATGTCGCCGGCGGTCATGGCGACGCGGAGCACCGTCTCGCCATGCGCCGGAAGCGCGACCGCCGCCGCGGCGAGCGCGAGTGCCGCGACGAGCCCGCGTAAAGCCCGCGAGGCTCGACTCTGCCTGGTCATGCCCCGCGAAGCTGTAGGGTGGGCAAAGGCGGCGAAGCCGCCGTGCCTACGTGCAGCCAGTACGCGAAGCGGCGTTTCCTCGGCAACGCGTGGGCACGCGGCCTTCGGCCGCTTAGCCCACCCTACGAACTTCGTCGATCGACCGATCATCGATGCACCATTTGCGTTGCCGCGCGATCAATTCGTCGGCCCGGCGACCGTGATGGGCGTGAGATCCTGGAACCAGCTTTGCGCCTGCACGAAGCCCTTCACGCGCGGCGAGATCGCCCGCGGGTTGAGGTCGTGCACGATGAAGACGCGGCCGCCGTCCTCGACCACGATCTCGTGCATGCGCTGCAGGATCTTGACGCGCGCGTCGGCGTCGAACGTGGCCTGCGCCTCATCGGCCAGGCGATCGACCTCCTTGTTCTCGTACCAGCCCCAATTCAGCCCGGTCGGGCCGCGATTGGCCGTGGTGAAATGCTTCATGAAGCCGGACACCGGGTCGCCGACCTGAAGACTCACGTTGATCGCGTCGACGTTGGGCAACTTCTCCCAGCCGCGGAAGAACGATTCCAGCAGCGTGTTCCAGTCCATCACCTCGAGCTTGACCTTGAACCCCGCCGCCTCGAGCTGGGCCTTGGCGAGCTCGTTCATCGGCAGCGGCTGCATCTGGCCGGAGCCGGAGGTCGAGATGCCGATGGTGATGCTGCACGGGTAGCAGCCCGCTTCCTTCAGCAGCGCCTCCGCCTTCTTGGGATCGTAGGTGTATTTCTTCGGGTTGCCGTAGAACGCCTGCGACGGGATGAAGACGCCGTAGCCCTCCATGGCGACGCCACCCAGCATGTCGACCATCTCGGCGCGATTGATCGCGTAGTTGGCGGCGTGCCGCACGCGCATGTCCTTGAACGGACCCTTCACGAAGTTGAGCTGGTAGGTCCAGTTGTGGGGATATTGCAGCGTCACGATGGTCATGCCGGCGTCGCGCAGGCGCGGAATGGTGTCCGGCGACGGCGCCTCGACGAAGTCGACCTGGCCGGAGAGCAGCGCGGCCGCGCGGGTGGTCGGTTCCGGCATCGGAATCAGCACCAGGCGGTCGTGCTTGGGAACGCGCGCCTGGTCCCAATAGTCCGAGTTCTTCACCAGCTCGAGGCGCTCGCGCGGCACCACCTTGTCGAACTTGTAGGGCCCGGTGCCGGCGGGCGCCTTGGCATAGACCTTGTAATCGTAGTTGGCGGCCTCGACGGCGCACTTCGAGATCATCATCCAGTACGCCATATTGTAATAGAACATCGCCTCCGGCGCCTTGGTGCGGATGGCGATCTTGTAATCGTCGATCTTTTCCGCCTTGACGATGGTGTTCGAGCGCGCGCGCTGGCGGGCGAAATGCAGCGGGTTGAACTGCGGCACCTTGTCGTTGGTCAGCCGCTCGATGTTCCAGATCGCCGCCTCGGCGTTCCACGGGCAGCCGTCATGGAACTTCACGCCCTGGCGCAGCTCGAAGATCCAGTTGGTCTTGTCGTCCGGGTCGACGTACCACTTGGTGGCCAGGCCGGGCCGCAGCGGCGCCTCGCGGTCCCCGCGCGACAAGTCCCAGTTGATCAGCGAATCGTGCAGCGACCAGCCGACGAAGCGCAGGCCCTCGAAGCCCTGGTCGGGCTGGCCGGTCCAGTCGGGAATGTCGCCGGCCGTCATCGCCACGCGCAACACCGACTCGGCCTGCGCGGAGCCCGCGACCGCGGCGCCGAGCATGAGGCCAAGGCCCGCTGCCCGCAGCAACTTGAAGGTTGGGATCGCCATGCGAAGTCCTCCGCGTGCGACCCGGCACCTCAGCCGGTGCAAGCCTGATGCCAAGTGGCAGTCGGTGATTGTCGCCGGTCCTGCCCGGCCTTGTGCCGGGCATCCACGTATTGGAAGGGCAACTATCCGCAAGGACGTGGATGGCCGGGACAAGCCCGGCCATGACGCCCTGCATGAGCGGGCGGGAGGCTGCCCATTTCTTGTATTGCAATGCACAAAGACTGAGCGCCCATGCGACGTCGTAATGCCGTAGATTTCACCTACACGGGCGCCCGCCCGTACCCGCCCTGCCCTCACCCCAACCAACGACTCCCCCCATGACCCAGCATCACCTGAAGGCCAGTGCGCACAATTGCCACTGGGGCTATTTCGACGCGACGCGCGCGCCGGTCCTCAAGATCAAGAGCGGCGATCAGGTCACCATCGACACCGTGTCGGGCGCGCCCGGCTTCTTCCCTCAATCGGGCTTTCACGTGCCGCCTGAGCTGCTGGAGATTCACGCCGCCAACCCCGGCTATCCGCTCGGCCCGCACATTTTGACGGGTCCGGTCGCGGTCGAGGGCGCGAAGCCCGGGCAGGTGCTGGAAGTGCGCATCCTCGACATCAAGCTGCGGCAGGACTGGGGATACAATCTGATCCGGCCGCTCGCCGGCACCTTGCCGGATGATTTTCCCGAGCCCCGGCTGCTCAACATTCCGCTCGACCTCAAGCGCAACGTCGGCAAGCTGCCGTGGGGACTGGAGCTGCCGCTGGCGCCGTTCTACGGCATCATGGCGGTGGCGCCGCCCAAAACATGGGGCCGCATCACCTCGATCGTGCCGCGCGCGCACGGCGGCAATCTCGACAACAAGGAACTGGTGCCCGGCGCGACGCTGTTCCTGCCGGTGTTCGTCGACGGCGCCCTGTTCTCCTGCGGCGACGGCCACGGCGTGCAGGGCGACGGCGAGGTCTGCGTCACCGCGATCGAAACGGCGCTGCAGGGCACGTTCGAGCTGATCGTGCGCGACGACCTGTCATTCACCTATCCGCGCGCCGAGACGCCGAGCCATTACGTCACCATGGGGATGGATCCGGATCTCGATCAGTGCGCCGTCATGGCATTGCGCGACATGATCCGCCTGATCCGCGAGCGGACCAACCTGTCCGACCAGGACGCCTACACCCTGTGCAGCCTCGCCGCCGACCTGCGCGTCACCCAAACCGTCAACGGCTCGAAGGGTATCCACGTGATGCTGGCGAAGGCGCTGCTGCATGGATGAGCTGGCGCAGGGTGGGCTAAGCGCCGAAGGCGCGTGCCCACGCGTTTGTTTTGGTGAACAGGCGCTGCGCCCTCGCGCCACGCGTGGGCACGGCCGCTACGCGGCCTTTGCCCACCCTACCGGCGGCCGCGAAACATCGACCACAGGATCGCCACCGCGATCGCCAAGGTCACGGGAATCCACAGCAGCACCAACCCGAGCAGCAGCGCCAGCACCACCGCGGCGCCGACCCCGAGCGTCAGCAGCGCCACGAGAACGGCGAGCGGCCCGCGCGTTTCGAAACGCACTGCGCGGCCGCGTCCCGTGCCGGACGAGAGCCACACCCGGCTGGTGCCGCGCGGCGACGGCCCGCGCTCACCCGGTGGAATGATCTCCGGTTCGACTTTCGGCCGCTCGGGCGGCATCGGATGGTCAGGCATTCGCTCACCATAGTCGGTTGCGCAGCAATGACAGCGGGCTTCCGCGTCATATAGGGAACCGCACGCCCGCCGCCACTCGGTTTGCCGATGGCGCAACTCCGATCGGTTTTCCGCTTTTCGATAGGGAGAAATCCGTATAATGGAAATTGGGACTTAGGCCCGCGACGGGCCGATGCCCGACGGGGATGCGCATGGACAAGACGTTCCGGTTCTCCAACAGCCACGTGGATTATCAGGCGCGCGACGCCAAATCGGTGTTCGGGTGGCGCTATTCGCCGCGCATTATTTTCAAGGCCGGCAAGGGCACCAAGCTGATCGATCTCGACGACAACGAGTACTACGACATCACGTCGGGCATGATGTGCATGGTGCTCGGCCATTCGCACCCGGAGCTCACCGAGGTCGTGCGCGAGATGGCCGGCACCTTGATCCACGAGTCGTCGTGGTACTCGAACCCGTGGACGGTCGAGTTCGCCGAGCGCCTGGGCCAGGTCACGCCCGGCGACCTCAAGGTGGTCAATTTCGCGGTCACCGGCTCGGAAGCCAACGAGATCGCCATGCGCATGGCGCTGGCGGCGACCGGCAAATACGACATCGTCTCGATGATCCGCGGGCTGCACGGCGGCAGCTTGGCGGTCGAGGCGCTGACCAGCGTCGGCGGCAACCGGCGCAAGAGCCTGGGGCCGTTGATGTTCCCCGCCAAGGCGAACGCGCTGCTGCCGCCCTATTGCTACCGCTGCCCGGTGAACCTCACCTATCCCGAGTGCGACGTCGCCTGCCTCAAGTCGAGCGAGGAGATGCTCGAGTTCGTCACCAGCCAGGACATCGCCGCCATCATGGTGGAGACCATTCCGGTGCCCGGCGGCATGATCGTCCCGCCGAAGGAATGGCTGCCGCGGCTCGCCGATCTCGCCAAGCGCTGGGGCGCGCTGCTGATCCTCGACGAATGCCAGCTGGCGCCGGCGCGCACCGGCAAGATGTGGGCGATGGAGCACTACGGGGTGACGCCCGACATCGTCACCTGGGGCAAGGGCCTCTCCGCCGGGCTGGCGATCTGCGGCACCATCACGACGCCGGAGATCGCCGAGCGCACGCGCGGCAATTGCGGGCTGCCGTGGGCCGGCACCTATTCGGCCGATCCCATGCCGGCCGCCGTGGCGCTCAAGCAGCTCGACATCGTGCTGCGCGACAAGCTCGATGAACGCTCCGAGGCCCTCGGCCAATTCGCCGAGCGGCAGCTCAAGCGCCTGGCCGACAAGTACGAGTGCATCGGCGACGTGCGCGGCAAGGGCCTCTACCGCATGCTCGACGTGGTCAAGGACCGCAAGACGCGGACCCCCGACCCGATCATGGCCGAACGCATTCGCCACAATGCCGCGCTCGAAGGCGTCGTGGCGATCGCGGTCAAGCACTATTTCCGTTTCGCGCCGCCGCTCATCATCACCGAGGCCGAGATCGAGGACATCGTCGGCCGGCTCGACGTCGCCATCCAGCGGGCGGTGGACGGCTTCCCGCGCGAGGTCGACGTGCGCGAATCAAGCTCGCTGTCGATCGGCGATCGGCCGATCGCGGCCGAGTGAACGGCGGCGCCGTCGCGCGCGGGCATCGTGCCGGCCGGTTCTGAAGCAGGAGGAAGATCGTGAGCTCGAGACGCGAATTCATCAGCCGGACTTCAGGAATGGTGGCGGGCGCCGGTCTGGTGCTCGCTCAGGCGCAGCCGTCCGCCGCCCAGCAGGCCGCTGCGCCGGGTCGCTCCAAGCTCGACGAGGTCCGCGCCCGCGGCAAGGTCATCGTCGGGGTGACCAGCGAGGCCCCGCCGTTCGGCTTCATCGACGACAAGGGCGAGCTGGTCGGCTTCGACATCGACGTCGCCAAGCTCATCGCCAAGGCGACGTTCGGCGACGACGGCAAGATCGAGCTGCTCAAGCAGGGCTTCGCGGCGCGCTGGCCCAACACGCAGAACGGCACCATCGATTTCGGCATCATGGTGACGACGGTCTATGCCGATCGCGCCCTGCAGGTCGCCTTCACGCGACCCTATATCGACAGCGGCATCGTCGTGGTGGTCAAGAAGGACAGCCCGGTCCGCACCATCGCCGACCTCAACAAGGCGGACTACACGGTCGCGCACCTGACCGCCCCGGTGCAGGAGGAGCGCGGCAAGCGGCTCTACCCGAACGCCAAGTTCCTGACCTTCGACGCCATCTCGTCGCAGTTCAACGCGGTCAAGCTCGGCCGCGCCACCGCGGCGCAGCTCGACGCGCCGGTCGCGCTCTATTACGCCAAGGACAATCCGGACGTCCGCATCCTCGACGAATGGCTCACCGACGTGACCGGCAACGGCGTGTTCCTGCGCTCCGACGATTTCAAATGGTGGCTGTTCCTCGACACCGTGGTGGCCGAGATGCTGGGCGGCAGCCTGTGGAGCCCCTACAAGGCGGCGTACAAGAAATGGTTCGGCGTCGAGCCGCGCCACGCGCGGGCGGCGGCGCAGACCTCCAAGGGCTGAGACAAGGGCTAAAGAACGATCGGCCGCAGCCAGCACCGCGATGGACTATCTGGCGCAAACCGCGGTGCTGCTGAGCGGGCTGTTTCCCAAGCTCCTCGCCGGATTCGTTGTCACGCTCGCGGTCGCGGCGGCGGCCGCCCCGCTCGCCCTGCTGTTCGGTCTGCTGCTGCTGGCGCCGCGCATGGACGCCCGCGCCTACGTCTGCGGGCCCACCATCGCCTTCATCGAGCTGATGCGGAATACCCCGCTGCTGGTGCAGATCTATCTCCTGTATTTCGGGCTGCCGCTGCTGGGACTCTATCCGTCCGAGTTCGCGTGCGGCGTCGCCGGCATCGCGATCCAGCACGGCACGTTCCTGGTCGAGACCTACCGGGGCGCGATCGAGTCGATCGGCGTCCGCCAGTGGGACGCCGCGCGTGCCATCGGCATGGGCCGGCTGGCGGCGTTCCGGCATGTGATCCTGCCGCAGGCGCTGATGAAAATCCTCGGGCCCCTGGGCAATCAGCTCATCGTGCTGGCCAAGGACACATCGCTCGTCTCCGCCATCGGCGTGATGGAGCTGACCATGACCGGCAAGATGGCGATCGAGCGCAGCGCCGCCTCCGCCGAAGTCTTCCTGGCGATCGCGGCGTTCTACCTGGTGCTCACCACGGCGATCGGCGGCGTCATGCGCGCGATCGAGCATCGGGTGGCGGAGCGGCACTGAGCCATGGTCAACGTGCTGATCGGCAACCTTCCCTACCTGCTGCGCGGCGCGGTCGTGACCCTGTGCCTCGCCGTCACGGTCGTGACCTGCGGGACGCTGCTGGGCGCCGGCCTCGGCATCCTGGCGACCGGCGGCAACCGGTTCGTGCGCGGGCTGATCACTCTCTACATTTTCGTGCTGCGCGGCATCCCGGTGCTGGTGGTGATGTTCCTCGGGTATTACGCGTTTCCGGCCGCGGGAGTCCGCGTCGACGTCTATGTGGCGGTCGGGATCGCGCAGATTGTCTATGTCGGCGCCTTCACGGCCGAGATCGTGCGCAGCGCCATCCTGTCGGTCCATCCCGGCCAGATCGCGGCGGCCAAGAGCCTGGGCATGCGGCGCGGCGCCATCCTGCGCCAGGTGATCCTGCCGCAAGCCATCCGGATCGCCATCCCGCCGCTGCTCAACAATGCGCTCACCGCCATCAAGCAGACGTCCTATGCGTCGGTGGTGGGCGCCTGGGAGCTGACCTACGCGGCGCGCGAGGTGGTCGAGCGCACCCTCGCCTCGTTCCAGATATTCCTCGGCGTGATGGCGATCTATTTCGTGATCTGCTACCCGCTCTCGCTGCTGGCGCGCTGGTATGAAAAGCGCGCGGCGGTGGTTTCGTAGAGCGCGCATGCCATGCCGATGATCGAGATCAAAGACCTGCGCAAATCCTTCGGCGGCGTCGAGGTGCTCAAGGGCGTGGGGTTCGCGGTCGACAAGGGCGAGGTGGTGGTCGTGCTCGGGCCGAGCGGCTCGGGCAAGTCGACCCTGCTGCGCTGCATCAACCTGCTGGAGGACTATCACGCCGGCGACATCCGCATCGACGGCGCAACGGTCGGCTACCGCGCGCACGCGGACGGGCGGCGCATCGCGTGCTCGGAAGCCGAGAACGCGAAGGTGCGCGAGCAGGTCGGGCTGGTGTTCCAGAGCTTCAATCTGTTTCCCCATCGCACCGCGATCGAGAACGTCATGATGGGCCCGCTGCACGTGCGGCGCATGGCGAAAGTGCAGGCGCGCGCGCTGGCGGCCGGCCTGCTCGATAAGGTCGGGCTCGCCGACAAGGCCGGGCAATATCCGGCGACCTTGTCGGGCGGCCAACAGCAGCGCGTCGCCATCGCGCGGGCGCTCGCCATGCAGCCCAAGGTGATGCTGTTCGACGAGGTGACGAGCGCCCTCGATCCGGAGCTGGTCGGCGAGGTGCTGCTGGTCATCCGGCGGCTGGCCGACGAAGGCATGACGATGATCATCGTCACCCACGAGATCCATTTCGCCCGCGACGTGGGCGACCGCATCATCTTCATGGACGGCGGCGTGATCGTCGAGCACGGCCCGCCCGGCCAGGTACTGGCGTCGCCGTCGTCCGAGCGGCTCAAGCTGTTCCTGCGCCGCTACCAGGGCGACTACCTCGCGGTGTGACCCATGGCCGGCAAGCGCGCCGACGCTCTCGATTCCCCGGCCGCGAAGGTGCTGGCGGTGCTGGCGGCGATCGCGCGGCTCAAGGCCGTGCCGGTCTCCATCCTGGCGCGGGAGCTGGGGCTGCCGCTGCCGACGGTGCATCGCATCTGCGCGGAGCTGGAGCGGCTCGGCTACCTGCGGCGGGTTCCCGGCACCCGGCATTGGACAGTGGCGCGGGCGTTCGTCGGCGTCGCCGCCGACGCGATCGCGGCCGCCGCCACCGACGCGGCCGCCCACGCCATCCTCGCCGGCGTCACCGACAAGATCGGCGAAATGTGCAGCTTCGCGGTGCCGGTGGACGACGCGGTGGTCTATGTCGCCAGCACCGAGGCGCCGCACCGCCTGACGCTGTCGTTTCGCGCCGGCCGCACGGCGCCGCTGTTCTGCACGTCGAGCGGCCGGCTGTTCCTGGCCGATCTCGACGAGGCGTCGCTGGACGCGTATCTCGCCGCCGCCCGCGTCGAGGCCTACACGCCGTTCACCGTCACGTCGCGGGGGAAGCTGCGCGACACGATCCGCACCGTGCGCCGGCAGGGCTGCGCGGTGACGCGCCAGGAATACGTGCTGCACGTGGTCGGCGCCGCGGTTCCGGTGCGCGCGCCGGACGGCCGGCTCTACGGCGCGCTGTCGGTCGCCGCCCCGGACGTGCGCATGAACAGCAAGAGCCTGCACCAGGCGGTGCCGGTGCTGCGGCGTGCCGCAGAGATGCTGGCGGCGAGCCTGGGGGCGCTCCGAAAAGCCCATAATCGTCAATATGTTATAAGATCATAGCATCCGCTGTCCACAAACCCATCCACAATCGCGTCACGGCTGCCTTGTACCAAATCGTACTCGTCGGTCGTTGCGGCGGCGGCGATTTTGTCGGATCGGGAGTTCTCAGCTATCATTGGTCGTGACCGCGCCTTCAATGAGAGCGGAAAGCCAATGACACACGCTCGCATCTCCATCGATCCCACCGTCATGATGGGTAATGGTGATGCCGACTTTGCCCATCAACATCACGTACTGTTCTTGGAGTACATTCAAGAAGGAGGAGTGGAACGCGGCCAGGAATACCCTGGAACTCGACTCCAGTCCGGGTCGCAAACTATCGCAGCTTTTTGATCTCGAATTTCGCAAGGTTCAAACTACGGAGCCCTTGCTTTGTGACCTTGAAAAAATGGTTCGATTCAAGGTTGAGTCAGCATATCGCGCCGTGCTGACTCCTTGCATTGTAGAGCACGCCGGCTTGGTCCTTGAAGGCTACGAAGCAGCCTCGTTTCCTGGCGGGCTAACGCAGCCGATGTGGGACGCCTTAGACCCAGAGCGTTTTGTTGCCAGTTGTTCATCGCTAGCGCGGCGCGCTACTGCGCGGGCAGTCGTTGGGTTGTGACGGCATGAATATTGAAACGTTTTTCGGCGAGACGAAAGGGACTTTATCCGCAACGCCAAGGGGGAAGCGCGCATTTTACTGGGATACCGTCTTTTGTCCAGAGGGCTTCGGCGACAAGACCTATGCCGAAATTGTGGAGGAGGGCGGATTGGAGGCGAAGCTTCAAGCATCCCAATCAATAAAGGCGCTGAAAAGATTTATGCAGCACCGGCTGGATAACGCACCTTCCCTTTTCCCGGGTTTGTAGCGCGTCGGTCGTCGGCGGGCATCCGAGCGTTTCACTTAGGTAACTTGCCGTCTCCGTCTTGCCAGAACCGATACGGCCAGCAACCGCTATGACTCGGTCGCTAGCCAATTTTGCCTTATTCAAAACTCTGATCCCGGATTTCGCAACCACAGTCGAAGGATAGAATTTGCGTAGGCAAAGCTGCGACCAATATTCAAAATCCGCGATATCCAATTTATCCTTCGAAAGGTTAACCCATCCTAGTCCTTTTGTCGATGAGTCGCCCTTTTCCAGACAACGAGCAACCTGCCAATCGGGCAACCACACGCGATACACTACCGCTACATGGCGTCGACCAACCTCGGAAGAATCATCGTTCAGGATACCGAGCTGCTCCAAGGGTGCGTTCTGAAATAAGCGAACAGTTGCGCGACTCGGAATGCGGAGGTTTGCAGTTAGGCCTGCGACCGGGTCAGGGGTTTCCACCGACTCAATTGCCGCGCCTGGCAAATACAACTCCTCCATTAGTTCGCGCCGAGCGCATGCTGATATGCCTCTATCGTCCAAAGAAAGAATATCAAAATCCGCTTTGCTCACATGCCCGCCAAAACCAATACACTTCGAGCCACGAAGAAACTCTGCGGCGCGGCTCAAATATGAGCGCTTGAAGAAGAGGAGTCGTTGTCCACACTGCACCAAGACATACGTGATGAATTGCTTGGCATCGTTTCGAATCTCGGCATCAGATCGCGAGACATACTCAATGCTGTCGTCTTTCAATAATCCACCAAGAATTAAAGTCGTGTCGGTGTCAATTCCTTGGAACGTGAGAACCTTTCCAAAGGAATTTTCGGACGCGCACAGAACCTCCTCCTTGGGGGTCCTGAGTACTCTCTTCTCGGCGATGTATTCAGCACCTGTCGCGTTGCCTGTGTTGGAGACCTTCGCACGTAACTCGAAGCGACCGCGCTCGGTGCGTAAAAATTTGGACTGACCTGCTCGGTTCAGAATGTCGATGCTCAGCCGAGCCTGCATCGATTTCTCGGGGGTCTGGCTCAAGACATGGTCACCGAACAGACCGCGCTCGATACCCCGGTCGACGATTTCTCGGGCCTTCAAAGGCGACAACGCATTTGAGAGTACAATCTCGGCAACGCGAAGGTAGGTCTGATGGTCACCTTCACTCAGCTCGTCGCCCTGATTGTGCAGGGTATCGGTTTGCATTTCGTTACCGTCGAGTGGCCCACGCCTCAAGCGGAACCGCGAAAGTAGAAGGCTGTCCCGTACTACCGGACGCTAGCATGCTGTGGCGCGTAGGGTAACTCGAGCTTGCCGCCGAGAGCCAAATTCATGGACTGACCGCTTACTTTCTTGAACTGCAAGGACGGATGCCGTGGATAGCCCTTCAATGCGTAGTTCTTGTCGCCCAGCGATCGGATGATTTTCGGAAGCTTTACATAAGCTCCCCAAAGCAAGGGGCTGGCGAAGTGTCTCACAGCTCGCGGGCGCGACCGGCGCGGAAATCCGCAAGGGCCTCTTCGGCAAGCTTGTCGAGCCGGCCCGCTCTCGCGTCGCGTTCAATCCGCTGGTCGAAGCGAGATGCCTCGAATTCTTCGAACCAGGCGCGGAATCGCGCAAGCTGATCAGGAGGCAATTCAGCTACGGCTTTTTCGATGTCGTCAACGGTCGTCATGGCCGTCAGCTCTTCGCAGTCGTTGGCGCGGGATCGCAAAGCTTGACCTGAAGTCTATGGCGGAGAGGGAGGGATTCGAACCCCCGATACGGTTACCCGTATGCCGCATTTCGAGTGCGGTGCATTCAACCGCTCTGCCACCTCTCCGGAGCCTTGCGGCGCGGGCGGAGTATTAGCGAAGGGGTGGGGGCGGGACAAGCGCCCAACATCCACGGGGTCATTCCGGGGTGCCGCGAAGCGGTAGCCGACGCTTGGCGTCGGCGTTCTTCAATTCCAAGAACGGCGTTCGAAGGCCCGCCTATGCCCGGAATCCAGTATTCCAGGGCGCGGATTACTGGATTCCGGCTCTCGCGCTTCGCGCTCGGCCGGAATGACGGCGTTGAGATTGTCGGTGCTGCGCCGCGCCCGGGGAACGCGGGCCGTTCAATCCACGATGAACACCGTGGCGCCGTGGTCGCACAGGACGCGGTGGGGCGGGCCGGCGTCGTCGGGGGCGTGCCAGCTCATGCCGGGGCCAAGGGCGAAGCGACGGCCGTCCTCATGCTCGATCACGAGGCTGCCGGCGACCACGTGGACGAGATGGCCCTTGGCGCACCAATGGTCGGCGCGGTAGCCGGCGCCGTATTCGACCAGGCGCAGCTTGACGGGGCCGAGGTCGCGGGTGCGGGCGCTGGCGGTGCCGCTCTCGCCCGGGTGGACGGCGGCCGGGACGACGGACCAGTCGATCGCGCCGATGGGCAGGTTTTCGAGCTTCATGGGACTTGGCTCCTGCCTCAGCCTGCCGATGCCGCTGCGGCCCACAGGAACAGGACGGTGCTGAGCATGCCCAATCCGGCGCGCGCGGCGTGCAGGCGTCCCCACTTTTCGATCAGGGCCCGGCTATGCGGTCCGGCGCTCGCCGGGTCCACGGCCAGGAGCGCGCTGTTGGTCGGCCGGATGACCAGCAGCGTGTACGGCCAGCCGGCAACAAGCACGATGGCGCCGGCAAGCCAGCGCCAGTCGCCGGCTTGCCGCCAGGCGACGAGGCCGAGGACGCAGCCGACCAGCGCCAGCGGCGCCTGCATCGCGGTGCCGTGCCTGTACGCCGGCTTCCATTCGGTCAGCAGCGCGCGATCGTCGAGCGCCAGGCGGGCGGGCTGCTCGCACAGGCTGACATAGACGGCCGCGCCGGTGAAAAGGGCCGCCGTCGTCAAGGCAAGGTCGCCGATCAGCATGCCGCGCTCCTGGTAAATCCGCCCCGGAACGGGCCCACGAAAGCAGGCGTTTCCGGCCCCGGGACCACGCCGAATCCGGCCGTTTCGCTTGACTCGCCGGGCCTCGTTTCTATATTGCGCGCGCCCGGCGCGGGAAACCCGCGCCGTTTGCGCTTCCAGCGCGGGCATTTCAGCCAGGTTTCGGGACTGAAAGAAGCCGGCCGGGGCAACCCAGCGCCGGGGTCGAACACGAGGACGAGAACGATGTTCGCAGTCATCAAGACCGGCGGCAAGCAGTACAAGGTCGCCGCCGAGGACGTGATCAGGGTCGAGAAGGTCAAGGGCGAGCCCGGCGACATCGTCGAGTTCGCCGAGGTGCTGATGCTGGGCGGCGACCCGGTGGTGCTCGGCAGCCCGGTGGTGGCAGGCGCGAGCGTGGCCGGCGAGGTGGTCGAGCAGACCCGCGGCGCCAAGGTCATCGCCTTCAAGAAGCGCCGGCGCAAGAACTCGCGGCGCAAGCGCGGCCACCGCCAGGAGCTCTCGGTGATCCGCATCACCGAGATCCTCACCGACGGCAAGCGGCCGACCCGGGCCGAGCGGCCGCAGCCCGCAGAGGCCGAAACGCCGGCGCCGGCGGACGAAGCTGCGGCCACCGCAGCGGCGCCCGCGGCCGAGGCCCCGGAGGCCGCCGAGCCCAAGGCCGCCAAGACGGCGAAAAAGCCGGCCAAAGCCGCGGCCAAGAAACCGGCCGCGGCGAAAACGGCCGGAAAAGACGAAAGTTAAGAAAGAAGTGATGTGCATTCGCCGCAGAATCGCGGTAGAAGAATAGCGACGGAGCAGGAATCCATGGCCCACAAGAAAGCGGGCGGTTCATCGCGCAACGGCCGCGACTCGGCCGGCAGGCGCCTCGGCGTGAAGATGTTCGGCGGACAATCGGTCCTCGCCGGCAACATTCTCGCGCGCCAGCGCGGCACCAAGTGGCACGCCGGCCATAACGTCGGCATGGGCAAGGATCACACTCTGTTTGCACTCATTCAAGGTCGCGTCGAGTTCCGTACCAAAGGCAAAGGCCGCACCTACGTTTCCGTAAATCCGATGACGGAGGCTGCGGCGGAGTAGAAGACGGCAGACCATTGAGAGGTCCGCCGGCATCCAAGTCGAACCGGCGGACCCAAGCGGGTTCCATGAGGGGGAGACGGGATGCCGGCTCCCCCTCTTCGCTTGAGAAGGAGCCCGTGCCATGACGCTGTTGGACCACAGACCGGCGGAGAGCTTCCGCGAACGCTGTACTCCCGTCCTCGAGACCGAGCGGCTCATCCTGCGTGCGCCGCGCCTCGAGGACGCCAAAGCGGTCGCGCTGCTGGCGAACGACCGTCGCATCGCCGAGAACACGTCGCGGATCCCGCATCCGTACGCGCTCGCCGACGCGGAAAGCTACTTCGCCTCCGTCAACCAGCCGGACGGCGAGATCGCGTTCCTGATCACCCGCGAGGGCGTCGTGCTCGGCGCCTGCAACATCGCCATGCCGGAGCGCGAGGCGCCGGAGCTCGGCTATTGGCTCGGCCTGCCGTTCTGGGGCCACGGCTACGCCACCGAGGCGGTGCACGCGCTGATCGACCACGCGTTTGCCGACCGCGAGCATGAGGCGCTGGGCGCGGGCGCCCGCGTCACCAACCCGGCCTCGCGCCGGGTGCTGGAGAAGTGCGGCTTCCAGTGGACCGGCGTCGGCCTCACCCGCATCCGCGCGCTCGCCAGCTCCGCGCCGATCGACCGCTTCCGCCTCGAGCGCGGCATCTGGAGCTCGCTCAAGAGCTGGGGCGCGGGGAAGCGGGTGGCGTGATCCGGGTCGTAGGATGGGTTGAGCGGAAGCGAAACCCATCAATCCCCACCGATGGGTATCGCCGCCATCAGGGCGTTCACGCCCGTCTTCGACGGGCTATGGCGGCTCAACCCATCTTTTCAGGGGAGCGATAAGGACGTCGGCTCCTGCCCCGGCGTCCGCCGCTCGCGGAAGAATATGAACAATCCGGCCGCGACGATGATGGCGGCGCCGGCGAGCATGTGCGCGCGCGGCCTGTCGCCAAACACCAGCAAGCCCAGCACCACGCCCCAGACGATCATCGTGTACTGATAGGGCACCACCACCGAGGCCGCCGCTTTCTTGAGGGACAGGTTGAGGCAGGCAAGCCCGCCCATCGCCAGCGCCCCGAACAGCACCATCAGGGCGAAGTCGCCGGGCGCCGGCGCGACCCAGCCGAGCGGCGCCATGACGAGCCCGAAGACTGCCGTGGTCACGACCTGGCTCGAGACCAGCACGACGTTCGCGGTGTTGCGCAGCACCCGGGTGAGGATCAGCAACACCGCGTAGAGCAGGCTGCCGGCGAGCGCGACCAGCGCCGGCGCGGTCAGCGCCGCGGCCGACGGGTCGAGCGCCAGCAGCACGCCGCCGAAGCCGACCAGCACCGCGGCCCAGCGCCGCCAGCCGACGTGCTCGCCGAGCACGAACGGCGCGAGCGCGGTGACGTAGATCGGCGCCGCCAGGTAGAACGTGATCACGTCGGCGAGCGGCAGATAGCCGACCGACCAGAAGAAGCACACGACCTCGGTGGTCGAGATCAGCGCGCGCACGACCTGCAGCCACGGCCGCGGCGCCGCCGCGAACGCCGCGCGGCCCTCACGCCAGACGAACGGCGCCAGCAGGACGAGCGCCACCAGGCTGCGGATCAGCAGCGCCTCGCCGACCGGATAGGCCGCCACCAGCCACTTGCCGACCGCGTCGTTGAGCGAGAACAGCGCCACGCTCAACAGCATCAGGCCGATGCCGGCAAGGACGGCTCGGCGCGGGGGATGTGTCATGCATTCACCTTCATCGTCATTCCGGCCGAGCGCGAAGCGCGAGAGCCGGAATCCAGTATTCCAGGGCAGGGGTTGCTGGATTCCGGGCTCGCGCCTTCGGCGCGCCCCGGAATGACGAGTTCAACTTTGTTTCGACGGAATCACGCGGCGGATGGGCTCGGGGGTTGTCCCGATAGCCCGAAGTCTTTACGTGCTCGTGAACGATGTTCCCAGCCGCAGGGCCGGTCCCGGATTTCGCTCCGCTCATCCGGGCTACTTGAGTGACGAGAGTCCGAATGAAATTCCTCGACCAGGCCAAGGTGTACATACGCTCCGGGGACGGCGGCAACGGCTGCGTGGCGTTCCGGCGCGAGAAGTTCATCGAGTTCGGCGGCCCCAGCGGCGGCAACGGCGGGCGCGGCGGCGACGTGGTGGTCACGGCGGTCGACGGCCTCAACACGCTGATCGACTACCGCTACCAGCAGCACTTCAAGGCGCAGCGCGGCGGCAACGGCATGGGCAAGGACCGCGCCGGCGCCGGCGGCACCGACATCGTGCTCAAGGTGCCGGCCGGCACCCAGATCTACGACGCGGACGGCGAGACCCTGGTCGCCGATCTCGTCGCCGTCGGCGACCAGGCGGTGCTGGCGCACGGCGGCAACGGCGGCTTCGGCAACGCGCATTTCAAGTCCTCGACCAACCGGGCGCCGCGCCATGCCAATCCGGGCCAGCCCGGCGAGGAGCGCTGGTTGTGGCTGCGCCTCAAGCTGATCGCCGACGCCGGGCTGGTCGGCCTGCCCAACGCCGGCAAGTCGACGTTCCTCGCCGCCGTCACCGCCGCCAAGCCGAAGATCGCCGACTATCCGTTCACCACGCTCAACCCGCAGCTCGGCGTCGTGCGCAGCGACACGCGCGAGTTCGTGCTCGCCGACATCCCCGGCCTGATCGCGGGCGCGCACGAAGGCGCCGGCCTCGGCGACCGTTTCCTCGGCCACGTCGAGCGCTGCCGCGTGCTGCTGCACCTGGTCGACGGCCTGAGCGAGCACGCCGGCAAGGCGTACGCGACCGTGCGCGGCGAGATCGAGGCCTATGGGCACGGACTCGCCGACAAGCCGGAGATCGTCGCCCTCACCAAGGCGGACGCGCTCGCCCCCGAGCAACGCAAGCAGCAGGCCGCCCGCCTCAAGCGCGCCGCCAAGGCGACGCCGCTCGTCATTTCCGCCGTCGCCGGCACCGGCGTCGCGGAGGCGCTGCGCCGGCTGCTCGGCGTGATCGACACCGCCAAGTCCGCCGCGGCGAGCGAACAGCCGGCGCCGGCCTGGGAACCAGGAATCAGTAATCAGTGATCAATCATCAGAAGGAACGCCGGCTTTACTGATTACTGATTACTGATTACTGATTTCCGGCATGGTTCCCGATGCCTCGTTCCGCGACTAAAGCTCCTGCGCTCGCCGACTTCCGGCGCATCGTCGTCAAGGTCGGCTCCTCGCTGCTGGTCGACGCCAAGGCCGGGCGGGTGCGCGAAGCGTGGCTCGCCTCGCTCGCTGCCGACATCGCGGCGCTGCACGCCCAGGGCCGCGACCTTCTCGTCGTGTCGTCGGGCGCGATCGCGCTCGGCCGCAGCGTGCTCAAGCTGCCGGCGGCGCTGCTCAAGCTCGAGGACAGCCAGGCGGCCGCCGCCGTCGGGCAGATCGCGCTGGCGCGCACCTGGGCCGAGGTGCTGAGCGCGCACGGCATCGGCGCCGGCCAGGTGCTGCTCACGCTCGGCGACACCGAGGAACGGCGGCGCTATCTCAACGCGCGCTCGACCATCGAGAAATTGCTGGAGTTCCGCGCGGTGCCGGTGATCAACGAGAACGACACGGTGGCGACCAGCGAAATCCGCTACGGCGACAATGACCGCCTCGCCGCCCGCGTCGCCACCATGGCGAGCGCCGATCTCCTGGTGCTGCTCTCCGACGTGGGCGGCCTGTACGACGCGCCGCCCGGCGACCACCCCAACGCCAAGCTGATCGCGCTGGTGCCGCGCATCACCCCGGAGGTCGAGGCGATGGCGGGCGATGCCGGCTCGCAGCTTTCGCGCGGCGGCATGCGCACCAAGATCGAGGCCGGCAAGATCGCCACTACGGCCGGCACCCACATGGTGATCGCCTCCGGGCATATCGAGAACCCGCTGCAGTCGATCGCCGACGGCGGGCCGTGCACCTGGTTCCTCACCCCGGCCAATCCGGTGACCGCGCGCAAGAAATGGATCGCCGGCTCGCTCGAGCCGCGCGGCACCTTGACGGTCGACGCCGGGGCGATCGCGGCACTGCGGCGGGGCAAGAGCCTGCTGCCGGCGGGCGTGGTGCGCGTCGACGGCGGCTTCAGCCGCGGCGACGCGGTGGTGATCCGCGGCCCGGACGGCGCCGAGATCGGCCGCGGCCTCATCGCCTACGACATGGACGACGCGGTCAAGATCCGCGGCAAGTCCTCGGGCGACATCGAGACGATCCTCGGCTTCGCCGGCCGTGCCGAGATGATCCACCGGGATGATTTGGTGCTGGGGTCGTAGGGAATAATAAAAAGTAGCGAATAGCGAATAGCGAATAGAAAGCGGGCGCGCTTCAACTATTCGCTACTCGCTATTCGCCATTCGCCCCTTACATGATAAACATTCACCATGACCGCCTCGCTCAAATCCATCGAAGGCACCGCGGACGTCGCCGCGACCATGCGCGACCTCGGCCGCGGCGCCCGCGCCGCGGCGCGCGCGCTGGCGCTGGCGCCGGCGTCCGCCAAGGATGCGGCGCTCGCCGCCATGGCGGCGACGATCCGTGCGCGCGCCGACGACATCCTCGCCGCCAATGCGGAAGACGTGGCGGACGCCAAGGCCAAAGGCGCGACCGCGGCGTTCGTCGATCGCCTCGCGCTCGACGCCAAGCGGATCGACGCCATGGCGGCCGGCTGCGAGGTGGTGCGCGCCCTGCCCGACCCGGTCGGCGTCGTGATGGAGTCGTGGACGCGGCCGAACGGCATGACGATCGAGCGCGTGCGCGTGCCGCTCGGCGTCGTCGGCGTCATCTACGAGAGCCGCCCGAACGTCACCGCCGACGCCGGCGCGCTGTGCCTCAAGGCCGGCAACGCGGTGATCCTGCGCGGCGGCTCGGAAAGCTTCCGCTCCGCCCGCGCCATCCAGGCGGCGCTGGCCGCGGGCTTGCGCCAGGCGGGACTGCCGGAGGCGGCGATCCAGCTGGTGCCGACGCGCGACCGCGCGGCGGTCGGCCTGATGCTCGCGGGCCTCGACGGCACCCTCGACGTGATCGTGCCGCGCGGCGGCAAGGGCCTGGTCGGCCGCGTGCAAAGCGAAGCGCGCGTGCCGGTGTTCGCCCATCTCGAAGGCGTGTGCCACGTCTATGTCGACAAGGCCGCCGACCCGGCCATGGCGCAGCGCATCGTGCTCAACGCCAAGATGCGCCGCACCGGCGTGTGCGGGGCCGCCGAGACGTTGCTGGTCGACCGCGCCGCCTCGGCGCAACTCAAGCCGCTGGTGACGATGCTGCTCGACGCCGGCTGCGAGGTGCGCGGCGACGAGGCGACGCAATCCGCCGACCCGCGCGTCAAGCGCGCGAGCGAGGACGACTGGTCGACTGAATATCTCGACGCCGTCATTGCCGCCAAGGTGGTCGACGGGGTCGACGCGGCGATCGCCCATATCGAGCGCTACGGCTCGCACCACACCGACGCCATCGTCACCGCCGATGCGGCCGCGGCCGAGAAATTTTTGAGCGAGGTCGACTCGGCGATCGTGCTGCACAACGCCTCGACCCAGTTCGCCGACGGCGGCGAGTTCGGCTTCGGGGCCGAGATCGGCATCGCGACCGGCCGCATGCACGCGCGCGGCCCGGTCGGCGTCGAGCAGCTCACCAGCTTCAAATACCGCGTGCGAGGGTCGGGCCAGACCCGGCCGTGATCGCTTTGATGGGTGCACCAGCGGCGACGCTTGCTCCTACCCTCCCGCCCCGTTGGGCGGGGAGGGTGGACATAGGCGGCCTTTGGCCGCCGTTCTTAGCGTCCAAGAACGCCGACGCGGAGGGCGACGCGCGCGGCCGGGTGGGGGGGACTATCCTTGCTCCGAACTTGCTGAACCACCCCCCACCCCTAACCCCTCCCCACCACGCGCTACGCGCGCGGGGGGAGGGGAACAGATAGCGCAAGCGCGGAATGGAGAAGCTGCGCCTGCCGAAGCATGCGCCGGGGCTGAAGATCGGGCTGCTCGGCGGCTCGTTCGATCCCCCGCACCGGGCGCATCGCGCCGTCACCCTGTTCGCGATGATGCGGCTCGGGCTCGATCGCGTGTGGTGGCTGGTGACGCCGGGCAATCCGCTCAAGGACGCGCGCCGCCTGGCGCCGCTCGATGAGCGCGTGGCGGCCGCGCGCCGCCTCGCCGCCCACCCGCGCATCGACGTGACCGCTCTCGAAGCCGCGATCGGCACCCGCTTCACCTGCGACACCATCGCCTGGCTCACCCGCCGGTTCCCGGCGGTGCGCTTCGTGTGGATCATGGGCGCCGACAACCTCGCCCAGTTCGATCGGTGGCGGAACTGGCGCGCGATCGCGGCGCAGGTTCCGATCGCGGTGGTCGACCGGTTCGGCGCAAGCCTCGCCGCAACGGGCGCGACCGCCGCGCACGCCCTGGCGGCGGCGCGCATCCGCGAAAGCGACGCGCGTTCGCTGCCGTATCGCCGGCCGCCCGCCTGGGTCTACCTGCACGGCATCAAGTCGCCACTGTCGTCCACGGCGATTCGCCAGCAAGCGCCGGAGGGTCGGCGGTCAGCGCCGGAAAAGCCTGCCCGCGCGAAGGCGGGGGGCGCGTAACCCACCGAATCCCGCCGGTTGGCGCCGACGCTGTCACACCAGCATCGAAATACGCCGCCATAAGACCCATTGGTGGCGTCACGCGGGTTGAAACCTTTAACCCAGCACGCATATCTTACCTGGGTGAGCCCCCCGCGATGGGGCCCAGTAGCTGCAGCGAAAGGAAAAGAACCCCTGTCCACCCCTGCACTCTCTCGGGCCGCGTCGCTTGCGCCCGATGCCGTCTCCCAGGTGCGCCCTGACGCCGAGGAGACCCTTCGCGTAGTCCTCGCCAGTCTCGACGATGCCAAGGCCGAGGACACAATCACCATCGATCTGCACGGCAAGACCTCGATCGGCGACTACATGGTGGTGACCTGCGGCAGGTCGAACCGCCACGTCAGCGCGGTCGCGGATCACGTGCTGGAAGACCTCAAGGACGCCGGCGTGCCGGGCCTGCGGGTCGAGGGCAAGCCCCAATGCGACTGGGTGCTGATCGATGCGGGCGACGTGATCGTCCACGTGTTCCGGCCGGAAGTCCGCGCCTTCTACAATCTGGAGAAGATGTGGGCGCCGGGCCGCGCGAGCACGCGCCGCGCCAGCTGAATGAGACTGGTCGTTGCCGCGGTCGGCCGTCTCAAGCGCGGGCCGGAACGCGATCTCGCCGAGCGCTATGGCGAGCGCGCGGAAAAGAGCGGGCGCGCGATCGGCATCCGCGCGGTGACGGTCAGCGAGACCGACGAGAGCCGCGCCCGCCGCACCAAGGACCGCATGGCCGAAGAGGCATTGGCGCTCAAGGCCGCGATCCCGGCCGACGCGGCTGTGGTGGCACTCGACGAGCGCGGCGAGAATCTCGCGAGCGACGCGCTGGCGCAACGCATCGGGCGCTGGCGCGACGAAGGCCGCCCGGCGGTCGTGGTGCTGATCGGCGGGCCGGACGGGCTTGCTGCCGACCTCGTCGCCGGCGCGCATTTGCGCTTGGCGTTCGGGCGCGCCACTTGGCCGCATCAGCTGGTGCGGATCATGCTGCTCGAGCAGCTATACCGCGCAATCGCCATTCTTTCCGGGCATCCCTACCACCGGGCCTGACGGTGTCCGCGTAGCGCCGCGGCCGGCGCTCAATGGTTAATCGCCCTTTAACGGGGCCCGTGCGTATCTGGTGCCATGACCGCGATCCCGCCGACGCGCCGCTTTCCCTCGCGCCGTTTCATCGGCCTGGTGGTCGGATCGGCCTTGTCGGCAGGCCTTGCGGCGGTGGCCTGGGCGCAACAGCCGGGTCCGGCGCCCGACAAGGCGGCGCGCGAGCAGGAGCTCGACGCGCTGCGCGCCGAGCAGCGCAAGGCCGCCGATGCGGAAACGCTGCTCAAGAGCGAGATCGCGACGCTCGGCGAAGACCGGCGCAAGCTCAACGAGGCGCTGCTCGCGACCGCCGGCCGGCTGCGCCTGGCGGAAAACAACATCGCGGCCACCGAAGGGCGCTTGCGCAAGCTCGAAGACAACGAGCGCACCGTGCGCAAATCGCTCGACGGCCGCCGCGCGGTCATCATGGAAATCCTCGCCGCGCTCGAGCGCATCGGGCGGCGGCCGCCGCCCGCCATCATGACGTCGCCGGACGACGCGCTGCTGACCGTGCGCACCGCCATGCTGCTGGGCGCCGTGTTGCCGGAGATGCGCGTCGAGGCCGACGCGCTCTCCGCCGACCTCGTGGAACTCGCTCGGGTGCGCAGCGACAGCGGCTTCGAAAGGGAGGCGCTCGGCCGTGATGTGGCCGCATTTTCCGCCGACCAACAGCGCATGACCCTGCTGGTCCAGGAACGGCAGAAAAAGCAGGCCGAGGCCGAAAAGGCGCTCGATGCCCAGCGCCAGCGCACCGCCCTTCTGGCGCGCCAGGCGGACAATCTCAAAGATTTGATCGGCAAGCTCGAGCGCGACGCCGCCGGGCAGCCGGGGGGCGAAAAGCCCTCGAGTACCCCCGAAGGCAAGCCCAATTTCGCCGCCCTTAAGGATCCGGGCCGATTGGCCCCCGCCATCGCCTTCGCTTCCGCCAAAGGCGCGCTGCCGCTGCCGGTCAACGGCGTGCGCATTCGCGATTTCGGCTCGCCGGACGGCTTGGGGGGCAGCGAAAAAGGCCTATGGATCGCCAGCCGCTCCGCCGCCCAGGTCACGGCGCCGTGCGACGGCTGGGTGGTCTTTGCCGGGCCGTTTCGCAGCTATGGACAACTCTTGATCCTCAATGCCGGCGGCGGTTATCATGTGCTCCTGGCCGGGATGGAGCGAATCTCCGTCGATCCTGGCCAGTTCGTGCTGACCGGGGAACCCGTGGCGGTGATGGGGGGCGGGCCACAATCGGCCGCCGCCGTTGCGACTGGCTCAAGCCAACCGGTGCTGTACGTCGAGTTCCGCAAGGACGGGACGCCCGTCGATCCAAGCCCATGGTGGGCGACAACCGATAGCGAGAAGGTTCGCGGATAATGCGCAAGACTTCGCTGATTCTCATTGGCGCCGTGGCCGGCGCCACTCTCTCCCTGCTTGCGACCCAACCGCGGCTGATGCTCGTCGGGGCCAGCGCCAAGGCCGCAGGCGGCGCCGACACCTATCGCCAGCTCAACCTGTTCGGCGACGTGTTCGAGCGGGTGCGTGCCGACTACGTGGAGAAGCCGGAAGACGCCAAGCTGATCGAAGCGGCGATCAACGGCATGCTCAACGGGCTCGATCCGCATTCGAGCTTCATGGATTCGAAGAGCTACCGCGACATGCAGGTCCAGACCAAGGGCCAGTTCGGCGGGCTCGGCATCGAGGTCACCATGGAGCAGGGCCTGGTCAAGGTCGTGGCTCCGATCGACGAGACGCCGGCCGCCCGCGCCGGCATCATGGCGGGCGACATCATCACCCATCTGGACGACGAGCAGGTTCAGGGCCTCACCCTCAACCAGGCGGTCGAGAAGATGCGCGGGGCGGTCAACACCAAGATCCGCCTGAAGATCATGCGCAGCGGCCAGGACAAGCCGATCGAGGTGTCGATCACCCGCGAGATCATCATGGTGCGCTCGGTGCGCTCGCGCCCCGAAGGCGACGTCGGTTACATCCGCATCACCCAGTTCAACGAGCAGACCAACGAAGGGCTCAAGAAGGCGGTCAGCGACCTCGCCGCCCAGATCCCGGCCGAGAAGCTCAAGGGCTATGTGATCGATCTGCGCAACAACCCGGGCGGCCTGCTCGATCAGGCGATCTCGGTGTCCGACGCCTTCCTGGAGCGGGGCGAGATCGTCTCGACCCGCGGCCGCAACGCCGAGGAGACCCAGCGCTTCAATGCCCGCTCGGGCGACCTCACCAAGGGCAAGCCGGTCATCGTGCTCATCAACGGCGGCTCGGCCTCCGCGTCCGAGATCGTCGCCGGCGCGCTGCAGGACCACAAGCGGGCGACCATCGTCGGCACCCGCTCGTTCGGCAAGGGCTCGGTGCAGACCATCATCCCGCTCGGCTCGGGCAACGGCGCGTTGCGGCTCACCACGGCGCGGTACTTCACCCCGGCCGGCCGCTCGATCCAGGCCAAGGGCATCTCGCCCGACATCGAGGTGCAGCAGGACGTGCCGGACGACTTGAAGGCGCGCACCGACTCGCGCGGCGAGGCGGCGTTGCGCGGCCACCTCAAGGCCGAGGGCCAGGAGGAGACCGGATCGCAGTCCTACGTGCCGCCCGAGCCGAAGGACGACAAGGCGCTCAACATGGCCTACGAGCTGCTGCGCGGCACCGCGGTCAACGCGGCGTTCCCGCCGAACCCGAAGGCGGCGGTTCCCAACTGATCCGCTCGACCATCATCATCGCCTGATCGGGGCGGCCTCGTGCCGCCCCGATTGCTTTTGGGGGGCGTGCTAGAATCGTCCAATGATTCGCAGGGGTTCCACGCCGTGACGGCGGACGACCTGAGCGCACCTCTCGGCGTCGGCAAGCCCAAGCGGCGGCGCTTCACGGTTCCGGCCCTGGTGCCGCGGGCGATTGCCGGCGCGCTCGCCGCCTGCCTGGTGACCTTTGGCCTGTGGGCCCTGCTGGCCGATGATCCGTTTGGCGGCGAGCCGGTGGCGCTGGCGCCGGTCAAGCTGCAGGTGCCGGCGCCGGGCAAGGCCGCCGAGGCGCCGCCGGCGCAAGCCAGGACCAACGCACCCGCCGCGACCGCCCCCGACAAGGGCGCCCTGCCCGGCAGCAAGACCGTCACCATCATCGACGGCATGAGCGGCAAGCGTGAGGACGTGGTGGTGGCGGAAGCGCCGCAGGCCGCGGCCGGCCGTGCCGCCGTCGACGAGCGCCTGGTCGAGTCCTCGCCGCAGGGTGGCATCCCGATCGTCGGGCCGGACGGCGCGCGGGCCGCCGACGTCTACGCGCGGCCGGTCAAATCCGCGTCCGCGGGCCCGCGCGTCGCCATCATGGTCGGCGGGCTCGGCGTCAGCGCCGCCGCGACCGGCGAAGCGCTCGCCAAGCTGCCGGCCGCCGTGACGCTCGCCTTTACGCCCTACGGACAGGACATCGAGCGCCTGGTGGCGCGGGCCCGCGGCGAAGGCCGCGAGGTCGTCCTGCAGGTGCCGATGGAGCCGTTCGATTATCCGGACAACGACGCCGGCCCGCAGACCTTGCTCACGTCGCTCTCGCCCGAGCAGAATCTCAACCGGCTGCATTGGGCGATGAGCCGGTTCCAGGGCTACGTGGGCATCGCCAATTACATGGGCGCGCGCTTCACCGCCGCCGAGCAGGCGCTCGGTCCGGTGATGCGCGACGCCGGCAAGCGCGGCCTGATCTATGTGGACGACGGCACGTCCGCCCGCAGCCTCACCAGCCAGATCGCCGGCGCCAGCAACACGGCGTTCGCCAAGGCCAATATCGTGCTCGACGCGGTGCCGACCCCGATCGAGATCGACAACGCGCTGGCGCGGCTCGAAGCGATGGCGCGCGAGCGCGGCGTCGCCATCGGCGTGGCGACGGCGTTGCCGGCGTCGATCGACCGCATCGCCCAATGGGCCAAGGCAGCGGCCGGGCGCGGCATCGTGCTGGTGCCGGTCAGCGCCGTCGCGAGCAAGCCGAAGTCGACCTGATCGCACGGCACTTCCACGTCGTCATGGCCGGGCTTGTCCCGGCCATGACGACGTCTTTTATTTGATAAAGCTTCCAAGACGTGCCCTGGGCTCTTTGACCCGGGGGCGTGGATGCCCGGCACAAGGCCGGGCATGACGGATCAGGGTATCCCATGCCTCGCTACGAGGATCTCCCCTACCGCCCCTGCGTCGGCACCATGGTGCTCAACCGCGACGGCCTCGTGTTCGTCGGCCGTCGCTTCGACGGCCCCGAGCATGTCGACGCGCACCACCCCTGGCAAATGCCGCAAGGCGGGCTCGATCCGGGCGAGGAACCCTATCGGGCGGCGCTGCGCGAGCTCGCCGAGGAAACCAACATCGTGTCGGTCGCGCTGCTCGCCGAGGCGCGCGAATGGTTCGCCTACGACCTGCCGCCGAAGGCCGCCGCCAACGCCTGGGGCGGGCGCTATCGCGGCCAGAAGCAGAAATGGTACGCGCTGCGCTTCACCGGCCAGGACGGCGAAATCAACGTGGCGCATCCGGCCGGCGGCCACGAGCCGGAATTCTCCGAATGGCGGTGGGAGCCGATGCGCAACCTTCCCGACCTCATCATTCCGTTCAAGCGCAAGGTCTACGAACGCGTCGTCGCCGAGTTCGCGCATTTGGCTTGACCAGCGGGACGCCTGCTGCCCGTCATTGCGAGCGAAGCGAAGCAATCCAGGGGAAAGCGCGCGCCTGCGGCTACTGGATTGCTTCGTCGCCCTTCGGGCCCCTCGCAATGACCGGCGGGCGACGGTCCGGAATGACAATCAATGGCCAAGCGCGGCGTCGAGCGCCTTGAGCTGGTCGAGCTTCTCGCGCGCCTGGTCGCGCGCGGCATCGTCGGGGGCGTCGGCCAGATCCTCTTCGGTGTCCTTGATCTCGCCCGCAAGGCTGGCGCGATCGAAGTCCTCGACCGGCTCCGCCCGGTCGGCCAGCACGGTGAGGCCTTCCTCGTTGACCTCGGCGAAGCCACCGACGACCACGATGCGCTTGGCCTCGCCCGATCCGCGGATGGTCAGGATGCCGGGCCTGAGCATGGCGATCAGCGGCGCGTGGTGCGCCAGCACGCCGAAGTCGCCCTCGGAGCCGGGGATGTCGACCTGCTCGACCTCGCCGGAGAACACCAGACTCTCGGGCGAGACGAGATCGAAATGGAACTCGGCCATGCCGGGCACTTTCTGCGGGGCGCATCAGCGAAGCGTCATGCGCCACATCTTCAAGACGGCGGATTACCCCTTAGGCTAATCCGCCCGACGAAAAATCAGGCTTCGGCGGCGAGCTTCTTGCCCTTCTCGACCGCCTGCTCGATGGTGCCGACCATGTAGAAGGCGGCTTCCGGCAGGTTGTCGTACTGGCCTTCGCACAGGCCCTTGAAGCCCTTGATGGTGTCGGCGAGATCGACCAGCACGCCGGGCGAGCCAGTGAACACCTCGGCGACGTGGAACGGCTGCGACAGGAAACGCTCGATCTTGCGCGCGCGCGCGACCGCGATCTTGTCCTCTTCCGACAGCTCGTCCATGCCGAGGATGGCGATGATGTCCTGCAGCGCCTTGTAGCGCTGCAGGATCTGCTGCACCTGGCGCGCGACGTTGTAGTGCTCCTCGCCCACCACCCGCGGGTCGAGCATGCGCGAGGTGGAATCGAGCGGGTCGACCGCCGGGTAGATGCCCTTCTCGGCGATCGAACGCGACAGCACCGTGGTGGCGTCGAGATGGGCGAACGAGGTCGCCGGCGCCGGATCGGTCAGGTCGTCGGCCGGCACGTAGATCGCCTGCACCGAGGTGATCGACCCCTTGGTGGTGGTGGTGATGCGCTCCTGCAGCGCGCCCATGTCGGTCGCCAGCGTCGGCTGGTAGCCGACCGCGGACGGAATGCGGCCGAGCAGCGCCGACACTTCCGAGCCCGCCTGGGTGAAGCGGAAAATGTTGTCGACGAAGAACAGCACGTCCTGGCCCTGGTCGCGGAAATACTCGGCGACGGTGAGCCCGGACAGGCCGACGCGGGCGCGCGCGCCGGGCGGCTCGTTCATCTGCCCGTAGACCAGCGCGCATTTCGAGCCTTCGGCCGAGCCGTTGTTCTCCTTCGGGTCCTTGTTGACCTTGGACTCGATCATCTCGTGGTAGAGGTCGTTGCCCTCGCGCGTGCGCTCGCCGACGCCGGCGAACACCGAATAGCCGCCGTGCGCCTTGGCGACGTTGTTGATCAGCTCCATGATGATCACGGTCTTGCCGACGCCAGCGCCGCCGAACAGGCCGACCTTGCCGCCCTTGGCGTAGGGCGCGAGCAGGTCGACCACCTTGATGCCGGTGACCAGGATGTCGGCCTCGGTCGACTGCTCCGTATAGAGCGGCGCATCCTGGTGGATCGCCCGCTTCTCATCGAACTTGATCGGCCCCGCTTCGTCGACCGGATCGCCGATCACGTTGATGATGCGGCCCAGCGTCCCGTCGCCGACCGGAACCATGATCGCCTCGCCGGTGTCGACCACCTCCTGTCCGCGCACCAGGCCCTCGGTGGTGTCCATGGCGACGGTGCGCACCGTCGATTCGCCGAGGTGCTGGGCGACTTCGAGCACGAGGCGGTTGCCCTGGTTCTTGGTCTCCAGCGCATTGAGGATCGGCGGCAGCTCGCCCTCGAACTGCACGTCGACCACCGCGCCGATGACCTGGGAGATGCGTCCGACTTTGTTGGCCATAATTGTCCTCGTCACGAAACGGAAGCTTTGGGTTAGAGCGCCTCGGCGCCGGAGATGATCTCGATCAGCTCCTTGGTGATCATCGCCTGGCGGGTGCGGTTGTAGGTCATCGTCTGCTTGCGGATCATCTCGCCGGCGTTGCGGGTGGCGTTGTCCATCGCGGTCATCTGCGCCCCGTAGAACGAGGCGACGTTCTCGAGCAGCGCCCGGAACGTCTGCACCGCGATGTTGCGCGGCAGCAGCGCGGCGAGGATATCCTCCTCGTCGGGCTCGAACTCGTAGGATGGACCGGCGCCGTTCGCGGCGGCCTCCTCGAACACGGGCGGAATGATCTGCTGCGCGGTCGGCACCTGGGCGATCACCGACTTGAAGCGGGCAAAGAACAGGGTGCACACGTCGAACTCGTCGGCCACGAACCGCTTGATGATCTTCTCGGCAATGTCCTGCGCATGGGTGAACTGGATCGTGCGCACCGAGCGCAGCTCGACGGTCTCGACGATCTGCTTCTCATAGGTGCGCCGGAGCTGCTCGAAGCCCTTGCGGCCGACGCAGAAGAACTTGACCTCCTTGCCATCGTTCATCAGCGCGTTGGCGCGCTCGCGGGCGAGCCGCACGATCGACGAGTTGAACGGCCCGCACAGGCCGCGGTCGCCGGTGCACACGACGAGGAGATGCACCTGGTTGCGGCCGGTGCCGGCCAGCAGCTTCGGCGCCGAATCGAGGCCCTGCACCGTTGCCGCGATGTTGCGCAGCACCTTCTCCATGTGCTCGGCATAGGGGCGCGCGGCCTCCGCCGCCGCCTGGGCGCGGCGCAGCTTCGAGGCCGAGACCATCTGCATGGCCTTGGTGATCTTCTGCGTCGCCTTGGTGGAGGCGATGCGGTTGCGCAGGTCCTTAAGGCTCGGCATCCCGTCACTTTCACCCGTCATGCCCGGCCTTGTGCCGGGCATCCACGTCTTTCCTTTGGCCCACGTCCAAGACGTGGATGGCCGGGACAAGCCCGGCCATGACGATCATTGGATCACGCGAACGTCTTGGCGTAGGCGTCGATCGCAGCCTTGAGCTTGCCGGTGGTTGCGTCGTCGAGATCGCGCGAGCCGCGGATCGCCTCGAGGACGTCGGCGTGCTTCGAGCGCAAGGTGGTGAGCAGGCCGTCCTCGAAGGCGCGCACCCGGTTCACCGGGATCGGGTCGAGGTAACCGTTGACGCCCGCATAGATGACGGCGACCTGCTCTTCCATCTTGAGCGGGGAGAATTGCGGCTGCTTGAGCAGCTCGGTCAGGCGCGCGCCGCGGTTGAGCAGGCGCTGGGTAGTGGCGTCGAGATCGGAGCCGAACTGGGCGAACGCCGCCATCTCGCGGTATTGCGCCAGCTCGCCCTTGATGCGGCCGGCGACCTTCTTCATCGCCTTGGTCTGCGCCGCCGAGCCGACGCGCGACACGGAGAGGCCGACGTTGAGCGCCGGACGAACGCCCTGGTAGAACAGGTCGGTCTCCAGAAAGATCTGGCCGTCGGTGATCGAGATGACGTTGGTCGGGATGTAGGCCGACACGTCGTTCGCCTGGGTCTCGATCACCGGCAGCGCGGTGAGCGAGCCCAAGCCGCTGTCGTCGTTCATCTTCGCGGCGCGCTCCAGCAGGCGCGAATGCAGGTAGAACACATCGCCCGGATAGGCCTCGCGGCCGGGCGGACGGCGCAGCAACAGCGACATCTGCCGATAGGCGACGGCCTGCTTCGACAGGTCGTCGTAGAAGATCACCGCATGCATGCCGTTGTCGCGGAAGTACTCGCCCATGGTGCAGCCGGCGAACGGCGCCAAGTACTGCATCGGGGCCGGATCGGACGCGGTGGCGGCGACGATGATCGAATAGTCGAGGGCGCCGTTGTCCTCCAGCGTCTTGACGAACTGGGCGACGGTCGAGCGCTTCTGGCCGATCGCGACGTAGACGCAGTAGAGCTTGATCTTCTCGTCGTCCGACGCGTTGAGCGGCTTCTGGTTGAGGATGGTGTCGAGCGCGATCGCGGTCTTGCCGGTCTGGCGGTCGCCGATGATCAGCTCGCGCTGGCCGCGGCCGATCGGGATCAGGGCGTCGATCGCCTTGAGGCCGGTCGCCATCGGCTCGTGCACCGACTTGCGCGGGATGATGCCGGGCGCCTTGACGTCGACGCGGCGGCGCTCGTCGGCGGCGATCGGCCCCTTGCCGTCGATCGGGTTGCCGAGCGCGTCGACCACCCGGCCGAGCAACCCCTTGCCGACCGGCACGTCGACGATCGAGCGGGTGCGCTTGACGGTCTGGCCTTCCTTGATCTCGCGGTCGTTGCCGAAAATCACGATGCCGACGTTGTCGACTTCGAGATTGAGCGCCATGCCGCGCACGCCGTTCTCGAACTCGACCATCTCGCCGGCCTGCACGTTGTCGAGGCCGTACACGCGGGCGATACCGTCGCCGACCGAGAGCACCTGGCCGACTTCCGAGACCTCGGCCTCCTGGCCGAAATTCTTGATCTGCTCCTTGAGGATGGCGGAGATTTCTGCGGCGCGGATATCCATCAGCCGACCTCTTTCATCGCGTGCTTGATCGAATTGAGCTTGGTCTTGAGCGAGGAATCGACCATGCGGCTGCCGACCTTGACGATGAGCCCGCCGATGATCGCCGGATCGACCGTGACGTCGAGCGCGACGTCCTTGCCGGTCACCGCCTTGAGGGCGTCCTTGAGCGCCGCGAGATGCTTGTCGGCAAGGCCCTCGGCGACCGTCACCTGCGCGGTCACCTCGCCCTTGTGACGCGCGACCAGCGCGCGCAGCCCGCGGATCATGTCGCGCACCGCGAACAGGCGGCGGTTGGCGGCCAAGAGCCGCAGGAAACTGGCGGCGATGCCGGAAATGCCGGCACGATCGAGCACGGCGGCGAGCGCGGCCTGCTGCGCCTCGGCGCCGAACACCGGGCTGCGCACCAGGCGCATGAGATCGGGGTTGTCGGCGACGAGGGCGTCGAACCGGTCGAGATCGGCAATCGTCTGATCGAGGGCATTGCTGTCGCGCGCCAGCTCGAACACGGCGGTCGCGTAACGGCCCGCCATGCCGGAAACGATCGTTTCTTCGCTTGCCACGTCGGATGCTCGTTTAATCCAAGTCCGCGGTCTTGCCCGGCCGTCGCGACCGGGTGCCAAGCCCTTGGAAATCAAGCGGGACTGCGATCTCGGCGGGCGTCGCGGAGAGCCCCGACCCCGCGAAAATCGTGGGCTTGCTAACATACCCACAACGGCGGTGCAACACGGCGCAAGGGCGCGGAAAGCCGCGAGAAATCGCCCTTCGCGGGTGCCATGGCCGCGGACTCCGCAGCGCGGTATGGTCGCTCGCGTGAACCTCGCGGTCATTGCCGACATCCACGGAAACCTTGCGGCGCTCGAGGCCGTGCTCGCCGACATCGCGCGCCGCGACGTGAGCCGCATCGTCAACCTCGGCGACTGCGTGTCGGGGCCCTTGTGGCCGCGCGAGACCTGCGCGCTGCTGATGGCGCGCGGCTTTCCGACCGTGCGCGGCAATCATGATCGCTGGGTGGCGACGTTCGCGCCCGCCGATATGTACCCGTCCGACCGCTACACGCTCGGTCAACTCGACGAGACGCAGCGACGATGGCTCGGCGACCTGCCGGCGACGCTGCGGCTCGACCCCGGCATCCTGGCCGTCCACGGCCGGCCCGACGACGACAACCGCTATTTGCTGGAGGACGTCGAGCAGGGCCGGCTGGTGCGTGCGGCCGCGGACACGATCGCGGAACGGCTCGGCCGCACCGACGCCGCGCTGGTGCTGTGCGGGCACAGCCACCAGCAGCACATGGTCCGTTTGCCGGACGGCCCCCTCGTCATCAATCCCGGCAGCGTCGGGCTGCCGGCCTACCGCGATCCCGAAGGCATTCCCCACGTGTCCGAGGTCGGGTCGCCGCATGCGCGCTACGCGCTCGTCGCGATCGAGGCCGGCGCCATGACGATCGACCTCGTCGCCCTCGACTACGACCACGCGAGTGCCGCCAAGCGCGCGGCCGCGAACAACAACCCGGCTTGGGCGCACGCGCTGAAGACGGGATTTATGCTGCCGGCGAAGTCCTGACGATCCGAGGTCACAAAAAACTCTGCGGATCGATGTCGACCTCGAGCCGGATGCCGCCCTTGGCGGCGGGCGCATCGGCGAGCCATTCGCGCAAGTAATCGGAAAGATCGAAGGCGCGGCGCGATTTCACCAGCAGGCGCAGGCGGTGGCGGCCGCGCACCATGGCGATCGGCGCCTCGGCCGGGCCGAACACGCGCACGTCCTCGTCGCGCGGCGCGAGACCCGCGAGACGGCGGGCAAAGGCTTCGGCGGCGAGCTTGTCGGGCCCCGACACCAAGAGGCTCGCCAGCCGCCCGAACGGCGGATAGGACACCTGCTCGCGCGTCGCGATCTCGGCCGAATAGAACGCCTCGCGATCGGCCGCTATCAGCGCCCGCATCACCGGATGATCGGGCTGGTGCGTCTGGATCAGCCCGACGCCGCGGCCCTCCGCGCGGCCGGCGCGGCCGACCACTTGATGCAGCAGCTGAAACGTGCGCTCGGCCGCGCGCGGATCGCCGTGGCCGAGGCCGAGGTCGGCGTCGACGATGCCGACCAGGTTGAGCTTGGGAAAGTGGTGCCCCTTGGCGACCAGCTGCGTGCCGATGACGATGTCGACCAGGCCGGCCTCGACCTCGGCCAGCTCTTCGCGCAGGCGCTCGACCGTGGCGACGAGATCGCTGGAGAGTACCAGGATGCGACGCTCCGGAAACAGCGCGGCGACCTCTTCCTCCAGGCGCTCGACGCCCGGCCCGCAGGCGACGAACGACTCGGTCGCCTGGCACTTCGGGCACGCCGGCGGCGCCGGCGTGGCAAAGCCGCACTGGTGGCACACCAGGCGCCGCCGGAAGCGATGCTCGACCAGCCAGCTGTCGCAGGTCGGGCATTGCAGCCGGAACCCGCAGGCGCGGCACAGGGTCAGCGGCGCGTAGCCGCGGCGGTTGAGAAACAGCAGCGCCTGCTCGCCGCGCTCGATCGCGGTGGCGACCGCCGCCATCAGGCGCGGCGCGATGAAGCGCCCGCGCGAGGGACCTTCGCGCCGCAGGTCGATCGGCTCGATCGTCGGCAGATGCTGGCCGCCGAACCGCTCCGGCAGGGGAAGACGCCGGTAGCGTCCGCGCCGCGCATTGACCTCGCTCTCGACCGCCGGCGTCGCCGAGGCGAGCACGATGGGAATCGCCGCGATATGGGCGCGCACCACCGCCATGTCGCGGGCGTGGTAGCGCACGCCGTCCTCCTGCTTGTAAGCCGGGTCGTGCTCCTCATCGACCACGATGAGGCCGAGGTCCGCGTAGGGCAGGAACAGGGCCGAACGGGCGCCGACGATCGCCTTGACGTCGCCGGCGGCGACCGCCGCCCAGGTGCGCGCGCGGCGCCGCGGCGCGACTTCCGAATGCCACTCGGCCGGGCGCACCCCGAACCGCGCGGCAAAGCGGTCGAGGAATTGCGCCGTCAGGGCGATTTCCGGCATCAGGATCAACACCTGACGGCCGCGCCGCAGGGTCTCGGCGACCGCCTCGAAATAGACCTCGGTCTTGCCCGAGCCGGTGACGCCGTCGATCAGGGTGACCGAATAGCCGCCCGCCGCCACCGTGGCGTGCAGCGCATCCGCGGCGGTGCGCTGCGCCGGCGTCAGCTCGGGCGCCTGGTGGTCCGGGTCGGGCGGCGCCGCAACCGGTTCGGGCGCCATCGCGACGGCCTCGAGCGTGCCCTCGTCGACCAGGCCGTCGATGACGCCGGGCGACACGCCGGCCTGCAGGGCCACCTCCCGCTTCGAGCGCAGCAACCCGTCGGCCAGGAGCGCGAGCACGCGGGTCCGCGCGGGCGTCACGCGTTCGGGCGCCTTGCCGGCGAGCCGCACCCCGACCCTGGCGCGCTCGGTCCCGAGGTGCTCGCCCATGCGCAACGCCATGCGCAGGATCATGCCGCGCGGGCTCAGCGTATAATTGGCGACCCAGTCGATGAAGCGGCGCAGCTCCGGCCGCAGCGCCGGCACGTCGAGCTTGTCCTCGATATCCTTGAGCCGGTTGTCGAGGCCGGGGCGCATCACGCCTTCCGCCCACACCGCGCCGGTCGCCTCGCGCGGGCCGAGCGGCACCCGCACCACGTCGCCCGGCGCGACCGCGAGCCCGGCCGGAACGCGGTACGAGTAGGGCTGGTCGAGCGCGACCGGGACGAGCACGTCGACGATGCGCCTTGCCATGGACGGCCTGAGAGTCCGGCGGTTAACGAAAGGTGAACGAAAGAGGTGGATAAAGCCCGACCTGTCAAGCGGCCGGGGCGAGCGCGACCCATGGGCAAGACCGAGCAGCCGAAACCAACGTTTGCGTTCGCGGCGGCCGACGTGGCGGCGCAGCTGACGCGCTGGCTCACCCATCTGGGCGCCGAGCGGCGCATGTCGGCGCTCACGGTCGACGCCTACCGCGGCGACGTCGGCCGCTTCCTCGCGTTCCTGGCCGAGCATCTGGGCGGACCGCCGTCGCTTGCCGCCCTCGCGCGCATCGAGGTGCGCGACGTGCGCGCGTTCATGGCGGCGCGGCGCGCCGAGGGAATCTCCAGCCGCTCGCTCATGCGCGCGCTGGCGGCGGCGCGTTCGTTCGCCCGCTTCCTCGAGCGCAACCACAAGGGAAAGGTCGGGGCGCTGGCGGCCGTGCGCAGCCCCAAGGTCGCCCGGACCTTGCCGAAGCCGATCGGCGTTACGGCGGCAAAGCGCCTTACCGACGCGGAGCTGCGCGCGGGCGAAAACCGCGCGCCGTGGATCCTCGCCCGCGACGCCGCCGTACTGGCGCTGCTCTACGGCTCGGGCCTGCGCATTTCCGAGGCGCTCGGCCTCAAGCGCAAGGACGTGCCGGAGCACGGCCAGGGCGACGTGATCGTGGTGATCGGCAAGGGCAACAAGACCCGCATGGTGCCGGTGCTGCCGCAGGTGCTCGATCTCGTCGCCGCCTACGTGGCGATCCATCCCGCCGCGCTGCCGGCGGACGGCCCGCTGTTCCGCGGCGCGCGCGGCGGCCCGCTGTCGCCGCGCATCGTGCAGCTCGCCATGGAGCGCCTGCGCGGCGCGCTCGGGTTGCCGGACAGCGCGACGCCGCATGCGCTGCGCCACTCCTTCGCCACCCATCTGCTTGCCGGCGGCGGCGATCTGCGCGCGATCCAGGAGCTGCTCGGCCACGCCTCGCTGTCGACCACCCAGATCTATACCGCCGTCGACGCCGAGCGCCTGATCGAGGTCTACCGCAGCGCCCACCCGCGGGCGTGATCCCGCCGCCGCGGGCCGCGTCGCCCCCGAGCCCCTTGCGCATTGCGTCCGCTTCGGTCAAGGGTCGGGCGGGAGCAACAACCGACGCGAGGGGACCATGAGCGCGCACGAGGCGCACGAGCATGCCGAAGAGGCCGAGCATGCCGCACATTCCAACAAGGGCATCGCGCTGCTGATCTCGGTGCTGGCGCTGTTCCTGGCGCTGTCGGAGACGCTCGGCAAGAGCGCGCAGACCTCCGCGCTCACCGATACCGTCCAGGCCTCGGACACCTGGGCGTTCTACCAGGCACGCAACATCCGGGCGACGATCGTGAGCACCGCCAAGGAAATCAAGGAGCTCGAGGCCGCGTCGGTGACCGACCCGGCCACGAAAGCCGCAATCACCAAAAAGACCGAGGACTGGGACAAACGAATAAAGCGGTGGGAATCCGATCCCGACAAGAAGGAAGGAATGAAGGAGCTGAGCGAGAAGGCCAAGCAGCTGGAAGCGAGGCGGGATCACAAGCTCGAGCAGTACCACAACTACGAGATCGCCTCGGCGGCGCTGCAGATCGGCATCGTGCTCGCCTCAGCCTCGATCATCACCGCGATGACCATCCTGGCCTGGTTCAGCGGCGGCGCCGGCCTCATCGGAGTGGCTTTCATGGCCTTCGGCCTCTACGCCCCCGACTTCCTGATGCACTTGTTTGCCGGCGGCCACGCTCCGGGGCATTGAGGGCTTGCGCCGTCACATGTGAATCGCGCGCTTGGCGACCGCCATCGCCGCCTCCTTGACGGCCTCGGGGAGCGTCGGGTGGGCATGGCAGGTGCGCGCGATGTCCTCCGCCGCCGCGCCGAACTCCATGGCGACCGCCGCCTCCGCGATCATGTTGCCGGCATCGGCGCCGACGATGTGCACGCCGAGCACGCGGTCGGTCCCCGCGTCGGCGAGGATCTTCACGAACCCGTCGGTGGTGTGGTTGACCTTGGCGCGGCCGTTGGCGGTGAACGGAAACTTGCCGACGTTGTAGGCGACGCCGGCGGCGTTCAATTCCTCCTCGGACTTGCCGACCGAAGCGATCTCCGGAAACGTGTAGACCACGTTGGGGATCACCTCGTAGTTCACGTGGCCGGCCTGGCCGTCGAGAAATTCCGCGACCGCGACTCCCTCGTCCTCCGCCTTGTGAGCCAGCATCGGGCCGGCGATGACGTCGCCGATCGCGAATATGTCGTGCACGTTGGTCTCGAAATTATGGTCGACCACGACGCGGCCGCGGTTGTCGGTCGCCACCCCGACCGCCTCGAGGCCGAGCCCGGCGGTGTAGGGCACGCGGCCGATCGCGACCAGCACCACGTCGGCCTCGATCGTCTCGGCCGCGCCGCCGGCCGCCGGCTCGACCTGCGCCTTGAGGCGGTTGCCCGAACCGTCGACGCCGGTGACCTTCGACGCCAGGCGGAACGTCATGCCCTGCTTCTGCAGGATGCGCTGGACCTGCTTGCACACCTCGCCGTCCATGCCGGGCAGGATGCGGTCGAGGAACTCGACCACGACGACCTCGGACCCCAACCGGCGCCACACCGAGCCGAGCTCGAGCCCGATGACGCCCGCGCCGACCACCAGCAGCCGCTCCGGCACTTTGTCGAGCACGAGCGCGCCGGTCGACGAGACGATGCGTTTTTCGTCGATGTCGATGCCCTTGAGGCGCGCCACGTCGGAGCCGGTGGCGATCACGATCGCCTTGGCCTCGAGCGTCTCGCGCTTGCCGTCGGCGGACGCAACCTCGACCTCGCCGGGGGCAACGATGCGGCCGGCGCCGGTGAAGGTCGCGATCTTGTTCTTCTTGAACAGGAAGGCGACGCCCTTGACGTTGCCGTCGACGCCTTCGTCCTTGAACGCCATCATGGCAGGCAGGTCGAGCTGCGGTTCGCCGACCTTGACGCCCATGCGGCCGAGCATGTGGCCGGCTTCCTCGTAGCGCTCGGACGCGTGCAGCAGCGCCTTGGAGGGAATGCATCCGACGTTGAGGCAGGTGCCGCCGAAGGTCTTCTCCTTCTCGACCACCGCGACGCTCATGCCGAGCTGCGCCGCCCGGATCGCGCACACGTAGCCGCCGGGGCCCGAGCCGATGACGATGAGGTCGTAGGGCATTACAAGCTCGCTGACCTGAGAGCCTTAGCCTGCGCGCGCGAGCAACGCGGCTTGCTCCTCCGCCGTTTCGCGGAGGCGGTCACATCCAAAATCTACTTGCTCATCGTCCTCTTCACCCCAATAGATCGAGTGTCCGTAGCCGGCGACCTGTACCTTCTTGAAATTTTCAGGATCGCGAATGAACTCGAACGCCTCGCCATCGGCAATGACGCTGCGAAGGTCGACGATTCCCTCGTAACCGTCATTCCAGGCCAACTTCAGCACTCCCGGCAGTACGGCTTCAGCGCTCGTAATGCGAAGCATGTCGCTCATGGAATCTTCTCCGGCCTTTGCTTTGCAAGCGTCGACTCCCAGGCGTTTCGTAGCGCCAGCCCTCTCGGTCGTGCCCAGGATACCACAGCCGAGAGCTTCGTGGGCGGCAGGCTGCCCTTCAACACGCGAAAAGACGCGATGTCGATCTGCGCTCGATATTCGGCGAACACGGCATGAAAGTGAGGCGGCGGGTGCTCTCGAGCGTAGAACTGAATTTTCACGCCGTCGATGATCGCCACCGTCGGCATCGCCCGCTCACAAGTCGAGAACCAGCCGCGCCGGGTCCTCCAGCAGCTCCTTCACGCGCACCAGGAACGTCACCGCCTCGCGCCCGTCGACGATGCGGTGATCGTAGGACAGCGCCAGGTACATCATCGGCCGCGGCTTGATCGCGCCGTCCACCACCACCGGGCGTTCCTGGATCTTGTGCATGCCGAGGATGCCCGACTGCGGCGCGTTGAGGATCGGCGTCGACATCAGCGAGCCGTAAACGCCCCCATTGGAGACCGTGAAGGTGCCGCCCTGCATCTCCTCGATCGAGAGCGCCCCGTCGCGCGCGCGGCGGCCGAAATCGGCGATCGTCTTCTCGATCTCGGCGAGGGAGCGCCGGTCGGCGTCGCGCACCACCGGCACCACCAGCCCCTTCTCGGTCCCGACCGCGACGCCGACGTGATAGTAGTTCTTGTAGACGATGTCGGTTCCGTCGATCTCGGCATTGACGGCGGGAACGTCCTTGAGCGCCTGCACGCAGGCGCGCACGAAGAAGCCCATGAAGCCGGGCTTCACGCCGTGCTTCTTCTCGAACAGATCCTTGTACTGGGCGCGCAGCGCCATGACGCCCGTCATGTCGACCTCGTTGAAGGTCGTGAGCATGACGGCGGCGTTCTGCGCTTCCTTGAGCCGGCGCGCGATGGTCTGGCGCAGCCGGCTCATGCGCACGCGCTCCTCGCGGGCGGCGTCGTCCGGCGCCGAGGGCGCGCGCACCTGCACGGCGGCCGCCGGTTGCGCGACCGGCGTCGGCGCCGCGACCGCGCGCGCGATCGCATCCATCATGTCGCCCTTGGTGACGCGGCCGTCCTTGCCGCTGCCCGGAACGGTCGAGGCGCTCACCCCGCTTTCGGCCGCGAGCTTGCGCACCGACGGCGCGAGCGGCGCATCGGCGGGCGGCGCCTTGGGGGCGGCGGTGGGCGGCGCCGATTTTGCCGGGGCCGGGGCGGCCTTCGCGGCAGCCGGTGGGGCGGCGGACGCAGGCGCGGACTTGGCGGAGGCGGCCGCCCCTTCCTTGATCTTGCCGAGCAGCGCGCCGGGCGCCACCGTCTCGCCGTCCTGGGCGAGGATTTCCGCCAGCACGCCGGCGGCGGGCGCCGGCACCTCGATCGTCACCTTGTCGGTCTCGAGCTCGACCAGCGGCTCGTCGACCGCCACGGCGTCGCCGGCGTGCTTGAACCAGCGGCTGATGGTCGCCTCGGTGACGGATTCGCCCAGCGTCGGGACGCGGATATCGGCCATGCGGATCCCCTGTACCGTTATTGGCGCATGATCTTTTCTGAAAGCCGGGACCCACCCCGGATCACGTCCGGGACAGGCTTTTTCGGGATCATGCTCTACGCCAGTGCGTCGTCGAGCAATTGCCTGAGCTGGGCGAGATGCTTCGACATCAGGCCGGTGGCGGTGGCGGCCGACGCCGGCCGGCCGGCGTAACGCGGCCGCCGGTGCTTGGCGCCGATCTGGTTGAGCACCCATTCGAGGAAGGTGTCGACGAAGAACCACGCACCCATGTTGCGCGGCTCCTCCTGGCACCACACGATCTCCGCCTGCTTGAAGCGGGAGAGTTCCTGCACCAGGGCCTTGCTGGGGAACGGATAGAGCTGCTCGACGCGCAGCAGATAGACATCGTCGGCGCCGCGCTTCTCGCGTTCGTCGTAGAGATCGAAATAGATCTTGCCGGAACACAGCACGACGCGGCGGATCTTGTCGTCGGGCACCAGCTTGATCTTCTCCCCGGCCAGGAGCTGGGCATCGTCCCACAGCAGGCGATGGAAGGTGGTTCCCGCCGCCATCTCGTCGAGACGCGACACGGCGCGCTTGTGGCGCAGCAGCGATTTCGGCGTCATCAGGATCAGGGGCTTGCGGATCTCGCGCATGAGCTGCCGGCGCAGGGCGTGGAAATAGTTCGCCGGCGTCGTGCAGCAGGCGACCTGCATGTTGTCCTCGGCGCACATCTGCAGGAACCGCTCGAGCCGCGCGGAGGAATGCTCCGGCCCCTGCCCTTCGTAGCCGTGCGGCAGCAGGCATACCAGGCCCGACATGCGCAGCCATTTGCGCTCGCCCGATGAGATGAACTGGTCGAAAACGACCTGCGCGCCGTTGGCGAAGTCGCCGAATTGCGCCTCCCACATGGTGAGCCCTTCGGGCTCGGCGAGCGTGTAGCCGTACTCGAAGCCGAGCACCGCTTCTTCCGACAGCATCGAGTTGATCACCTCGTAGCGCGCCTGGCCCTCGCGCAGGTGATTGAACGGGATGTGGCGGTTCTCGTTGTCCTGGTCGATCAGCACCGAGTGGCGTTGCGAGAAGGTGCCGCGCTCGCTGTCCTGGCCGGACAAGCGCACCTTGTGACCGTCGAGCAACAGCGAGCAGATGGCCAGCGCCTCGCCGGTCGACCAGTCGATGCCCTCGCCGGTCTCGATCGCCTTGCGGCGATTTTCCAGGAAGCGCTGGATCGTGCGGTGGAGGTGGAAGCCCTCGGGCGCCGTCGTGATCCTGCGGCCGATCTCGTGCAGCGTCGCCACCTCGACGCCGGTATTGCCGCGGCGCGGATCGTCGGCGTCGCGGGCGGCCTTGAAGCCCGCCCAGCGGCCGTCGAGCCAGTCGGCGTTGTTCGCTTTGTAGCTCTGGCTCGCCTCCAGCTCGACGTCGAGGCGGGCGCGCCAATCGGCCTTCATCTTCTCGACTTCGCCCTCGGTGACGACGCCGTCGGCGACAAGCTTCTTGCCGTAGATCTCGACCGTGGTCGGGTGCGCGTTGATCGCCTTGTACATCAGCGGCTGGGTGAAGGCCGGCTCGTCGCCCTCGTTGTGGCCGTGGCGGCGGTAGCAGAACATGTCGACGACGACCGGCGTCTGGAACTTCTGCCGGAACTCGGTCGCCACCTTGGCGGCGAACACCACCGCCTCCGGGTCATCGCCGTTGGCGTGGAAGATCGGCGCCTCGATCATCTTGGCGACGTCCGACGGATACGGCGACGAGCGCGCGAAGCGCGGATAGGTGGTGAAGCCGATCTGATTGTTGATGATGAAGTGCACGGAGCCGCCGGTGCGATGGCCGCGCAGGCCGGACAGCCCGAAGCACTCGGCGATCACGCCCTGCCCGGCGAACGCGGCGTCGCCCGAGATGAGCAGCGGCATCACCATGGTGCGGTCTTCCGGCGTGGCGCCGTGCTGGTCCTGCTTGGCCCGCACCTTGCCGAGCACCACCGGATTGACGATTTCCAGGTGCGACGGATTGGCGGTCAGCGAGAGATGGACGTGGTTGCCGTCGAACTCGCGGTCGGACGAGGCGCCGAGGTGGTATTTGACGTCGCCCGAGCCCTCGATCTCGTCCGGCGTCCACGACCCGCCCTTGAACTCATGGAAGATCGCCCGGTGCGGCTTCGCCATCACCTGCGCCAGCACGTTGAGCCGGCCGCGATGCGCCATGCCGACGACGATCTCCTTCACGCCCAGCGCGCCGCCGCGCTTGATGATCTGCTCGAGCGCCGGGATCATCGATTCGCCGCCGTCGAGGCCGAACCGTTTGGTCCCGGTGAACCGCAGGTCGCAGAACTTCTCGAAGCCTTCCGCCTCGATGAGCTTGTTGAGGATCGCGCGCTTGCCCTCGCGGGTGAAGGTGATCTCCTTGTCGGGGCCTTCGATGCGTCCCTGCAGCCAGGCCTTCTGCGCCGGGTTGGAGATGTGCATGAACTCGACGCCGAGCGTCTGGCAATAAGTCCGCCGCAGGATGGCGACGATCTCGTTGAGCGAGGCGAATTCGAGTCCAAGCACGCCGTCGATGAATATCGGGCGGTCGAGATCGGCGTCGGTGAAGCCGTAGGCGCGCGGATCGAGCTCGTCGTCATCGACCGGCGGGGCGAGCCCGAGCGGGTCGAGCTTGGCGTGCAGATGCCCGCGGATGCGGTAGGCGCGGATCAGCATCAGGGCGCGCACGGAATCGCGCGTTGCCTGCTGAACGGCGGCGGCGGAGATTTCGACACCCTTGGCCTGCGCCTTGCCGCCGATCTTGTCGCCGACCGTTTTCGCAACTTCCGCCCAATCGCCGTCGAGGGCGGCGATCAGGTCGCCGCGCGGACGGACCGGCCAGTCCGGCCGTTGCCACGAGGGGCCGTGATCGCGCCCGTCGCCTGCCCCATCGCGCAGGTTCTCGAAGAACCGCTGCCATTCGGCATCGACCGAAGTCGGGTCGGTCGCGTAGCGCGCGTAGAGATTTTCGATGTATTCCGCGTTGCCGCCGTAAAGAAACGACGTGCTGGCGAAAGCTGCGTTCGCGTCCTGGCGAGACATGTGCCGCATCCTGATGGTTCGGGCCGCGCCGCAGGGGCGCAGACCCCGAATTGACCCGGTCCCGGCGGGCCAACCCCCTTCTAGCCTATTTAGTGCGACGAAAACGCTACGGAAGATACAAGAACTGAATCACCCTTTCAGCACTTCTACCAGGGTCTTGCCGATGCGCGCCGGCGACGGCGACACGCGGATGCCGGCGGACTCCATGGCGGCGATCTTCGATTCGGCGTCGCCCTTGCCGCCCGAGATGATGGCGCCGGCGTGGCCCATGCGCCGGCCCGGCGGCGCCGTGCGCCCGGCGATGAATCCGACCATCGGTTTCTTGCGCCCGCGCTTTGCCTCGCGCTTGAGGAACTCGGCCGCGTCCTCCTCGCCCGCTCCCCCGATCTCGCCGATCATCACGATCGCTTCGGTCGCCTGGTCGGCCAGGAACATGTCGAGGATCTCGATGAACTCGGTGCCCTTGACCGGGTCGCCGCCGATGCCGACCGCCGTCGTCTGCCCGAGCCCTTCCCGGCTCGTCTGGTAGACCGCCTCGTAGGTCAGGGTGCCGGAGCGCGACACGATCCCGACCTTGCCGCGCTTGAAGATATTCCCCGGCATGATGCCGATCTTGCACTCGCCCGCGGTCATAACGCCCGGGCAATTGGGGCCGATCAGGCGGGACTTGGAGCCCGCCAGGGCGCGCCTGACCCGCACCATGTCGACCACCGGAATGCCTTCGGTGATGCACACGATGAGCGGAATGTCCGCCTCGATCGCCTCGCAGATCGCGTCCGCCGCGCCGGCCGGCGGCACGTAGATCACGCTCGCGTCGCAAACGGTCTTCGCGCGCGCCTCGGCGACCGTCTCGAACACCGGCAGGCCGAGATGCGTCGACCCGCCTTTGCCCGGCGAGGTGCCGCCGACCATCTTGGTGCCGTAGGCAATCGCCGCTTCCGAATGGAACGTGCCGTTCTTGCCGGTGAAGCCCTGGCAGATCACCTTGGTGTCCTTGCTGACGAGAATGGCCATGTCAGGACACCCTGATCGCCTTGACGATCTTCTGCGCGGCATCGTCAAGGTCGTCGGCGGACACGACGTTGAGCTTGGAGTCGGCGATGATCTTCTTGCCCAGATCGACGTTGGTGCCTTCCAGCCGGACCACCAGCGGCACCTTCAGGCCGACGTCCTTGACGGCCGCCACGATGCCTTCGGCGATCACGTCGCAGCGCATGATGCCGCCGAAAATATTGACCAGGACGCCCTTCACGCTGGCGTCGGAGGTGATGATCTTGAACGCCGCCGCCACCTTCTCCTTGGTGGCGCCGCCGCCGACGTCGAGGAAGTTCGCCGGCGCTTCGCCGTAGAGCTTGATGATGTCCATGGTCGCCATGGCGAGGCCGGCGCCGTTGACCATGCAGCCGATGGTGCCCTCGAGCGCGATGTAGTTGAGGTCGTATTTCGACGCCTCGATCTCCTTGTCGTCCTCCTCGGTGAGGTCGCGCAGGGCGGACACGTCGGCGTGGCGATAGAGCGCGTTGTCGTCGAAGCTGATCTTGGCGTCGAGACAGATCAGCTGGCCGGACTTGGTGACGACCAGCGGATTGATCTCCAGCAGGCTCATGTCCTTGGCGAGGAACGCCTCGTAGAGCTTGGCGAGCAGCGCGCCCGCCTGCTTGGCGAGATCGCCGCTGAAGCCCAGCACACGGGCGGCCAGCCGCCCGTGGTGCGGCATCAGCCCGGTCGCCGGATCGACCGAGAAGGTGAGGATTTTTTCCGGGTGGGTGCGCGCCACTTCCTCGATGTCCATGCCGCCTTCGGTGGAGACCACGAAAGCAACGCGCGAGGTGGCGCGGTCGACCACGGCCGAAAGATAGAACTCGCGATCAATCGCCGAACCTTCTTCCACGTAAAGCCGATTGACGACTTTGCCGTGCGGGCCGGTCTGGTGCGTGACCAGGGTCGAGCCGATCAGCCGCATGGCTTCCTGCCGCACGTCCTCGATCGATTTCACCACCTTGACGCCGCCGGCCTTGCCGCGCCCGCCGGCGTGGATCTGCGCCTTGACCACCCAGACCGGGCCGCCGAGGTCATGCGCGGCCTTGACGGCTTCCTCGACCGTGAAGGCCGGGAAGCCGCGCGGCACCGGCACCCCGTACTCGCGCAGCAAAGCCTTGCCCTGATACTCGTGGATGTTCATCGTGCCTTCCCGGGGTCGGACGATCTCGCGGCCGTTTCGGTTTACTTGTACGGTTTACTTGCCGAGGTCCGGCGCGATCTTGCGGCAGGCGTCGACCAAGGTGCGCACCGCGGTGACCGACTTGTCGAACATCTCGCGCTCGGCGCCGTTAAGCTCGATCTCGACCACGCGCTCGACTCCCTTGGCGCCGAGCACCACCGGCACGCCGACGTAGAGATCGCGCACGCCGTATTCGCCGGCAAGATACGCGGCCGCCGGCAGGACCCGCTTCTTGTCGCGCAGGTAGCTCTCCGCCATGGCGATGGCCGAGGCGGCCGGCGCATAGAAGGCCGAGCCGCTCTTGAGCAGATTGACGATCTCGGCGCCGCCGTCGCGGGTGCGCTGGACGATGGCGTCGACGCGCGCCTGCGAGGTCCAGCCGATCTTGATCAGGTCGGGAATCGGGATGCCGGCGACGGCCGAATAGCGCACCAGCGGCACCATGCTGTCGCCGTGGCCGCCCAGCACGAACGCGGTCACGTCCTCGACCGACACGTTGAACTCGTCGGCGAGGAAATAGCGGAAGCGCGAGGAGTCGAGCACGCCCGCCATGCCGACCACCATGGTCTTGGGCAGCCCGCACGCCTTCTGCAGCGCCCACACCATGGCGTCGAGCGGATTGGTGATGCAGATGACGAAGGCGTTGGGAGCGTACTTGCGGATGCCGGAGCCGACCTGCTCCATCACCTTGAGATTGATGCCAAGCAGGTCGTCGCGGCTCATGCCGGGCTTGCGCGGCACCCCGGCGGTGACGATGCACACGTCGGCGCCCTGGATCGCCTCGTAGGAATTGGTGCCGACGATCTTCGCATCGAACCCGTCGACCGGGGAGGATTCGACGAGATCGAGCGCCTTGCCCTGCGGGATGCCTTCGGCGATGTCGAACAGCACCACGTCGCCCAGTTCCTTGAGGCCGACGAGGTGGGCCAGCGTGCCGCCGATCTGGCCGGCGCCGATCAAAGCAATCCTGTGTCGCGCCATGGGGAGAACACCTCGAAATTGTCGCGGAACGATCGGCGGCCGGAGCGCGACCGCGGCGCCGGCTGATTAGCCCGTTCCGCCCACCCGTTCAAGCCGGCTTGCCGGTCCGTCTGTTCACGTCTCGACGATACCCTCGGTCGAACCGCTGGCCGCCGACGGGCGGCCGTGCGGCAGCGCGAGGTACGAACGCGAGGCCATTTCGATCAGGCGCGAGGCCGTTCGGTTGAACTCCTGCACCTCGAACCCGTCGCTCGCCCGATAGAGCGCCGCCGGCGCGGCGTCGGCCGCGGCGATGAGCTTCACCCCGTTGTCGTAAAGCGTGTCGATGAGGGCGATGAAGCGCTTGGCTTCGTTGCGTTGCTCGTAGCCCATGACCGGAATGCGGTCGAGCACGATGGTGTGGAACTCATGGGCGATCCTCAGGTAGTCCTCCGCCCCCAGCGGCCGGTCGCACAAGTCGGCAAAGCTGAAGCGCGCGACCCCCATGGCGGCTTGCGGGACGCGCACCACGTGTCCCTTGACCATGAGCTCGCGCGGTACGGCGGGTTGCCCCGCCGTGAGGCTGCGCCACGCCCCGTCGAGGGCTGCCTGTGCGGCCGCGTCGGCCGGCACGTGCCAGACCGGCGCGTCGACGAGCTTTTCCAGCCGGAAATCCGTACGCGCGGCCAGCCGCATCACCTCCAGGCGCTCCTCGATCAGCGCGATGAAGGGCAGGAACAGGGAGCGATTGAGCCCGTCGCGGTAGAGCTCGTCCGGCGCGACGTTGGAGGTCGCCACCACGACGACGCCGTTGTCGAGCAGCCGCCGGAACAGCCGGCTCAGGATCATGGCATCGGCGATGTCGGTGACGTGGAACTCGTCGAAGCACAGCAGCCAGGCCTGCTGGGCGAGGTCGGCGGCGACCGGCGCGATCGGATCCTCGCCGGAAACCTCGCCGCGCGTGCGCCGCTGCCGCCAATCATGGATGCGCTCATGCACGTCGACCATGAACTCGTGGAAATGCACACGGCGCTTGCGCACGACCGGGCTCGCCGCGAAGAACAAGTCCATCAGCATGGTCTTGCCGCGGCCGACCTCGCCGTAGACGTAGAGGCCTTTGAGCGGACCCGTGTCCTGCTGGCGGCTGGCGAACATCCATCCGAGCGAAGACGACTTGCGCGCCAGCCGATGGTGGGCGATCCGGGTTTCGAGCCGGGACAGCGTCGCCACCACGGCGGCTTGCGCCCGGTCATGCTCGACCTCGCCCGCCGCCACGAGGGCGGCATATCGTTCGCTGATGGTGCCGGGCATGGAGAACGACGTGGAAACGGGGGTCTGAGCCGGACGCATAGCCGTCCTGCGCAGGCCTCCGCAAGCCACGCGGCGCCGGTGGAGCCGCGCCCCAAGGCGGCCGGAGACCTCGCCGTGGCCTAAAGGCAAGCCGTTGATTGATCAGCTAAAACATTGAGTCGGCGCGCGGCGGGCCGGGTCCGCGCCAATCCTGCGATCACAATCTGTTCACGCAAATCGTGACCGCGAGCAAGGGCTTGTGAGTGGCACGGCGGCGGCGAAGGTCCTAGTTCAGGATCGTTCGCCGCACTGCAATAAGTGGGCGGGCAAAGAAGACCTCAGGACGGGTTCAAGTCGAACCTGTTGCTGATTTGAATAAAAAGGAGACCATCCAATGTCGACCAAGACCAAACTCGCTCTCGCTGTTGCGCTCATCTTGAGCACGTCTTCGGCAGTTCTTGCCGCGCCCCGTCATTCTGCCTATCAGGGCCAGACTTCGGCCGCGAGCGATAGCTGGATGCAGGACCGCCACGATCCGGCCGATACGAACGGCTTCTGATTCCGAAGCGACATGAAGAGCAGCCGGCCTTCGGGCCGGCTGCTTCGTCTCGTTATGTGTGCGATTGCCTGGCCGAATTCGTAACGCGGAGTTTTGACCGCGCCTTGTCACACTCTTGCTGCAGTGCAACATTACGCCACTGATGGCCGGCGATTCGGGCTGCCGGCGCGCAACTCTGCGGAGGAAGCCTACCGGAGGGTCTGTTGCGACAGTCCAACTCTCAGGAGACATGTCCATGCACGACCCCCTGATCGACGCCGGCACGATCCGCAAACTGTGGATCAGTGAAACCGACCTCTATCGCGACCACCTGCTGCGCCTGGACGGCGAAAGCCGCCGCAATCGATTCGGCGGCGGCGTGGGCGACGATTTCATCCGCGGCTATGTCGATCTTTCGATCGGCCTCGATGCGGTGATCCACGGCTTCTTCGTCGACGGCGCGTTGCGCGGTGCCGCCGAACTGCGCCCGCTCGGGTCCACCTTCGCCGAGGAGGCGGAGGCCGCCTTCAGCATCGAGAAGGCGTGGCAGAGCCACGGGGTCGGCACGGCCCTGCTCGACCGCACGCTGCTCGCGGCGCGCAACCGCGGCATCAAGCTCCTGCACATGGCCTGCCTCGCCGAAAACCGGCGCATGCAGCAGCTTGCCCGCAAGTTCGACGCCGCGCTGACGTTCGATTTCGGCAGCGTCGTCGGCGAAGTGGAAGCGCCGCATGCCACTCCGCTTTCGGTCATGCGCGAGATGGTGGCCGACGGCCACGGCTTTGCCACCGCCATGCTGGACGTGCAGTCGCGCCTGCTGCGGCCGGCATAGACGCCGGCCGACGCTACAGCGGGATGACTTTTCTTCGAATCGCCATCCCGCTTACCTTATTGTTTGAGCATGATCTTTTCCGAAAACCGGTACCCACTTTTCGGGATCATGCTCTAACGGTCCTTACACCTGCCGCTCGACCATCAGCTTCTTGATCTCGGCGATCGCCTTTGCCGGATTGAGGTTCTTGGGGCAGGCCTTGGCGCAGTTGAGGATGGTGTGGCAGCGATAGAGGCGGAACGGATCTTCGAGATAGTCGAGCCGCTCACCGGTCGCCTCGTCGCGGCTGTCGACGATCCAGCGATAGGCCTGCAGCAACACCGCCGGCCCGAGATAGCGTTCCGGCTGCCACCAGTAGCTCGGGCATGAGGTCGAGCAGCAGGCGCACATGATGCACTCGTAAAGGCCGTCGAGCTTGGCGCGATCCTCGTGGCTCTGCTTCCACTCCTTGTCGGGCGGCGGGCTCACGGTCTTGAGCCATGGCTCGATCGAGGCGTGGTGGGCGTAGAACACGGTGAGATCCGGCACCAAATCCTTGACCACCGCCAGGTGCGGCAGCGGATAGACCCGCACCGTGCCCTTGATCTCGTCCATGCCGCGCGTGCAGGCGAGCGTATTGGTGCCGTCGATGTTCATGGAGCAGCTTCCGCACACGCCTTCCCGGCACGAGCGGCGGAACGTCAAGGTCGGGTCGATCTTGCTTTTGATCCAGATCAGCGCGTCGAGCACCATCGGGCCGCAATCGTCGAGATCGACGAAATAAGTGTCGATGCGCGGGTTCTGCCCGTCGTCCGGATTCCAGCGATAGACGCGGAATTCGCGCGAGTCGCGCGCCCGCGCCGGTTCCGGCCAGGTCTTGCCCTCGGTCATTCTCGAATTTTTCGGAAGCGTGAACTCGACCATGGTCAGTACACTCTCGCCTTGGGCTCGATATAGGACACGTCGTTGGTCATCGTGTAGGTGTGGACCGGGCGGTAATCGAGCGTCACCGTTCCGGTCTCGCCGTCCAACCAGGCGAGCGTATGCTTCATCCAATTCTTGTCGTCGCGCGCGGGAAAATCCTCGCGCGCGTGCGCGCCGCGGCTTTCGGTGCGGTTGCGCGCGGAGTCCATCGTCACCACCGACTGGGCGACCAGATTGTCGAGCTCGAGCGTCTCCACCAGGTCGGAGTTCCAGATCAGCGACCGGTCGGTGACGTGCAGATCGGCCACGCCGGCGCGAACGTCGTGGATGAGCTTGTGGCCCTCCTCGAGCACCTCGCCGGTGCGGAACACCGCACAATTCGTCTGCATCACGAGCTGCATCTTGTGCCGCAGCTCCGCGGTCGGCGTTCCGCCCGCCGCGTGGCGGAACCGGTCGAGGCGCGCCAGCGACGGTTCGGCGGAATCCTTGGGCAGATCGGGATGCCGCTCCCCCGGCGTGATCGTCTCGGCGCAGCGCAGCGCCGCCGCCCGGCCGAACACCACGAGATCGATCAGCGAGTTCGACCCGAGCCGGTTGGCGCCGTGCACCGACACGCAGCCGGCTTCGCCGAGCGCCATCAGGCCCGGCACGATGGTGTCGGCGTCGCCGTTTTTCTTGGTCAGCGCCTCGCCGTGATAATTCGTGGCGATGCCGCCCATGTTGTAATGCACCGTGGGCAGCACCGGGATCGGGTCGCGGGTCACGTCGACGCCGGCGAATATCTTCGCCGACTCGGAAATGCCGGGCAGCCGCTCGTGCAGCACCTCGGGGTCGAGATGATTGAGGTGCAGGTAGAGGTGGTCCTTCTTGCGGCCGACGCCGCGCCCTTCGCGGACCTCGATTGTCATGGCGCGCGAGACCACGTCGCGCGAGGCGAGGTCCTTGGCGGACGGCGCGTAGCGCTCCATGAAGCGCTCGCCTTCGGCGTTGACCAGGTAGGCGCCTTCGCCGCGCGCCCCCTCGGTGATCAGAACGCCCGCGCCGTAGACGCCGGTCGGATGGAACTGGACGAACTCCATGTCCTGCAGCGGCAGGCCCGCGCGCAGCACCATGCCGTTGCCGTCGCCGGTGCAGGTATGCGCGGACGTGCAGGAGAAATAGCTGCGGCCGTAGCCGCCGGTCGCCAGGATCGTCTGGTGCGCCTGGAAGCGGTGGATCGAGCCGTCGTCGAGCTTGAGCGCCACGACACCGCGGCAGCGCCCTTCATCGTCCATGATCAGGTCGATGGCGAAGAACTCGATGAAGAACTCCGCCGCGTGCTTCAACGACTGGCCGTATAGCGTGTGCAGCATGGCATGGCCGGTGCGGTCGGCGGCCGCGCAGGTGCGTTGCGCGGTGCCCTTGCCGTAATGGGTGGTCATGCCGCCGAACGGCCGCTGGTAGATCTTGCCCTCCTGGGTGCGCGAGAACGGCACGCCCCAGTGCTCGAGCTCGTACACCGCCGCCGGCGCGTGACGGCACAGGTATTCGATCGCATCCTGGTCGCCGAGCCAGTCCGACCCCTTGACGGTGTCGTACATGTGCCAGCGCCAGTCGTCCTCGCCCATGTTGCCGAGCGCGGCCGAAATGCCGCCTTGCGCCGCGACCGTGTGCGAGCGGGTCGGGAACACCTTGGTGATGCAGGCGGTCTTCAGCCCGGCCTCGCTGCAGCCGACGACCGCGCGCAGCCCCGAGCCGCCCGCCCCGACCACGACCACGTCGTAGGTGTGGTCCTCGATCGGATAAGCGCGTCCGTTCACCTTCGGCGAACCGCCATTGGAAGAACCGTCGCCGGCCATGGGCTCACACTCCGAACGAGAGCTTGAGGATGGCGAAGATCGACGCCAACACGACGACGCACGAGAAGAAGGTGTTGCCCATCGCCATGATCGCCTTGAGCAACGCGTCGTTCACGTAATCCTCGATGATGATCTGCATGCCGAGCCACATGTGATAGACGATGGTCGCGACGAACAGGATCATGGTGAGCGCCACCAGCGGCGACCCCAGGATCTGCACGGTGGCGGCGTGGTTGCGGCCGATCAGCATGGCGACGATCGCGATGAATCCGACCGTCAGCGGAATGCCCGCCACCGAGGTGACGCGCTGAAGCCAGAAGTGTCCCGTTCCCGATTTTGCCGAGCCGAGCCCGCGGACTCGGCCGAGCGGCGTGCGCATGCTCATCGCTTGGCTCCCTCCCGTCCGCTCAGCCGATGAAAAAATAGCCGGCAACCCACAGGATGGTCGTGAACGTTACCGATCCGAACAGCGTCGCGCGGCCGAGCCATTCGCGCTCGCTCGGCCCCAGCCCGCGGCCCGTATCCCAGATAAGATGGCGGACCCCGCCCAGGGTGTGGTGGATCAGGGTCCAGGTGTAGCCGAGCAGGAACAGCCGGCCGATCCAGGTTCCCATGAACCATTGCACGTTGGCATAGGCGTTGGGGCCGGACGCTGCCGCGATCAGCCACCAGGCAATGAACGCGACGCCGAAGTACAGAAAGATGCCGGTGATCCGGTGCAAGCCGGACATCACCATGGTGAAGGACAGGCGATAGACCTGTAGATGCGGCGACAACGGTCGCGCGGCCGGCGCCCTGGTTTCGGCCATCCTATCCTGTCCCTCCAACCCGCTCGCCCGCGTCCCCGCGTCGTTCCTAGCGAATGTGGGGACGCGCCGCAATGTGCGCCGCACGGCCGGGTTCGCCGGATGCGACGCCGGCATCGCCTGGCGTGCCGGAGCCGGGACCGATCCGCCAGCCTTCGTTCTCTACGAACATACACCTGCACAACTGGCCCGCAATGCGTATTTGCGGTATTCTCCCTTCGTGAAAGGCGAAGGATAGGGATATGCGCTTCGATCTCGTCGATCTCGACCTGTTCCGCCACGTGGTCGAGGCGGGCAGCATCACCCATGGGGCGGAGCGGGCACATCTCGCGCTGGGCGCCGCCTCGACCCGCATCCGCCACATGGAAGAAGCGTTCGGTGCCGCGCTGCTGGTGCGCGGGCGCCAGGGCGTCACGCCGACCCAGGCGGGCCGCACGCTGATCCAGCACGCCCGCACGATGCTGCGCCAAGCCACGCGCCTGCGCGAGGATCTCGGCGCCTACGCCGGCGGATCGGCCGGTCATGTGCGGATGCTGTCCAACACCAACGCGCTCACGGAGTTTCTGCCCGAGGCGCTCAGCTCGTTCCTCGCCGCCCACCCACACGTCAGCGTCGACCTCGAGGAGCGGTTGAGCGACGAAATCGTCGGCCTGATCGCCGAGGGCGTCGGCGACATCGGCATCGTGGCCGGCACGGTCGATGCGAGCACACTGGAAACCCACCCGTTCCGCCACGACCGGTTCGTGCTGGTGGTGGCGCGCGAGCATCCCCTGGCCGCGCACCGGACGATCGGCTTCGTCGACGTGCTCGATCATGATTTCGTCGGTCTCGACCGGGCGAGCGCGCTGCAGCGCTTCCTCGCCGACAAGGCGGCGCGCGCCGGCCGGCCGCTGCGCCTGCGGGTCCAGTTGCGCAGCTTCGACGCCGTCTGTCGCCTGGTCGAATGCAACGTCGGCATCGGCATCGTGCCGGAAACGACGGCGCGCCGGGTCGCCAGCATGATGGCGATCGTGCCCGTTGTTCTCACCGACGCATGGGCGGCGCGCGCATTGACGATCTGCGTGCGCAGCCTCAAGGAGCTGCCGCCCTACGCGCGCGACCTTGTCGCGCATCTGCGGTCCGGCGCGTGAGCGCGGTTCACCGCGGCATCAGGACCCAGTAATCGAGATCGAGCACGACGGCGGGATCGTAGCCGTCGCCGGCACGCAGCGGGAAATCCGCGCACGGCCGGTCCTTGGTGGCGACGGTGCGCAGCCGCAGCGCGCCGACGTCGCTGCGGCCGGGCAGCGCCGCCTTGTCGGTCACCTGCGACCAGGCAAACACGGTATCGCCGGCAAACAGCGGCGCCGCGTGGCGCCCGCCGTTGATGGCGGCGACGTGAAACGCGTTGGCGAGCCCGTTGAACGACAGCGCGCGGGCGAGCGAGATGACGTGGCCGCCGTAGACCAGCCGGCGGCCGAACCGGCCCTTGCTTTCGCTGAATTGATTGAAGTGCACGCGCGCGGTGTTCTGATAGAGCCGCGTCGCCATCTGGTGCTCGGCCTCCTCGACCGTCATCCCGTCGCGGTGGTCGATGGTTTCCCCCACCGCGTAGTCGCCCCAACGGTGCGGGCTTCCGGCCAGCGCCCCGTCGTAAGCGCCGCCGTCAATCGCCGGGCAGGCACCGCCCAGCCCGGCGGGATCGACCGCATCGGGAAACTTGGGAACCGCCTCGCCGGACGCGGCCGCGGCCTCGTCGCGCTTGCGCACCATCACCCAGCGGATGAACTCGAGTGCCGGGCTGCCGTCCTGCCGCAGCCCGGTCGAGTGCACATAGACGATGCCGGTCTTGCGGTTCGAGTTCTCCTTCAGGCCGATCACTTCGCTGCGAGCGGAGAGCGTATCGCCCGGATAGACCGGCGCCAGGAACCGGCATCCGGCGTAGCCCAGGTTGGCGACGGCGTTGAGCGAGATATCCGCGACCGTCTTGCCGAACACGATATGGAAGACGAGAAAATCATCCGCCGGCGCGCGCGGATAACCGACGGCCTTGGCGAAGACGTCGGAGGACTGCACGGCGAACCGCGACCCATAGAGCGCGGTGTAGAGCGCCGTGTCCCCGGCCGTGACCGTGCGGGGCGTCGCGTGCTCGATCACCTGGCCGAGGCGGAAGTCCTCGAAAAAGTTGCCGGGGTTGCTCTTGGTCATGGCCCAGGCTTAGGAACATTGCGTCTGCCGCGCAAGGCTGGCAGGAGACGCACGCAATCGCGCGTTCAGGAAGTCCGCATGGCGAGCGCCGCTGCCGAGATCGGCCGAGCACCCTCCCCGCCCGATGTGATTCATCCGCGCTGGGTGCGCATCACGCACTGGATCAACGCCGCCGCCATGGTGGTGATGATCGGCTCCGGCTGGCAGGTGTACAACGCTTCGCCGCTGTTCGGATTCTCGTTTCCTTCAGGCGTCACCCTCGGCGGCTGGCTCGCCGGCGGACTGCTCTGGCATTTCGCCGCCATGTGGCTGCTCTTTGCCAACGGGCTCGTCTACGTCGTCCTCGGCATCGCGAGCGGACGGTTTCGCCGCAAGCTGCTGCCGATCCGGCCCGCCGAGTTCGCGGCCGACCTGCGCGCCGCATTGGCCGGCCGCCTCGCGCACGACGATCTTGCGGTCTACAACGCGATCCAGAAGGCGTTCTACGCGGGCGTGCTGGTGGCCGGCGTCGTCATCGTGGCGTCCGGGCTTGCCATCTGGAAGCCGGTCCAGCTCAAGGCCCTGACCGCGCTGCTCGGCGGCTACGAAGCGGCGCGCCTGGTTCACTTCTTCGCGATGGCGGCTATCGTCGCGTTCGCGATCGTCCATATCGTCATGGCATTCCTGGTCCCACGCAGCTTGCGCGCGATCCTCATTGGCCGCTGACCGAGAACCGATGCCGCGCCTGATCAAGCCGTCCGCGCCCGAAGTCCGCCGCGCCGTGCGCGACGCCGCGCGGCGGCTGCCCGATCCCACGCGCCGCGCCCTGCTGCGGGGCGCCGCGAGCTTCGGCGCGCTCTCGCTGCTGACCGGATGCGACGTGACCGACGGCGCGTCGGTCGAAAAGGCGCTGCGCGCCATCTCGCGCTTCAACGACGGCGCGCAGGCGCTGCTGTTCGGTCCGGATCGTCTGGCGCCGACCTATCCGGAGAGCGCGATCGCGCGGCCGTTCCGCTTCAACGGCTATTACGACGAGGAGGACGCGCCCGAGATCGACGCCGAGGACTACAAGCTCGCGGTCGGCGGCCTGGTGGAAAACAAGAAGACGTGGACGCTCGACGAGCTCTCCGCGCTGCCGCAGGAGACCCAGATCACCCGCCTGGTCTGCGTCGAAGGCTGGAGCCTCATCGGCAAGTGGACCGGCATCCCGTTGCGCGCCTTTCTGCAGCGGATCGGCGCCGACACCAAAGCCAAGTACGTCTACTTCCGCTGCGCCGACCGCTATTTCAGCTCGATCGACATGGCGACCGCCCTGCATCCGCAGACCCAGATGACGATCAAGTTCGACGGCCAGATCCTGCCGCGCAGCTTCGGCTTTCCGTTGCGCATCCGCATCCCCACCAAGCTCGGCTTCAAGAATCCAAAATACGTGGTGGAGCTTGCGGTCATCAACGAATACGTCGGCGGCTACTGGGAGAACCAGGGCTACAACTGGTTCAGCGGATTGTAGTGGCGCCCCGTAGGATGGGTTGACGCCCGCGAAAGCGGGCGGATACCCATCATGGTGCAGCCCGGGGGATGATGGGTTTCGCAAGCGCTCAACCCATCCTACGGCGTCAGCTTGCCAACCCTCGCGCCGCCTAATAGCAATCCGTGCGGCTCAATCATCCGCGCAAGGCAACACCCCATGGCGACCCATCGGCTTCTGCTGCTTCCCGGCGACGGCATCGGCCCCGAGGTGATGGCCGAGGTGAAGAAGGTGATCGGCTTCATCAACGATCGCGGCCGCGACCGCTTCGAGACCGAGGAGGGGCTGGCCGGCGGTTGCTGCTACGACGCCCATGGGGTCGCGGTCACCGACGAGACGGTGACCAAGGCCAAGGCGGCCGACGCGGTGATCTTCGGTTCGGTCGGCGGGCCGAAATGGGACGCCGTGCCGTATGACGTGCGCCCGGAGGCGGGGCTGCTGCGGCTGCGCAAGGACCTTGCGCTGTTCGCCAACATCCGTCCGGCGGTGTGCTACCCGGCGCTCGCCGAATCCTCGAGCCTCAAGCGCGAGGTGGTGGAAGGCCTCGACATCATCATCCTGCGCGAGCTCACCGGCGGCGTCTATTTCGGCGAGCCCAAGACCATCACGGACCTCGGCAACGGCCAGAAGCGCGCGGTCGACACCCAGGTCTACGACACCTACGAGATCGAGCGCATCGCCCGGGTCGGCTTCGAGCTGGCGAAGAAGCGCCGCAACCACCTCACCTCCATGGAAAAGCGCAACGTGATGAAGACCGGCGTGCTGTGGCACGAGGTGGTCAGCCAGGTGCACGCGCGCGAGTTCAAGGACGTCAAGCTCGACCACGTGCTCGCCGACGCCGGCGGCATGCAGCTCGTGCGCTGGCCCAAGCAGTTCGACGTGATCGTATGCGACAACCTGTTCGGCGACATGCTGTCCGACGTCGCCGCCATGCTCACCGGCTCGCTCGGCATGCTGCCGTCCGCCTCCCTCGGGGAGGTCGACGCCAAGACGAAAAAGCGCCGCGCCCTCTACGAGCCGGTGCACGGCTCGGCGCCCGACATCGCCGGCAAGGGCGCCGCCAACCCGATCGCCATGATCGCCTCGTTCGCCATGGCGCTGCGCTATTCCTTCGCCCTGCTCAAGGAGGCCGACCTGATCGACCAGGCGATCGCCGCGGCGCTGGCCAAGGGCCTGCGCACGGCGGACATCATGTCGGAAGGCGCGACGGTGGTCGGCACCGCCCGCATGGGCGATGCGATCGTCGAGGAAATGCGGACGCTAGCCGGGGTTCAGTAGCCGAAGTCAGTAGCCGAAGGGACCGCCCCAGCCCGGCAGCCAGAACGGATCCGGCAGCGGATAGCGATATGAGCGGGTCGGGTCGACCACCGCATAGGGCGAATAGTTCGGTGGGAACACATAATCGGTGTACCCCCCCTGGCCCGGTTTTACCTCGGTGCCGGCGTCGAGATAGGACCGCTTGGTCACGACCACCCGGGTTGGCTTGCGTTTGGTCGTCGTGGTGGCGGCATCCGCCCAGCCGGCGGTAAACGTGACCGCCGCCGCAACCATAATGGTGCCGATCGTTTTCAGGCGCATGGGTCCCTCGCCAAGACCGCCGTTCGCCGAAATTGCGGTCGCCGCCAGTCTAGCCGCCTTGGTCCGGCGCCCACAAGGCACCTTCGCTCACCGCCAAGCCGGTTGCCCCGGCATTGGCTTTGACGCCAGGCCACGCCGAAAAGGGCGGCCAAGAGCGTATTTCATATAACATTTCATCATGATGCATAACCTTTGAACGCAGAAATCCGACCGCCATACCGCTGAAAAGAAAGCCTCCGGGCTTCATCCACGTTTAGTTGTGCCACGGCGCTGTCAAATCTAACAGTAGCGGGGCTGGCGCATTACGGCGGAAAATCTCCGCGCGGTTGGGCCCGGCGTGGCGCCGATGCGCGGCAGCTCGATGCCGTCCGCGTTGCCGGCGCGCCGATGGTCGCGGCCATGCACCAGCGCGTGAATGTCGTATGACCAACATTCCGACCGAGCTGTTGCGCACGTTCGTTGCCGTCGTGGACCTGCGCGGCTTTACCAAGGCCGCCCAGGCGCTCGGATGCACCCAGCCGGCGGTCAGCGCACAAATCAAGCGGCTGCAAAACCTGCTGGGCAGCGAATTGCTGGATAAGAGCGCACCCGGCGTCATCCTGACCCAGAAGGGACAGACCATCGCCGACTGCGCGCGGCGCCTGCTGGCGATCAACGACCAGATCCTCGACCTGGCGGCGTTGCGCCATTCGACCCGGCCTCTGCGCATCGGAATTCCCGGGGACTTCGGCGGGACGCTGCTGCCCGGCGCGTTGGCGGAATTTCGCCGGCGCGCGCCGCACCAGGGCTTTCAGGTCCGCTGCGAAACATCGGACCAGCTGCTGCGCGGCCTGCGGCAGGGCGACATCGACCTCGCAATCGCCTTCGCGCAGTCGGATCCACAGCTTGACGCGCACGACCGCTGGACCGAGCAGGTCGTATGGGTGCGCGGCCGCAGGGCGGTCTACAATCCAGGCGCCCCGGTGCCGCTCGTGGCCCATGAGGAGGGGTGCCTGCTCACGCGGCTGTCGATCCAGGCGCTCGAACAGGCCGGCCACGACTGGGAAATGGTGTTCGCCGGGACGAGCAGCGTCAGCGTCGCGGCGGCGGTTTCGGCCGGGCTCGGCATCTCGGCAATGATCGAACGGCTTGTCCCCGCGGACCTTGCGGTGTGGCACGACGCGCCGCTGCCGCCGCTTCCCGACATCGAGTGCGGGATTTATCTGCGCGAGGGGCACGATCGCCCATTGCTCGAAGAATTGGCGGAAGCTTTGGCGGCGGTCATCCGCCCATCCGTCGCGACGACGGTGCCGCTCGGCTCCACGTCCGAGCGCCAAGCCGGATAAAGCCGCGTCCCGCGACCCTCCCGACCGGTTACGGCCGGTCAATCGACCTTGCGGTCAGCCGCTGCCGGCAGAAAAGATGCGTCGAACACCTCGGCGGCGTTGGGCCTCGCCTTGAACGTGTAGGCGATCCCGATCTGATCGATCGCCTTTTCGAACCGCGCCAGGTCGATGCCGCCGTAGCCGTTCATCCTCACCTCGGAGGTCAGGATGTTTTCGTCGAGCGCGATCTGCAGGCGCTCCAGCTCGACGGGCTTCTTGGCCGTGTCATTGCGCTTGATCACCGAATCGACGGCGGCCCACGGGCTGCGGATCGTTTCCTTGATCCCCTTGACGAGCGCGCGCAGGAACGCCTTCACGGCTTCCGGCTTTTCCGCGGCGAACTTCGGATTGACCAGGACGGCGTTGCCGTAAAGGTTGACGCCGTGATCGGCCATCAGCAGGACATTGATGTCGTCCGCCGGCACGCCGCGATCCTTGAGGTCGATGTAGGAGGCGAACGAGTACCCCGCGACGGCGTCGACCTCGCCGGAGGCGAGCATCGGCTCGCGCACCGGAAATCCGACGTTGACGATCGTGACCTTGGCGGCGTCGATCGCATTGGCGTTGACGAAAATCGGCCACTGCGCGTAGGCGCCGTCGGCCTGCGGCGCGCCGAGCTTGCGGCCCTCGAGATCCTTCGGCTTGAAGACGCCGCGGCTCTTGCGGCCGACGATCGAGAATGCCGGCTTGTTGTAGACCATGAACACGGCCTTGACGGCCGCGCCTGGATTCTGGTCGCGAAACTTGATCACCGCGTTGACGTCGGCGAAGCCCATGTCGTAGGCGCCGGACGTGATGCGGGCGATCGCCTCGACCGGGTTGGCCGCGCTGTCGATCGTCACGTCGAGGCCTGCGGACTTGAAGTAGCCCTTGTCGATCGCGACCACGAACGGGGCGATCGGGCCTTCGAATTTTCCATCGAGCGTGAACTTGATCGGAGTCTGCGCCAGCGCGGGCGCACCACCCAGCACCGCGGCCCAAGCGGCGATCACAAGGGCATACCCGGGGCGGCCCCGCCGATACTCGTCGAACAAGCGCATATCGATTCCTTAACGACGCCGGCCCAAGCCCAGCAAGGACCATGCCGTCATTGTGTCCCGCAACACAATGAAGACGGCGCAAAGCGGATTTAGCGTGGCAGGATGCCGCACCAAAGAGCTTTGCGGCCACGCCAAGCCAACGCCTAGCGCGGGATGACTTTTCTTCGAATCGTCATCCCGCTGTAGCTTATTGTTTGAGCATGATCTTTTCCGAAAACCGGTACCCACTTTTCGGGATCATGCTTTAGGTTTCCGGCGCCCCGTTGCTAATGTGAGGTCGTCGCGGCTGATTCTACCTCGCATCGGCCGGCGACCGCGATCGTTCGATCGCCCCGGAGAGCTGCGATGACCGCAGACGCGCTGCGGCGGTCCGTCGATGAAATACCGGCAGTGCCGCGCTTTGCGGCACCCTACGCGCCGCCGGACGAGGAGATCGCCGCGCGCCTGCTGGCGCAGGCCTCCCTCGGCGCGGCCGTCGAGGCGCACATCGACGCGCGCGCCGCCAAGCTGGTGGAAGCGGTCCGGGCACGCGCGGGCGGGCTCGGCGGCATCGAGGATTTCCTGCACGAATATTCGCTCTCCACCCGCGAGGGCCTCGCCCTGATGGTGCTGGCCGAGGCGCTCTTGCGGGTGCCCGATACCATCACCGCCGACCGGCTCATCGAGGACAAGCTGGCGGCCGGCGACTGGTCGCATCACGACACGAGATCGCACGCGATCCTGGTCTCCGCCTCGGCCTGGGCGCTCGGGATCAGCGCGCGCATCATTCAGCCGGGCGAAACCCCCGAAGGCATCGTCGACAATCTGGCGAAGCGCCTCGGCCTGCCGGCGGTGCGCGGCGCCGTGCGCCAGGCCATGCGGCTTCTCGGCTCGCACTTCGTGCTCGGCCAGACCATCGAGGACGCGCTGCAACGGGCCGCCGGCAAACCGCAATTCCGCTATTCCTTCGACATGCTGGGCGAGGGGGCGCGCGCGGCCGCGGACGCGGCGCGCTACTTCGACGCCTATGCGCACGCGATCGCCGCCATCGGCGCGAGCGCGCGCGGCGCCTTGCCGGACCGGCCGGGCATTTCCATCAAGCTCTCGGCGCTGCATCCGCGCTACGAGCCGCTGGCGCACGCGCGCGTGCTCGCCGAGCTGGCGCCGCGTCTCATCGCGCTCGCCCGCCAAGCCAAGGCGCACGACCTCAACCTGACGGTCGATGCCGAGGAAGCGGACCGGCTGGAGCTGTCGCTCGAAGCGATCCGCATTGCGCTCGCCGACCCGACCCTGCGCGGCTGGGACGGCTTCGGGCTTGCGGTTCAGGCCTATCAGAAGCGCGCCCCGCAGGTGGTCGACTGGATCGTCGCGGCCGCCGAGGCCGTGGACGCGCGCGTGATGGTGCGGCTCGTCAAGGGCGCCTATTGGGACACCGAGATCAAGCGCGCGCAGGAACGCGGGCTCGCCGACTATCCGGTGTTCACCCGCAAGGCGATGACCGACCTCACCTACATGGCCTGCGCCCGCAAGCTGCTGGCCGCGCGGCCGCGCATCTTTCCGCAGTTCGCCACCCACAACGCCCTGACGGTCGCCAGCATCATCGGCGAAGCCGGCGGTGTCGCGGGCTACGAGTTCCAGCGTCTGCACGGCATGGGCGCCGCGCTCTACGACGCGTTGATGGACGACGAGCCCGGCACCGCCTGCCGCGTCTATGCGCCGGTCGGCGACCATCGCGATCTTCTCGCCTATCTGGTGCGGCGGCTGTTGGAAAACGGCGCCAATTCCTCGTTCGTGTCGGTCGCGGCCGACCCCGCGGTGCCGATCGCCGACGTGCTGCGCCGCCCGCAGGCGCAGATCGCCGATGCGCGTCACGCGCGCCATCCGCGCATCGCGCGACCCGCCGACCTCTACGCGCCGACACGGCGCAATTCCGCCGGCGTCGAGTTCGGCGACCGCGCCGCCGTCACGGCGCTCCTCGCCGACGTCGCTGCGGGCACGTCGACGCAGGCGCAGGCGGGACCCATCGTCAACGGCGCGCCGGTCGAAGGCCGGCGGCGCGCGGTCGTCTCGCCGATCGACGGCGGCATCGCCGGACACGTGAGCGAGGGCGACGACGCGATCGTCACGGCCGCGATGACGGCCGCGGCGGCGGGGTTTCCCGGCTGGGCGGCAACCCCGGTCGCGCAACGCGCGGCCGCGCTCGCGCGCGCCGGCGATCTCATCGAGGCCCGGCGCGGCCCGCTGATCGCGCTGCTGGCGCGCGAAGGCGGCAAGACCATCGTGGATGCGGTCGCGGAGGTGCGCGAGGCCGTGGATCTCTGCCGCTATTACGCCGCGCACGCGCGCACCGCGCTGGCGCCGGAGCAGATGCCGGGCCCGACCGGCGAAACCAACGAGTTGCACTATCGCGGCCGCGGCGTGTTCGCCTGCATCAGCCCGTGGAACTTTCCCCTCGCGATTTTCGTCGGGCAGGTCGCGGCTGCGCTTGCGGCCGGCAACAGCGTGGTGGCCAAGCCGGCCGAGCAGACCCCGCTCATCGCCGCCGAAGCGGTGCGGCTGCTGCACGCCGCCGGCGTGCCGGCGAGCGGCCTGCATCTGGTGCCGGGCGACGGCCGCGTCGGTGCGCGCCTCGTCGCCGACCGCCGCATTGCCGGCATTGCCTTCACCGGCTCGACCGCGGTCGCCCGCACGATCGCCCGCGCGCTCGCGGACAACAACGGAGCGATCGTGCCGCTCATCGCCGAGACCGGCGGCATCAACGCCATGATCGTCGACGCCACCGCATTGCCCGAGCAGGTGACCGACGACGTGATCGCGTCGGCGTTCCGGTCGGCCGGCCAGCGCTGCTCCTCGCTGCGCCTGCTGTGCGTGCAGGAGGACGTGGCCGACACGATGGTCGCGATGATCGCGGGCGCCGCCGCCGAGCTCACCCTGGGCGATCCGCGCGACCCCGCGACCGACGTGGGCCCGGTGATCGACGCGGACGCCAAGGCCGGGCTCGAGAGCTGGATCGCCCAACAGGAGGCGAAGGACCGCGTACGATTCCGCTGGGATCGCGACCGCCCATTGCCGTCGGCCGGTACCTACGTGCCGCCCACGCTCGTCTACCTCGATCGCGCCGGCGACCTGACCGAGGAGGTGTTCGGGCCGATCCTGCACGTCGTGCGCTGGCCGGCGGACGGACTCGGCCTGGTGCTCGACGACATCGCGGCAAGCCGCTTCGGCCTGACGCTGGGCATCCATTCGCGCATCGACGCCACCATCGTGCGGGTGGTGGCGCGGCTCGCCACCGGCAACGTCTACGTCAACCGCAACATGATCGGCGCGGTGGTCGGCACGCAGCCGTTCGGCGGCTGCGGTCTCTCCGGCACCGGCCCCAAGGCGGGCGGGCCGAATTATCTGCGGCGTTTCGCGACCGAACAGACGGTGACGGTCAACTCCGCGGCGATCGGCGGCAACGCCAGCCTGCTGGCGGCGGACGACTGATCGGCGCCGACCATCGCGGCGGCCGCCCGGACCCCTGGCGTATATTGTTTCCGTTCGTTAACTTTTATGACGGTGCAAAGGTTTATTGTTGCGTCATGAGTGATTCGCTCGACCGCCTCTACGCCGGCGTGCTCGCCGCCAAGAATGCCGATCCGTCGTCCTCGCGCACGGCCCGGCTGCTGCGGGCCGGCCGCGCCAAGATGGCCAAGAAGCTCGCCGAGGAAGCCGTCGAAGTCATCATCGACGCCATGCACGGCAACCGCGACGCGGTGGTGCGCGAGAGCGCCGACCTGCTCTACAATCTGGTCGTGCTGTGGGTCTCCTCCGGCGTCCAGCCCAAGGACGTGTGGCGCGAGATGGAGCGGCGCGAACGCCTGTTCGGCATCGCCGAAAAGCTGCACAAGGACGCTCCCGACCACGATGCCCGCCGCAAGGTGGTCACGCTGGAGAGCCGGCGCCTGCACAAGCGGCGGTAATCGCGTCCCGGCGCCGCGGCAGCAATCTCCTCGCACGGTGGACTTCGCCGGCCGGCACCGCTAAGCACGCCCGCCATGCTTCGCCGCCTTTATGACTGGTGCATCGACGCCGCAGGAAAACCGCACGCCACCTGGCTGATGGGCGCGGTTTCGTTCGCGGAAAGCTCGATCTTTCCCATCCCGCCGGACACGATGCTCATCCCGATGTCGCTCGCCCGGCCCGACAAGGCCTGGTACTTCGCGACCGTGTGCACCGCGACGTCGGTCGCCGGCGGCCTGCTCGGCTACTACATCGGCGCGGCGCTCTACGATTCGCTGGGACAATGGCTGATCCACATCTACGGGCTCGGCGGCAAGGTCGACGCGTTCCGTGAAGCCTACGGCCGCTACGGCGCCTGGATCATCCTCATCAAGGGCGTCACCCCGATCCCCTACAAGCTGGTGACGATCGTCTCCGGCTTCGCCCACTTCAATCTCTTCCTGTTCGTGCTGTGCTCGATCGTGGCGCGCGGCATGCGGTTCTTTTTGACCGCGTTTCTGCTCAACCGTTACGGGCCGCGTGCGCGCGTCATCATCGAGGAGCGGCTCGGCTTCTGGTTCACGGTCAGCGTCGCGGTGCTGCTGATCGGCATCGTGGCCGCCCTCTATCTGTTCTGAGCGGCGGCCATCGGCCTGCCCAATTGTGGCCTATGATGCCGGCTCGATCCCGTAACCTCACGCGACGAGGGCGACTCGTCATGATCCGACTGCGGACAAGACCCGCGCGCATGCGCGGAGATTTGCGCCTCGTGCTGCCCTGCCTGCTGGCGGCCGGGGCGGCGGCCAACGCCCAGGAGCCGCCGCGCGCGGCGCCGGAGGCACCGGCGGCTGCCGCCCCCGCGCCGGCGGGGCCCCAGGGTCCGGCCGGGCCGCTCGGAACCGTCGGGCGTTTCCTCGACGAGTCGATCCTGGGCCTGACCATCAAGGGCGCCCGCGAGCACGTGGACGATCTGACCGGCAAGGCCAACAACGCGGCCAAGGACGCGGCCGGCACGCTCAACCGCCTGCGCCGGCCGGGCGTCGTGGCGGGACGCGAGCTTTGCCCGACCGCTCCTAACGGCGCCCCGGATTGCGTCACCGCGACCGTCGCCATGTGCCGCGCCAACGGATTCAACTCGGGCAGCAGCATCGACATGCAGACCGAAGAGAAATGCCCGACCGCGAGCCAGGCCTGGGCGGCTACGCCGCCGCCCGACGAGAGCGAATGCCGGCTCGAGTCCTACGTCACCCGCGCCCTGTGCCGATAGAGCATTTTCCGGAAAAGTGGGCACCGGTTTTCCGCAAGAAAATGCGTACAAATCAAAAGTCTAGTCGCGCCCTGCTTCCCGCGCCCTTGTCACTGCGCCGCGACCGTGGGATGTCAGCGCGCCCCGACACAAGAACAAGGACCGCGCGGTGAACCTTCACGCCATGCTGCTCGAGCGGGAGGCGGCGGGCCGCCCGGTCACCGTCGGGCTGATCGGCGCCGGCAAGTTCGGCACCATGTTTCTCACCCAGGTCCGCCGCACCCGCGGCATGCACCTCGTCGGTCTCGCCGACCTCAACGTCGCGCGCGCGCGGAACCAGCTTGTTGCCGCCGGCTGGGACGCCGCCGCGTTCGCGGCGCCGTCGCTCGCCGATGCGCTGCGCGCGCGCACCACCCACGTCACCGCCGACGCCGACGCGCTCATCGGCTTTCCCGACATCGAGGTGATCGTCGAGGCGACCGGCGATCCCAAGACCGGCATCCGGTTGGCGCTGCGCACGATCGAGCACGGCAAGCACATCGTGATGGTCAACGTCGAGGCCGACGCGCTGGCCGGGCCGCTGCTCGCCCGCAAGGCCAAGCAGGCGGGCGTCGTCTACAGCCTCGCCTGGGGCGACCAGCCGGCGCTGATCTGCGAGCACGTCGACTGGGCGCGCGCCTGCGGCTTCACGGTGGTGGCCGCCGGCAAGGGCACGCGCTACCACCCGACCTACCATCAGTCGACCCCCGACACGGTGTGGGACATTCTCGACAAATATTTGCAGATCAAGGACCGCGACTCGATCAATCCGAAAATGTTCAACAGCTTCGTCGACGGCACCAAGTCGGCGATCGAGATGAGCGCGGTGTGCAACGCCACCGGCCTGCGGCCGCAAACCGACGGCCTCGGTTTTCCGCCGGCGACGCGCTTCGAGCTCGCCGACGTGTGCAAGCCGCAGAGCGCCGGCGGCGCGCTCGAGAGCGCCGGGGTGACCGAGGTGGTGTCCTCGGTCTATCGCGACGGCAGCGACGTGCCGCATCACCTCGCGCTCGGCACCTACGTGGTGTTCGAGGGCGAGAGCGAATACGCGCAACGATGCTTTCGCGAATATCACCTGATGCCGGACGCGAGCGGCCGCTACGCGGCGCTCTACCGGCCGACCCACATGATCGGGCTCGAGCTCGGCATTTCGGTCGCGTCCGCGACCTTGCGCAAGGAGCCGACCGGCGCGCCGACCGGGTTTCGCTCCGACGTGGTGGCGACCGCCAAGCGCGACCTGAAGGCCGGCGAGATGCTGGACGGCGAGGGCGGGTTCTGCGTGTGGGGCCGGCAGACGCCGGCCGAACGTTCGCTCGCGCGCGGCTTGCTGCCGCTCGGGCTTGCCCAGAATGTCCGGCTCACGCGCGACGCGGCGCTGGGCGCTCCACTCACCTGGGACGACGTGGCATACGATCCCGACGATGCGGCGGTCAAAGTCCGCCGCGAGATGGAGGCGGCCTTCGGCCGCCCCAACGTGCCGGGCGCGCCATAAGGGTCAGCGCGTCCTGAAGGCCTGCCGCGTGGCGAACGCGGCGGAACGCGTCGGCCGATTGAGTGCCAGGGCAAAAAGCGCATAGACGGCCAGCATGACGGCTGTGGCGCAAAAATAAATCGCGGTGGGAAGCTCGTTGGCGAAAATGTCCCTGATTTCCATCATGACCCCCTCCTGGTGAGCACGTTCACGTCCCGATCTATCTTGGTCGCCGGGAGGGGCGATTCGGTTCAAAGGCGGCGTCGAATAAATCGCGCCTAGAGCGGGATGACTTTTCTTCCAATCGCCATCCCGTTCTAGCTTATTGTTTGAGCATGATCTTTTCCGAAAACCGGTACCCACCCCGGGTCAAGCCCGGGGCAGGCTTTTTCGGGATCATGCTCGAGGCTTAACCCACTCGGAATACGTCGAGGAGATCGCGTTTCGGTGCGCCGCTTTCTGCTGTCGTTTGCCCTGCTCTGGCTCGCCGGCGCCGCATTGCGCCTGACCGTGCTCGCGGTACCGCCGGTCGTTCCACTGATCCATGCGGATTTGCGGCTGTCGGAAACCGAGATCGGCATTCTGACCGGCCTGCCTTTGCTGCTGTTCGCGCTCGCGGCGGTGCCGGGCTCGCTGCTGATCGCCCGCCTCGGGGCGGTTTCGGCGCTGGCCATTGGACTGCTGGTCGAAGGGATCGCGTCGGCCTTGCGCGGCGCCGCCCCGAACGCCGCGTGGCTCTATGCCGCCACCGTCGCGATGGGAGCCGGCATCGCCATTGCGCAACCCGCCATGCCGCCGATCGTGCGCGCCTGGTTGCCGGACCGGATCGGGCTTGGCACCGCGATCTACACCAACGGCTTCCTGATGGGCGCCACGGCGGCGGCGGCCCTGTCGTTGTCCCTCGTCCTGCCGCTCGTCGGCGGGTCGTGGCGGCTCGGCTTCGCGGTGTGGGCAATTCCCGTGGTCGTGACCGCGGCGCTGGTGCCGGCACTGGCGCCGCGCACCGATGCGGCGACGCCGACCGCGGCAACGATCACGCAGTGGTGGCCCGACTGGCGCTCGTCCCTGCTGTGGCGGCTCGGCCTGCTGTTCGGCAGCAACACCAGCATCTATTTCGGCACCAATGCGTTCCTGGCGGACTATCTCAACGCCACCGGCGCGGCGGAGCTGATCAGTCCCGCCTTGACGGCGCTGAACGTCGGCCAGCTCCCCGTCTCGTTCGCACTCCTCGCGGCGGCCGGGCGGCTGGAGAATCGGATATGGCCCTACACGGTCAGCGGCCTCGGGGTGCTCGCCGGACTTGCCGGCGTCGTGTTCGGCACCGGCGCGGTCATCCTCGCCGCCGCCGCCCTGATCGGCGCCGCAATCACGCTGACGTTCGTCCTGATCCTCGCGCTGCCGCCGGTGCTTAGCGCGCCCGGCGACGTGCACCGGCTGGCGGCCGGCATGTTCACCGTCAGCTATTCGACCGGCGTCATCGTCCCGACCGTGAGCGGCCTGGCGTGGGACCTGACCGGGATGCCGGGCACCGCCTTTGCGCCGCTCGCGGTCTGTGCCGTGATGCTTGCCGTGCTGGCGCCGACCCTGCCGATCGGGCGGCGGCGGCATCGGTGACTTGCGATCTATCCGTTGCGACGCCGGCGCGGTAAGCTGGGTCCACATTCATCGTCGAGACCGTTGCAAGCCGGGAACGCCCCATGAGCCGCCGCCCGCCCGTCGCCGATTGGGCCACCGATTTCGATCATCTCGACCCGCGCTGGGTCGAGAACCCGTTTCCGATCTGGGACGAGCTGCGGCAAAAATGCCCGATCGCCCACACCGACCGCTTCATGGGGGTCTATCTGCCGACCCGCTACGACGACGTGCGCGCGATCGCCTACGACACCGAGCACTTCTCCTCGCACCGGGTGGTGGTGCGCGACGGCATGCCGCCGCCGGGCGGCGCCCCGCCCATCACCACCGACCCGCCCAAGCACCAGGGCGCCAAGGCGGTGTTGCTGCCCGCCTTTACGCCCGAGGCGATCGAACGCCACGCGCCGAGGACACGCGAGATCTGCCGCGAGCTGCTCGACCGCGTGGCCGGCAAGCCCGGTTGCGACGCCGCCGTCGACTACGCCCAGGAAATTCCGGTGCGCGTCATGGCGCACATGCTCGGCATCCCGGTGCAGGACGGCGCGCGCTTCCGCACCTGGATCCATGAGATCCTCGAGCTGGGCATCACCGACAACGAAGTCCTGCACCGCGCGACCGAGGAGATGACCGACTATTTCCAGGGCGAGGCCGACAAGCGGCGCGCCGCGCCGGGCGACGACCTGATCAGCCATCTGCTGGCCGCGCGCATCAACGGCAATCCGCTCAGCCACAACCATTTCTTCGGCACGTTGCGGCTGCTGCTGATCGCCGGCATCGACACCACCTGGAGCGCGATCGGCTCCTGCCTGTGGCACCTCGCGACCCATGACGACGACCGGCGCCGGCTGGTCGCCGAGCCCGGCCTGTTGCCGACCGCGGTCGAGGAGTTCCTGCGCGCCTACGCGCCGGTGACCATGGCGCGGGAGATCGCCAAGGAGACCCGGATCGACGGCACCGTCTTCAAGCCCGGCGAGATGGTGCTGCTGTCGTTTCCGGCCGCCAACCGCGATCCGGCCATGTTCCCGGATCCCGACCGCGTCGTCATCGACCGCGGCGCCAACCGCCACGCCGCCTTCGGGCTCGGCATCCATCGCTGCATCGGCTCGAACCTGGCGCGCATGGAAATCAGAACCGCGCTGGAGGAATGGCTCGCCCGCATCCCGGAGTTCCGGCTCGCGCCGGATGCCGTGGTCACCTGGTCGGAGGGGGCCGTGCGCGGCCCGCGGCGGGTGCCGGTCCTGCTGCGATGAGGCCGCGCAGCGCGCCGGCTGGCGCCTTTTCTTAACCAGTCTTCAACGACGATTCGCGTCTGAACGCCTCGTCGGCGGATTCCGCCGGCCGGGCGGCGGCGCATTAACGCGGAAGTCGGGACCGCCGGTTTAAGGACGGGGCCCTGTCCCATGGTCTCCGCGCGCCGGCGACCGCCTGACCGGGAGACGAGATTGCTTACCGAGCAGTTGCCCGACGCCGATCAGCCGTCGCTCGTGCCCGCCGACCCGCTCGGATGGGTCCTCTCGGTCAACGGCTCGCAGGCGACCGTGCGGCTGCAGGCGCACCGGGCCGACGGCGCGCGCGTGACGGTCGGAAAATTCCTCGGCATCCGCACCCACCAGTCGCTCGTCATCGGGGTGCTGACCAGGATTTCGGTCGAGACCGACGCCGCCGGCGTGCCGCACGGCGATCACGCGACCGGATATCTCGACCTGGTCGGCGAAATCCGCGCGGACGAGAAGAACGTCGGCCACTTCGACCGCGGCGTCAAAGAATACCCGACCATCGGCGATCCGGCCGACCTGATCGGCCACCACGAGCTGGAGGTCGTGTTCGGCGGTTCGGGTCCCGACACGATCGATATCGGGCACCTGCAGCAGGACCGCTCGATCGGCGCCTATGTGAAGATCGACGAGATGGTGCGCAAGCACTTCGTCGTGTTCGGCACCACCGGCGTCGGCAAGTCGAGCGGCGTCGCCCTCATCCTGCAGCAGATCCTCGAGGCACGGCCGCACCTGCGCATCTTCCTGATCGATCCGCACAACGAATACGGCCGCTGCTTCGGGTCGCGGGCGCAGATTCTCACGCCCAAGAACCTGAAGCTGCCGTTCTGGCTGTTCAATTTCGAGGAGACCGTCGACGTGTTCTTCCGCGGCCGCCCGGGCGTGGAGGACGAGGTCGAGATCCTGTCCGAGCTGATCCCGCTCGCCAAGGGCAACGTTGCGCACAGCCGCGGCCCGACCGACCGGCCGAGCATCCGCAAAACCAGCCCGCAGAGCACCGGCTACACGCTCGATACGCCGGTACCCTACCGGCTCGACGATCTCATCGGCCTGATCGACGAGCGCATGGGCAAGCTCGAGAACCGCTCGGCCTGGAGCAAATATCACCGGCTGCTCACCCGCATCGAGACCGCGCGCAACGATCCGCGCTACTCCTTCATGTTCGAGAACGCCAATATCGGCGGCGACACCATGGTGGAGGTGCTGAGCCAACTGTTCCGCCTGCCCGCCAACGGCAAGCCGATGACCATCATGCAGCTGGCCGGGTTCCCGGCCGAGGTGGTCGACTGCGTCGTTTCCGTCGTCTGCCGCATGGCGTTCGAGTTCGGCCTGTGGAGCGACGGCGCGTCCCCGATCCTGATCGCCTGCGAGGAGGCGCATCGCTACGCGCCGGCCGACCGCGGCATCGGGTTCGGGCCCACCCGCAAGGCGATCTCCCGCATCGCCAAGGAAGGCCGCAAGTACGGCATCTATCTCGGCCTGATGACGCAACGGCCGGCCGATCTCGACGCCACCATCATTTCCCAGTGCAGCACCGTGTTCGCCATGCGCATCGCCAGCGACCGCGACCAGAACATCGTGCGCGCCGCCGTGGCGGACGCGGCCGGCAGCCTGCTCGGGTTCCTCCCTTCGCTCGGCGCCCGCGAAGTGTTCGCGTTCGGCGAAGGCGTGCCGGTGCCCACCCGGCTGCGGTTCAAGGAGCTGCCGCCCGACCAAATCCCGCGCAGCGAGTCGGTCGGCCGCGCGCGCATGGAATCCGCCCTGTCGATGGACGAAGACTTCATCTCCTCGGTGGTCGAGCGCTGGCGCGGCGCGATGATCAGCAACGGAAAGCGGTCGGAGGACCCATCGGCGGAAGTCGATTCCCTGGCGAGCGAGGAATTTTCCCTGCTGCACCAGGCGGCCGCGCGCAATGCGGAACGCCCCGCCCCGGCACCGCCGCCGGGCGGCGCCGCCATGCGGCCCGATTCCTTCTTCTTTCCGGTCGAAGGGGCGCCGCGCGGGCCGCGGCTGCGGAAGTAGCGGCGACTTCAGACGGTCGCTTTCTCAATCGCGGCCGGGCGCGCCGTCGATGACGCGTCGTCAGCCAAGCCTAAAACAGCCGTGTTAAAGACGGTCTCCCGACTTTCTCCATAAACTCCAAGGCATCTTCGGTGTCACACCCACTGATTGGCAAACGTTAGCCCGGCTGAGACGGATCAACGTCCGCTTCGTGCACGATTCTTATTTCGTCGCTAGGGGGTCTCCGAGCCTACGCCCCAACTCCCAACACGGATCCGCTGAGCGATAGCTGTTGCTCCGCGACCTGGAAACAAGGCTATTAACTGATTTACCGCGCTTGATCCTCTTTCCATGCTCACGGAAAGGTTGTAAGGTCCGCCCAACGTGGGCGGACGACTGAACGAAATTCGACCGTGGCGGTTGCCGAACATCTAAGGCAATCGGGAAGCGCCGGTGAGGACAAATCGTTACGCCAGGGACGGAAAACAACGCCAATAATTCACGCCAATTCGGACTCATCTGGGAGGCACGACAAATGAACGTCGAATTGCAAATCAATAACAGCGCGGCCCCCGCGGCACGCTTCGTCTCGTGGGCTCCGTCTCCATGCCGGATTCGCGTGACCAATCCGTCCGGCGCCTCGTCGCCCACCGTCAACATGAAAATCACTGCTGCATCGGCGGCAGGTGGGGGCGCCGTCGGGTTTCGAAGCGGCACGACAGGATCGTTTTCCAGCAGCCTGACATTGGCCGTCCCAATCAATGGCACATCCATACCTTTTTTCGTCGCAGGCAAGTTCGGGCAACCGAGCGTCAACAACGGGGATGTGAATATCGAAGCCCGCACCGGCGCCACTTTGGTCGGCTCGGTTCCGATCATGGTGCGCATCCGAAAGAACGCCGACGCGCTGACAGCGGGCGAGCGCAACCGCTTCGTGGCGGCGTTCGCGAAACTCAACAACCAAGGCTTGGGGCGCTTCGCGGATTTTCGCAACATGCACGTCGCCGTGAGCCTACCACAGGCCCATGGCGCGCCGGGGTTTCTGCCTTGGCACCGCGCTTATCTGCTCGATCTCGAACGTGAACTTCAAGCGATCGATCAAAGTGTCGCACTGCCCTACTGGCGCTTCGATCAGCCTGCGCCAAACATCTTTACACTCGATTTCTTTGGTGCCTCCGATCAGCTTGGCACCGTCAAATTCAGCGCAACCAACCCGTTGCAGTTCTGGAAGACCGACGGCGTGCAGGGAATCAACCGCCGGCCCTTGTTCAACACCGGCACGGCCCCGCCGGGTCTCCGCAACGAGGCGCAGACGCTGGCCATTGGTACCCAGTACCGGGTGTTCCGAACGATGGAAGGCAACCCGCATGGATTTGCGCACACCAGTTTCGGCGGCTCCATTCAAGATCCCGCGACCGCCCCGAAGGATCCGCTGTTCTTCCTGCTTCACTGCAACGTCGACCGGCTGTGGGCGAAGTGGCAGCGGCAAAACGCTCGTTTCGATCCGGCGGTGGTGGCCTCGTACGACAGCAATCCGGCAAACCGGCCGGGCCACAATTTGCCCGATACGATGTGGCCGTGGAACGGGGTCACAGGTGGCACGCGTCCGCCGACAGCTCCCGGCGGGGCAATGGTGGCGTCGCCCTGCGTCGGCGCGCCGGGACCACAACCAAAAGTGCAAGACTGTTTGGATTATCACGGCTCAATCAGCGCCCCTTCACGTATGGGATTCGACTATGACGATGTGCAGTTCTAACGTGCTTCACACGAGGAGATAGGAACCATGGTCATGAAACGTAGAGCTGCAAGGCGGTCGAAGGCGGCGAAGAAGACAAAGACTGGGACGAAGAGGTCGACCCAAACGGCATTGTCAATCGCGACCAATGCGCGAAAGACCGTCAAGGAACGGGTTGCGGCCATGGCGCAAGCACCTCTGGTCGAGAGCGACAAGAGCCTGCAAGCGATGCTTAAAGTCCTGGGCAACAAGGACGAGCCCGTGGACGTCCGGCTTGCGGCGTTACAATCGCTCGGTGCGGCGGCCTTCAGCGTGATCGCATTCGAGTCCTACCGTGGCGACTATATTGTGACTTTGCGCAAGATCGCGAATGATCCAAACTCGGAGCTCCGCCAACGTGTACTCGGGATTCTGATGCGCGAGAAGGACGGCTTTGCGCAGAAGAAACTCCTCGAAGGGTTGAAGAACCCTGACAAAGCACTGGTCCCACCCGAGAAAGCGCTGCAACTCCTCAGTTATGACATACACGCGGAAGCCTATCCGACTGCGCGCGCCATCGTCAAAAAGCCGCCAAACGACGACGCAAAGCGAGAGGCCCTGCGACTGCTCGCGGCGGACGCCAAAGCCGCGCCGCTGTTCGAAAAACTCCTTCGCGATAAAAATGAACTGCGCGAGATACGACAAATCTCGGCTTCCGCGCTCCATGCCCTCGAGCCGGAGAAACTGCAACAGCTCGCACGCGAGATACTGCTCGACAAGGCGGACTATGACGACATCAAGGCCACCAGCCTGACCGCGCTCGCACAGTTTGGCGACGACGAAGCGGTAGGCAAGGACCAAATTCTGCTCAAGAGCGTCGATCGATTGAGTGCCGGCAAGGCGCCTCCCAAGTACAAACAGAGCGCTAGGCAGTTCCTCCGCAAGTACGGTCGGTAAGAGGTTGCGATCGATGCGGCCCATCACAATGGCGAGTGCGCAGTCGGAGCCGCAGTTTGCTGCGCTGGTCGACGCGCTCGGCGCTGATCCGAACCGGCACGATCAGCTGACTGATCTGTTGCGCGAAAATCACCCGTTCTACGACCAGCGCGGTGGAGCGACCATCGTCCGCATGCGCGGCTGGGTCCTGCTCGCTATCGCGCGCGCCGGTGTGTCGGACGCCGTACTGATCTTCGTGCTCGAAGAACTCGACACTGGGATCGATCCCTATCTCGTCGCGGCAGCCGCCCGCGCGCTGCGGTCTTACCCCCGCCCCACCGAAAATCTCGCTCCATTCGTGATGCGAGCGCTCACAAACATCCGCCATCGCGACGAACCTTTATCCTTCGAGACCTATGGCGAATACGCGGTCTCCTCCACCGGGACGAGTCCTGTTCGTGAATTGCTCGCGACGTTGGCGTGGCTCGGTCCACACGCACGAGGAGTTCTGCGCGAGCTCGAGTCGCTCCGCGCCGAACGCAGCGGGTTCTCCAGAAAATTGCGGATTGATATCGACCGGACCCTGCAGGCGATCCGCGGCGGCGATCAAGTCGATGAGCCGCGCACGGAGACGTGCTGTACGCCGCCGGGCGGCCTGAGAAACACGATTGACTGGCCGTTGAATTCCCGTTGCGGTGTGGAGACGATCGGCTCAACGGTCTTTGAAGATCATCAGGGCGATCTGATTAGCTTCACGGAATTCTTCCGAGGCCAGCCATCCATTGTCGTCTTTTTCTACACGCGCTGCGACAATCCGATGAAATGCTCGCTTACCGTGACGAAGCTGGCCCGAATTCAGAAGTTGCTGGAGGCGCAAGGACTCGCCGATCAAATACACACCGCAGCAATTACCTATGATCCGGCGTTTGATCTGCCCAAACGCCTTCGCGTTTATGGGCAGGACCGAGGCGTACGCATGAACGCCCATCATCGACTGCTGAGAGCTGCCGACGGTATGGATGCGCTGTGCGCGAATTTCAAGCTCGGGGTCAACTTCATCGAGTCGTTGGTAAATCGGCACCGCATTGAGGCTTACATCCTTGACGCCGAGGGTCGGATCGCGGTGTCCTTCGAACGTATCCACTGGGATGAGCAGCAGGTTGTGACTCGCGCGCTCAAGGTGCTATTTCGCCCCGGAATCGCCCGATAACTGAATTCGGGATCCGCTTCGTCGCCTCGCCGATTACTTCGGCCGCGCGCATGACGGCGTATTGCGTCTTCTCGTCCGCTTGGAATTCCTCGAACCGTAAGCCCGCGACGAAAGACTTGAGCTTCGGTGCATTGTCGAGGATGTCGACGAGATAATCACGGAAGTCGCGCTTGGCGGAACTCACAGCATCACCGCCTCCGATAGAATCCGCTGGCCGATTCCGCGCTTGAGCGCGTCCTTCATGATCAGATCGACTTTAAGACCAAGGGTGTCACTCAAATCATGCCGCAATCCGGCAAGCTCCATGAGACCAATTCCGTCATCCAAATCGACGAGGATGTCCACGTCGCTGCCCTCAGTCTGCTCGCCGCGGACATAGGAGCCGACCACGCCTAACGCGCGAATAGGGTAGCGTCGCCGCAAATCGGGTTGCACTTGCCGCAACTGACGGATGATCTCGTCCAGCGTCTTCATTGCCGCCGCACCGTTCTCGGTGGCCTTCACAAAGTCTCCAACGATATTCTAATCCCGAGATCAACCGATGCCGAGAAATTCCTCGTGGCTTCTTTAGGCTTTGCCCCGCCGGGCCTTGCGCGGACGTGTGGCACCCCCTGCGGCCATCGTGCTGGGATTATTGTTCTTGCCATTATCCATATGTGGAGTATATACTCTATATATGGATAAGGCACCATGACCGATCGTGACCGCAATCCTCACCCCGGGTTCGAAGAGGCGGCAGGGCGCCCGATTAGCACCGACCGGCGCGGCGATCCGCAGGTTCGCAAGCGCATGTCCGCTCCCGCGATGCGGACGTTCCTGAATACTGCGAAGGCCTGGAAGCTGAGCGTCGATGAGCAGCGCGGCCTGCTCGGCTGGCCGGCACCTTCGACCTACCACAAGTACAAGGCCGGCGATGTCGGCACGCTGTCCTATGACATGCTCACGCGCATCTCTCTGCTGCTCGGCATCTACAAGGCGCTGCATATCCTCTACCCGGACGCGGCGTTGGCGGATCGTTGGGTGAAGCTGCCCAACAGCAATCCGGTCTTCGGCGGCAGGCCCGCGCTGTCCTTGATGGTCGACGGCGGCATCGACGGACTGACGCAAACGCGGCGGTTGCTCGACGCGCGGCGGGGCGGCTGGAATTGACCGCCGCGCCGCTGACCCGGATGCGGCTTAAGGATACGCACCGGCTCATTCCGAGCCGCTATCCCCCGGTCGGAATTTTCGACGCCATCGCAGCGCCCGAGGATTTGGAAATGATCCTCGAGCTCGACGGATGGACCAACGATCGTATTTCGGCCGCGTTGGGCGTCATCCGCCGGATACCGAGCGCGGACTGGGCGATCGATCGTCCGTTGGCCGGCGTGATCATGGCGGCATTCTGCCATCCCCATCCGCGCGGCGGGCGATTCAACAGCGCCGATCTCGGTGCGTGGTATGCAGCCAGGTCTCTGGACACGGCGCACGCCGAGATCATCCATCATCGCACGCGCGAGCTGGAAGAGATCGGCGTGCGCGATGCGCGGGTCGAGATGCGGGACTACCTGGCCGACATGGATGCGGAATTCCACGACATCCGCGGCGGCGACGAGGCTTTCGCACCGTTCTACGACCCCGACAGCTACGATGCCTCGCAGGCCTTTGCCGGGCCGCTGCGTGCCGGCGGATCAAACGGCGTGCTTTACCGCAGCGTGCGCCACGCGGGCGGCGAATGCGTCGCCTGCTTCCGGCCGCTGCTCGTCGCCAATGTCCAGCAGGCCGCGCATTTCGAATACCGCTGGTCGGGAATGCGTACGCCGACGATTACGGCGCTGGCGATGAGATAATCGTGGCCAGAGATTATCTTCCCCGCAAATAGCGGTACGCCGCGCGCACGTCGGTCGGCATCCACTCCGCATAGCGGGTGACCCCGGCATATTGCGGCAGCGTGACCTCGCGCGCCGCGGCGTCTTCCGAGACGCCCGCCTTGACGGCATGCGCGACCGCGTTACGCAATTCGATCAGCATCTCGCGGAAACGCGCTACGTCCGCCAGGGTCGCTGGCGGCCCGTGGCCGGGGATCACCACGGCGAGATCGAGCGCGAGCACGCTGGCGAGCGCGGCGATCAAGCCGTCGAGATCGCAATCTCCCAGCCACGGGAAGCGATGGTGGAACAAAAGGTCGCCCAGGAACGCCACCTTGCGCTTCTCCAGATGAACCACGATGTCGCCGTCGCAATGGGCCGGGCCGAAATAGTGCAGCCGCACCGTGTCGTCCGGCAGGTGAAACGCGAAACTTTCCGCAAACGTCGCACTCGGCGGCCGGATCACCACCGTGGCGTAATCGGGCGCACCGATGCGGCCCTCGAACCAGCGGCGCGCCGGATCGCCGTCGGGCACGAGCTCGAGAATATTCTGTCCAAACAGGAAGCGGAGCTTGGTCGCAAAATCGCTGATCGACCAGATCGCTCCGTCGCGTGGGCCGAGGCACGCGTTCATGGCGGCAAGCGTCTTCTCGTGCGCCAGGATAGGCGTGTCGGCGAACACAGAACTTCCCGCCGTGTGATCGAGGTGGCAGTGCGTGTAGATGACTTCGCGCACCGGCTGGCCGGTCCTGCCGAGCACTGCGGCGCGCAACGCATGGCCGAGCCGCGGATACTGCTGGGTGTCGATGACGAGGACGCCGTCGGGAGTCTCGATTGCACCCGCGTTGGAATCGCCGCCGCCGCCGATCCAGGCATGGACTCCGTCGGCGACGGTGATGAGATGCGCTTCGCTCTTCTGTTCGGTCATGCGAGGCGGCTCCAGCGATCGCGTGATCACGCGCTATAGCAGCCGCCGGATTGGCTTGATGCCTACGGCCGCGAGCGTGGAGAGTTGCAGAAGAGTACGTATCGCCGGAACTTTGGTGCCCCTGGCCGGACTCGAACCAGCACGATGTTTCCACCACCTGATTTTGAGTCAGGCGCGTCTACCAATTCCGCCACAGGGGCTTGGCCGCGATCATAGCCGGGGCCTCCCGGCGGTCAACACATTGGCTTGAATCGACAGCGCGCCGCCGCGGCGCTATGCCGGACGCGACGGCGCCACCGCTCCGGGCGCCCGGCGAGGTCACGCATGCTGATGAGAACCGGGGAGCCTCCCCGCGAAGCGCCGCTCGCAGCGGCCGCGCTGGTGATCGCGGCCGTGGGCGCCGCCACCATCCTGGGCGCCTATGTGTTCGAGTATGGGCTGCATTACCAGCCGTGCCAGCTCTGCCTCGAGCAGCGCATCCCCTATTACGTCGCGATCCCGCTCGCCCTGCTGGTCGCCGTCGCGGCCAAGCGCCAGGCGCCGCGGCCGCTGCTGATCGCCGGATTCGCGGCGCTCGCGCTCGCCATGCTGGCCGGCATGGCGCTCGCCGCCTATCACGCCGGCGTCGAATGGCATTGGTGGGCGGGCCCGCGGGAGTGCTCGGGCGATCCGAGCTTCGGCCGCACCGGCAGCCTGATCGACCAGCTCAACACCGTGCGGGTGGTGCGCTGCGACGAGGCGGCCTGGCGCCTGTTCGGCGTGTCGCTCGCCGGCTACAACGTGCTGATCTCGGCCGCGCTCGCGGGCATCGCGTTCTGGGGCCTGCGCGCCGTCTATCGTTATGGATCGAGCTCGGTGTCCCAATAGAGATAGTCGAGCCAGCTTTGGTGCAGATAGTTCGGCGGGAACAGCCGGCCGTTCTGGTGCAGGTGATGCACCGTCGGCTGGAACGGCATCTGGCTCGGCCACATGCCGGATTCGGCCGGCGTCTTGCTGCCCTTGCTCAGATTGCAGCCCGAGCAGGCGGCCACGACGTTGATCCACGTCGTGTGCCCGCCGCGCGAGCGCGGCAGCAGGTGATCGAACGTCAGATCGTCGCGCGCGCCGCAGTACTGGCAGGCGAACTTGTCGCGCAGGAACACGTTGAACCGCGTGAAGGCCGGGTGGGTCGACGGCCGCACGTAGGTCTTGAGCGAGACCACGCTCGGCAGCTTCATCTCGAAGCTCGGGCTGTGCACCGCCTTGTCGTATTCGGCGACGATGTTCACCCGCTCGAGGAAGACCGCCTTGATGGCGTCCTGCCACGACCACAGCGACAGCGGATAATAGCTCAGCGGCCGGAAATCCGCGTTGAGCACCAACGCCGGCCAGCCGCCGTTTGCGACATGGACATTCAAGGCGACAACCTCCTTCCGCTGCCGCGAAGCGGCAGGCGGCATAGTCTATAGGCACCGTGACGGGATTGTGAAGCGGCTACAGGGTCTTGGCCCCAAGGTGTGGGGCGCCCCAGCCGGCCGGGCATCAACGGATGGTTCCGAGCCGCCGCGCCAGGAACTCGCCGCCGTGGCGCAGCCCCTCGCCGTCGATGCCGTGGCCGATGCCGGCCGACATGTGCCATTCGGCCGGCACGCCGAGCGCGGCGAGGCCCTGGGCGGCGTGGAACAAGGCCTGCGGGGGGATCAGATCGTCGCGGTCGCCGTGCACGAGGAGCACCGGCGGCCGGGCGCGGATTTCACCCGCGACCGCCTCGGGATCGGCGTCGCCCGGCAGCACCAGCATGCCCGAATAGCCGACGATGGCGGCCGGCGCGGCGGCGCGGCGCAGCCCGACGTGCAGCGCCATCATGGTGCCCTGGCTGAAGCCGACCAGCGCCAGCGCGGAGGGCGGCAGGTTGCGGCGCTGCAGCTCGGCGTCGAGGAAGCGCTCGAGCGTCGGCGCCGCGGCGTTCACCCCGGTCCAGCGCTCCCGCGGGTCGCGGAACGTGAGCCCGAACCATTGCCGGCCGGCGCCCGCCATAGCGCACGGCTCGGGCGCGTGCGGCGAGACGAACGCGGCGTTCGGCAGCAGCGGCTGCCACGCCCGCCCGATCTCGATGAGGTCGTTGCCGTCGGCCCCGTAGCCGTGCAGGAACACGACGAGCTGGCGCGCGGCGCCGCCCGCGCGCGGCTCCAGCCGCGGACCGTTGAGCTCGGCCATCCGGACAGCCTCCCCGAGCATGATCCCGAAAAAGCCTGCCCCGGACGCGATCCGGGGTGGATACCGGTTTTCGGAGAAAGATCATGCTCAAACAACAAGCTAAAGCGGGATGACGCACGTCATCCCGCTTTAGTCGGATTGACGGGCGCCCCGCTGCGCCCTTTGACGGCGCGATAATAGGTCCACAGCAGGCGCGCCGCCACCCCGCGCCACGGCCGCCACGCCTCGGCGAGCGGCCCCATCTCCTTGGTGGTCGGCCGGGTCTTGAGCGCCAGCGCCAGCCGCGCCGCCTCCTGCAGCGCGAGGTCGCCGGCCGGCCAGGCGTCGGCGTGGCCCAGGCAGGTGAGGAGATAAATATCGGCCGTCCACGGTCCGATGCCGTGCACCTCCGTCAGCATCCGGTGCGCGTCGTCGGCCGGGCAGTCGGCGAGCGCGTCGAGATCGAGTGCGCGGTCGCGGATCGCGCGCGCGATCGCCTTCAGGGCGCGGATCTTCGGCCCCGACAGCCCGATGCGCTTGAGCTTGGGGGTGCGCGCCTGCAGCATCGCCGCATGGTCGAGCGGATCGAGCGCCGCGGACAGCCGTCCCCAGATCGCCCCGGCGCTGGCGGTCGAAAGCTGCTGCGACACCACGATCGAAGCAAGCCCGGCGAAGCCGCCCGGCCGCCGACGCAGCGGCAGCGGGCCGGCAAGGGCAAAAACCGGCTCAAGGCGCGGATCGAGCCGGATCAGGGCGTCAAGCCCACGCCGGAGGTCGCGTTCGGTGTCGATAAGCGTGGTCACGACGGGGATATTGCAGGCCGCCGGCACGACAATCCAGATCGCGCTGCAAATGTTTGCGCCGGCCCGCTTGCGATGCCGTCAGATGACTGTGTATGTTGCGTTATCTGACGCACGGCGAAGCCAGGAGAGAGAGCATGATCGGCGACCCCAGCCGAACGGCCGCGCTCATGGGCGGCAAGAAGGTGCTTGGACACACGATCGAGTCGCTCGGCGACATGCGTGCCGCGGTCGAAGCCGGGCTGCCGAAGGCCGTGCTCAAATACGTGGTCGGCTCTTTGGCCACGGAACCGCGCGCCCGGCGGGCCCTGATGTACCGGTTGGTGCCGGAGCCCACGCTCCGCCGGCGGCAGCGGCGGCTCAATCTCGTCGAGAGCGAGCGGACTGAGCGGCTCGCGCGCGTTACCGCGCTCGCCCAGGAGGTGTGGGGGGACGACGCGGACGCCCGCGCCTTCATGACGGCCCCGCATCCGATGCTCGGCGGCAAGACCCCGGCCGAGCATTCCATCACGGACCTCGGAGCGCGCGAGGTCGAGCACATCCTGCACGCGCTGGCATTCGGGCTTCCGGCGTGAGCGCATGAAGGCGTGGCGCATTTCCCACCGCGCCTATGCGCGCATGGATGGTTCGGGTGCCGCGAGTTACCCGGGCCGCTGGAACGGACCGGGACAGCGCGCAATCTATTGCGGGACGTCGTTCGCCATCGCGCTCCTCGAGCGCCTGTGCTACGCGGCCGTCGGGCGCGTTCCAAAAACCGGCGTATATATCGAGATCGAGATTCCCGAAGCGGCGGTCGAGCGGTTCGATCCGGCGGCGCATTCCGGCTGGGAGCGCCAGCGCTCGGCGGTGGCCAAATCGTTCGGCGTGAAGTGGTTGGCAGGGCTTCGCAGCGCCGCTTTGCTGGTACCATCGGCCGTCACCCGCATGGACTGGAATGTGGTGCTCAATCCGGCACACCCGGATTTCGCCGCCATATCGTGGTCGCCGCCGCAACCCTTCGCGTGGGACCGCCGACTGTTCGGACCATGAGCGTTCCGGTCTTCCGTTTCGCCCCCAGCCCGAACGGCTATCTCCATCTCGGTCACGCGCTCAGCGCGCTGGTCAACGCCGACATGGCGCGGGCGGCGGGCGGGCGCCTGCTGCTGCGCATCGAGGACATCGACCGCACCCGCTGCCGGCCGCACTACGAGGACGCGATCTATCAGGACCTCGCATGGCTCGGCCTCGCCTGGGAGCAGCCGGCGCGGCGCCAGTCCGCACATTTCACCGACTACCAGGCGGCGCTCGACCGGCTCATCGCCATGGGGCTCGTCTACCCGAGCTTCGAGAGTCGCGCCGAGATCGCTCGCCTCGTCGCCGCGCGCGAGCAGGCGGGCACGTGGCCGCGTGATCCCGACGGCGTGCCGCTCTATCCAGGAACCGCCAAGGCGCTGTCCGCAGCGGAGCGCCGGCAACGGATGGCGGGCGAGCCCTACGCGCTGCGGCTCGACATGGCGACCGCGCTCACGCGTGCCGGCGATCTCGCCTGGAGCGAAACCGGGCGCGGCCCGGCGGGCGAGACCGGCCGGGTGCCGGCGGCGCCGGCCCGATGGGGCGACGTGGTGCTCGGCCGCAAGGAGACGCCGACGAGCTATCATCTCGCGGTCGTGGTCGACGACGCACTTCAGGGGGTCACCGACGTGGTGCGCGGCGAAGACCTGTTCTGGGCGACCGGCGTGCACCGGCTGCTGCAAGCTCTGCTCGACCTGCCGGCCCCGACCTATCATCACCATCGGCTGATCCGCGACGCCGACGGCCGCAAGCTGGCGAAATCGACCCGTGCAACGGCGCTGCGCGAGCTGCGCGCGCAGGGCCACACTCCCGCCGAAATTCGCAAGCTGGTCGGGCTCGCATGATCGTGCGCGCTTGAAACAACGCGCCATCCTTCGGGAGCGCCCCCATGATTGGTGGTCCATTCGACAAATTTTGCTGAACGCAGCCGATGCTTCGTCATCACGAGATATTCGACCGCTCACGCGCCGTCCGCCGCCCGCCTTATCGCTGGCTGGCGCGCGAGCTGTGGGCGCGCGCGTTCAGCTACCCGTCGCCGCCGGACCCGGCGGAGTTTCCTCCCGGCAACGGGCACATCGTCCTCGTCGTGCCGGCGTTCCTGACCACCGACCTCGTCACGCGGCACTTGCGCCGGTTCCTGACGCGCTGCGGTTACCGGGTCTTCGGCTGGGGCCTGGGCGTGAACTGGGGGCCGACGCCGCGCATCCTCGCCGGCCTGCGCCGACAGGTGCACGAGCTTGCCGCGCTCGAACGCGGGCCGATCAGCCTGATCGGGGTCAGCCTCGGCGGCGTGCTCGCGCGCGACGTTGCGCACGCGTCCCCGCAGCACATCCGCCATGTCGTCACGCTCGTCAGTCCGTTCCGCTTGCCGACCGCAAGCACGATCGAGCCGCTGGTCCATCTTTTCGCGCCGTTCTACAGCCGCGACTTCCCGTTTGCGCGGGTCGGCTCGCCGCTGCCGATGTCCTCGACGGCCGTGTTCAGCCGCCAGGACGGCGTGGTCGCCTGGGAAAGCTGCATGAGCGAGGAACCGCGCGGCCTGTCGGTCGAGGTCCGGGGCCCGCACATGAGCATCTGCCGCAACCCGCAGGCGCTGCGGATCGCCGCGCAGCGGCTGGCGGCGTATTCCGGTTGAAACTCCACCAAACGGATGCCTCGCCGTGTGGCCCTCGCAGACGCTCCGTGTCATTGTTGCGTCACCTGGGGCGAGGGATGCGACGGGCGAAAGCAAAAACGGCCGCGCGCAAGGTCCGGCGGCCGACGCGGCGGCCCCGGAAGGCGCCGCCGTCCGCGCCGGCGATCGAGGCGGCGCTCGCCGCCTTCGCCCACGAAATCCGCACCCCGCTGACCGGCATCCTGGCGCTCGGCGAGCTTCTCGCCGCCTCCGACCTGCCCGACCGCGAACGCGGCTGGGCCGCCGCCGTCAAGGGCGCCGCCGAGCACCTCGCGCAGCTCACCACCCTGGTGGTCGGCGGCGCCAAGGCGTCGACCGGCCCGCCGGGCCTGCGGCGGGAGCCCATCCGACCGCGCGGGCTTGCCGCCGCCATGGCGGCGACGCTCACGGCCCGCGCCGAGACCAAGGGGCTTGCGACCGACATCCGCATCGACGACGCGCTGCCCGACCTGGCGGTGGGCGATCCGGTGCTGCTGCGCGCCGCGGTCGAGAACCTGATCGACAACGCGGTGAAGTTCACCGAGCACGGCCGCGTCGGCTTCGGCGTGACGGCGCAGCCGGCGGCGCGCAACCGCGTGCGCCTCGTCTTCGCGGTGACCGACAGCGGCATCGGGCTTACGCCCGCCGAGATCCGGCGGCTGTTCCGGCCGTTCGCGCAGGCCCACAAGCGCATCGCCGACCGTTTCGGCGGAGCCGGTCTCGGCCTCGTCTTCGTGCGCCGCGTCGCCAAGGCGATGCGCGGGACGGTCACGGTGGACAGCAAGCCCGGACACGGCAGCACGTTCCGGTTCGCCGTCGTGCTCGAGCGCGCCGCCGAGCCCGACTGCGCGCCGGCACAAGCATCCGGGGCCGGAGCGCACCCCGGCCGCGCCGGCGGCCTGCGCGTCCTCTGCGCCGAGGACAACCCTTACGGCCGCGTCATCCTCAACACGATCCTGACCGAGCTCGGCCACCGGGTCGATTTCGCCGCGAGCGGCACGGCGGCCGTCGAAGCCGTCGCGCGCAACGGCTACGATCTCGTGCTGATGGACGTGACCTTGCCGGGCATCGACGGCATCGAGGCGACGCGCCGCATCCGCGCTCTCGACGGCGCCGTCGCCCACATCCCGATCATCGGCATTTCCGGCCGCGAGGCGCCCGGCGACGAGGCGGCCGCCCGCGCGGCCGGCATGGAGTTTTATTTGATGAAGCCGGTGAGCCCGAGCGGGCTCGCCGCGGTCATTGCGGCGGCAATATCGCGCTGAATGATCACTCCCCCGTCATTGCGAGGAGCCCGAAGGGCGACGAAGCAATCCAGAGTTACGGGCACCGCGCTTGTTGCCCTGGATTGCTTCGCCGAGCCTGTCATCGGGCCGGCCACTTCGGGCCGGGCCCGTTGGCTCGCAATGACGAACTGGGTCGCCCGCGCGGAACCGCATGAAATGTCGAAAGCCATCAAGCTCACCCGCGCGTTCTTCGACCGCGATGTGCATACGGTCGCGCCGGAGCTGATCGGCGCCACCCTGCTGGTCGACGGCGTCGGCGGCACGATCGTGGAGGTCGAGGCCTACGACCACGAGGACCCGGCGGCGCACGGATTCGGCGGGCGCACCGCCCGCAACGCCGTGATGTTCGGCCCGGCCGGGCGCGCCTACGTCTATCTGATTTACGGACTGTACTGGTGCCTCAACTTCGTTTGCGAGCCGGAAGGCGTGGCGAACGCCGTCCTGATCCGGGCGCTCGCGCCGGCCGCCGGCATCCCGATCATGCAGCGGCGGCGCAAGATGCAGGACCTGCGGCTGCTGTGCGCGGGGCCGGGGCGGCTGTGCCAGGCGCTCGGCGTCACCCGGGCGCACGACGGGCTTGCGCTCGATGCGCGCCCGTTCCGGCTCCTGGCGCGAACCGGCGACGTGCCGGTCGCGGTCGGGCGGCGCATCGGGATCAGCAAGGCGATCGAAAAGCCGTGGCGCTACGGGCTTGCGGGCTCGCCGTACTTGAGTCGCCCGTTTCGATGAGGTGTCAACACCCGAAAACGCCGTCGTCATCCGCGAAAGCGGATGATCCCGTAATCCGCGGCGGAGAGGTCGGGCACCACACAGCGGTCCGTGATTACTGGATCGCCCGCCTGCGCGGGCGATGACGAGAGAACGAGTGCGTCCTCACGCCGCCTGCTCGGCGGCGCGGTCGACGATCTGCACGATGTCCGCCATGATCCGGTTGAGCTCGAAATCCTTCGGCGTGTAGACCGCCGCGACGCCGGCCTGCCGCAGCGCGCTCGCGTCTTCCGGCGGAATGATGCCGCCGACCACGACCGGCACGTGATCGAGGCCGGCGGCGCGCAGGCGCGCCACCACGTCGCGGACCAGCGGCAGGTGCGAGCCGGACAGGATCGACAACCCGATCACGTGCGCGCGTTCCTTGCGCGCCGCCTCGACGATCTCGGCGGGCGTGAGCCGGATGCCGTCGTACACCACCTCCATGCCGGCATCGCGCGCGCGCACGGCGATCTGCTCGGCGCCGTTCGAATGGCCGTCGAGGCCGGGCTTGCCGACCACGAAGGTGAGGCGCCGCCCCAGCCGACGCGACACCCGCTCGACATCGGCGCGCAGGCCATCGAGCCCCTGGACGGCATTGCGGGCGGCACGGCCGACGCCGGTCGGCGCGCGGTATTCGCCATAGACATCGCGCAGCGCAGCGCCCCATTCGCCGGTGGTGACGCCGGCCTTCGCGGCCGCGATCGAGGCCGGCATGATGTTGCCGCCCTCCTTGGCGACGCGGCGCAGTTCCTTCATCGCCACCGCCACCGCCTTGGCGTCGCGCGCGGCACGCCAGGCGTTGAGCCGCGCCACCTGCCCGGCCTCGACGCCTTCCGGCACCGTGACCACCGCCTCCTCGCCGGCGGACAGCGGCGACGGCTCGGTCTCGACGTAGCGGTTGACCCCGATGACGACGCGGTCACCCCGCTCGATCGCCTCGAGCCGCTCGGTGTTGGAGGCGACGAGCTGCTGTTTCATGTAGCCGGATTCGATCGCCTTGACCGAGCCGCCCATGGCGTCGATATGGGCAAGCTCGTCGAGCGCCGCGGCCTTGAGTTCCGCGACCTTGCCGGCGATCGCGTGCGAGCCGTCGAAAATGTCGCCGTGATCGAGCAGATCGGTCTCGTAGGCGAGAATCTGCTGCATGCGCAGCGACCATTGCTGGTCCCACGGCCGCGGCAGCCCGAGCGCCTCGTTCCAGGCGGGAAGCTGGACGGCGCGCGCCCGCGCGTTCTTCGACAGCGTCACCGCCAGCATCTCGATCAGGATGCGATAGACGTTGTTCTCCGGCTGCTGTTCGGTCAGCCCGAGCGAATTCACCTGCACGCCGTAGCGGAACAGCCGCTGCTTGGCGTCGGTGACGCCGTAGCGCTCGCGGACGATCTCGTCCCACAGCTCGGCGAAGGCGCGCATCTTGCACAGCTCGGTGACGAAGCGCAGCCCGGCGTTGACGAAGAACGAGATGCGGCCGACCACCTCGCCGAACGCCTGCGCGGGGACCTCGCCCGAGGCCTTGACCATGTCGAGCACGGCGGTCGCGGTCGCGAGCGCGAAGGCAAGCTCCTGCACCGGCGTCGCGCCCGCCTCCTGCAGGTGATAGGAGCAGACGTTGATCGGATTCCACTTCGGCAGCTCCCTGGTCGTGAACAGGATCACGTCCTTGGTGAGCCGCAGCGACGGGCCCGGCGGGAACACGTGGGTGCCGCGCGAAAGATATTCCTTGATGATGTCGTTCTGGGTGGTGCCCTGGAGCGCCGGGCGCGCGGCGCCCTGCTCGTCGGCGACCGCGATGTAGAGCGCGAGCAGCCAGGCGGCCGTCGCATTGATCGTCATCGAGGTGTTCATCTCGGCGAGCGGGATGCCGTCGAACAGCGCCCGCATGTCGCCGAGATGCGAGATCGGCACGCCGACCTTGCCGACCTCGCCTTTCGCCAGCAGATGATCGGAATCGTAGCCGGTCTGGGTCGGCAGATCGAAGGCGACCGACAAGCCGGTCTGGCCCTTGGCGAGGTTCTTCCGGTAGAGCGTATTCGATTCCCTAGCGGTCGAATGCCCCGCATAGGTGCGGAAAATCCACGGCTTGTCGGGCATTCAGTCTCCTTCGTTCCGCCGGCCGCAACGCTACATGACGCCTCTGACCAGCCTGACGACCACCAACAGAATGATGGCGCCGATGGTTGCGTCGATAATTTCGCGGATGATCCCCGATCCGAGCATGATGCCGAGGCGCGGGAACACCCACGCGGCAATGAAGGCGCCGATGATGCCGACGACGATGTCGCCGATCAGGCCGAGCCCGGTGCCGCTGACGATCTTCGAGGCGAGCCAGCCGGCGATCAGGCCGACGATGAGAGTGACGATGATACCTTCGCCGCTGAACGGCATGTTTTTCCCTCCCGTGTGGGGCCCGGCCCCGGCCGGTCCGCCCCGATTTCGCATTGCAGCGTGAGCACGATACCGTGTCCGGCCGGTGCTGTCAGCCGGCGTGATGGTTTCGCACGCGCGGCCTTCTCGGCGGGGAGCGGCGGGAACAAAACCCGCGGCTCGCGCATTTCTGTTGCACCGCAGCAACCAGTGCGGCAGACTGACCGCCTCCGACGGCAAAGCCCGCCGGCGTCAGCAGGAGGACCGGCAATGTCGGTCGTGACCCAGCTCAAGCCGCCGCCTGCGGCTCCTCCCAAGGACCTCTACGAGATCGGTGAAATCCCGCCGCTCGGCCACGTGCCGGCGCGCATGTACGCCTGGGCGATCCGCAAGGACCGCCACGGTCCGCCCGACTCGTCCATGCAGATCGAGGTGGTGCCGACCTGGCCGATCGGCGACGACGAGGTGCTGGTCTTCGTCATGGCCGGCGGCGTCAATTACAACGGCGTGTGGGCTTCGCTCGGCCAGCCGATCTCGCCGCTCGACGTCCACAAGAATCCGTTCCACGTCGCCGGCTCCGACGCCGCCGGCATCGTGTGGGCGATCGGCGCCAAGGTGCGGCGCTGGAAGGTCGGCGACGAGGTCATCGTCCATTGCAATCAGGACGACGGCGACGACGAGGACTGCAACGGCGGCGACCCGTTGCTCTCGCCCTCGCAACGCATCTGGGGCTACGAGACCCCGGACGGCTCGTTCGCCCAGTTCTGCCGGGTGCAGTCGCGGCAATTGATGACGAAGCCCAGGCATCTGACCTGGGAAGAGTCCGCCTGCTACACGCTGACCCTGGCGACCGCCTACCGCATGCTGTTCGGCCACCCGCCGCATATTCTCAAGCCCGGCGACAACATCCTGGTGTGGGGCGCCTCGGGGGGCCTGGGCGTCTTCGGCGTGCAGCTCGTGGCGGCGTCCGGCGCCAACGCGATCGGCATCGTGTCGGACGCGACCAAGCGCGACTACGTGATGCAGCTCGGCGCCAAGGGCGTCATCAACCGCAAGGACTTCAATTGCTGGGGCGCCATGCCCAAGGTGGGCGCGCCCGAATACGACGCCTGGGTCAAGGAGGCGCGCAAGTTCGGCAAGGCGATCTGGGACATCACCGGCAAGCGCGACGTCGACATCGTGTTCGAGCATCCGGGCGAGCAGACGTTTCCGGTCTCGTGCCTGGTGGTCAAGCGCGGCGGCATGGTGGTGTTCTGCGCCGGCACCACCGGCTACAACATCACGTTCGACGCGCGCTACGTGTGGATGCGGCAGAAGCGGGTGCAGGGCTCGCACTTCGCGCACCTGAAGCAGGCGAGCGCCGCCAACCAGTTCGTGCTCGACCGCCGCATCGACCCGTGCATGAGCGAAGTGTTCCCGTGGGACCGCATTCCGCTCGCCCACACCAAGATGTGGAAGAACCAGCACCCGCCCGGCAACATGGCGGTGCTCGTCAATGCGCCGCGGACGGGATTGCGCAATTTCGATGACGTGGTCGAGGCGGCGAATAGCGAATAGCGAATAGCGAACGGGGAATTGCGAATCGTTCACTTCTCACTATTCGCTATTCGCTACTCCCTATTCGCCCGCTTAATCGCCGCGTTGAGCTCCCCGCCGTAAATGAAGATCGACGCGCTCAGGTACAGGAACACGAGCGCGATCATCACCGAGGCAAGGCCCGCGTAGGTCGCCACGTAGGCGCTCGAGAAACCGTCGAGGTAGCGGGCGAACAGCAGGCCGCCGGCGAGCCACAGGGCAAGCGTCGCGATCACGCCCGGCGCGATCTCGCCGAACCGCCGCCGCCCGGCCGGCAGCCACAGGTGCACCAGCACCAGCGCCAGGATCAGCACGAACGTCGCCGCCGCCAGGCGCCCGAAGGTCACGAGCCCCTCGAGCGGCGCCAGCCAGGGCGCGTAGCGCGCCGCGGTCGCGAAGATCAGCGGGCCGAGCACCACCAGGAAGGCGAGTGCGATCAGCGCCATGGCGCCGACCAGCACATAGGCGATCGATTCGAGCCGCAGCAGCCACCAGCCGCGCGCCTCCTCGACGCCGTAGGCGCGGTTGAGGCCGATACGCAGGCTCTCGACGCCGCTGGAGGAAAAATAGATCGCCAGCACGACGCCCACCGTGAGCACGTCCCCGCGCGCGGTGGTGAGCACCCGCCGGATCTCGGCCGCGATCGGCAGCGCGACTTCCTCCGGCCAGGCTCCCAGCAGGATGCCGGCGGCTTCGTCGGCCAGCGCCTTCGAGCCGACGAAGCCGGCGAGCGCGGTCAGCACGATCAGGAACGGAAACAACGCCATCAGGGTCGAGAGCGCGATGTGGCTCGCGATCGCCCAGCCGTCGTCGGCAAGGAACAGGCGGAAGGCGTCGAACGCGACGCGGCAGGCGGTGCGCAGGACCCTCACGCCGCGCGCACGTCGGCGAGGAAGCGGCGCACCTCGGCGTCGAGGCTTTCCGCCTCGGCCGCGAGCGCGTCGGCGAGCGCCTTGACCTCGCCGGCGGTGCTGCGCGCATCGGTGCTGGCGGACGCCACCCGATCCATCGCGGCGGTGCCCGACCGCGCCTCCGCGGAGGCGCGATTGACGCCCTCGGCGATCGCCGCGACCGCCGCATTCTGCTCCTCGACGGCGGCCGCGACGCTGGCGGCGATCCCGGACATTTCCGCGATGATGTCGTTGACCTGGCCGATCGCCTCGCCGGCGTCGCCGGCGGAGGACTGGATCGCGCCGATCTGCATGGCGATGTCCTCGGTCGCCTTGGCGGTCTGGCCGGCGAGCGACTTCACCTCCGAGGCCACCACCGCGAACCCGCGGCCCGCTTCGCCGGCGCGCGCGGCCTCGATGGTCGCGTTGAGCGCCAGCAGATTGGTCTGCGCGGCGATCGCCTGGATCAAGCCGAGCACCTCGCCGATGCGGGTCGCGGTGCAGCCGAGTTCCGCCATGGTCTTGACCGTGTCCTGAACCTCGTCGACCGCGCGGCGGGCAACTTCGGTTGCGCTCGCGGCCTGCGCGGCGATCTCGCCGATCGATGCCGCCAGTTCCTCGGCGGAGCCGGCCGCGCCGGTCACGTTTTCGGCCGCGGTGCCGACGCGCTCGCGCGCGTCGCGCGCCTCGGTGGAGACGGAATCGGCGGCGCCGTTGACGGCGGCGGCGGTGATTTCCAGGCGCTGCGCCGCCTCGCGCAGCTTGGCGAGCGCCTGATCGACCTGCCGCTCGAAGCGCGCGATCGTCCCGCCGATGGCTTCGGCGCGGCGCTCGCGGTCGCGGGTCGCTTCGGCCTGGGTGCCGGCGAGCCGTTCGCGCTCAATCGCGTTGTCGCGGAACACGATCACGGTGCGGGCCATCCGGCCGATCTCGTCCCTCGCCTCGGTCGCCGGGATGTCCACGGCGGTGTTGCCTTGGGCAAGGCGCGCCATGGCGCCCGCCAGGCGATGCAGCGGCCGGGTGATGCCGGCGCCGATGAAGTAGCTCAGCAGCAGGCCGAGGCTCACCACCGCGACCCCGACCCCGACGATCATGCGCTTGGTGTGGTCCTGCGAGGCTTCAAGCGCGGCCGCGGCCGCTCCCGCCTTGGCGCTCGCGGAGGCGATGATGCGGTCGGCCGCGGGCACGATCATCGCCCGGTCGGCGTTCATCAACGTGACCATCGGGACGGCCTTGTCGACCCCTTCCGACCATTCGGCGAACGCGTCGGCGTAGGCTTTCACGCGCCCGCGCAGCTCCGCCTTGACGTCCGCCGGCGCCACCGCCGCCGCGAGGGTCTCGCCGAACGTCTGGACTTCGTCGGCGAACATCTGCTGCAGATATTGCAGCCGGTTGAGCCGGTAATCGGCATCGAGCCGGCGCATGACGACCAAGGAGAACAGCAGTTTTTTGCCATCGGCGTCGGAGAACTCGCGCAAGCCCGAATTGATCAGCCGCTCGACCCCGGCCATGCCGGCCACCATGCGGCCGCGAATTCCTTCCGAGTCCGCCAGCCCGAAGCTTTCCTGCAATTTCTGCAGATCGGCGAAGCTCGCCTTGAGCCGCGACACCTGCCCGCGCAGCGCGCCGATGTCCGCGCGCTCCGCGGGATCGACGGCCGTCTCGATGCGCGCGAGGCTGTCGAGCGCGAGGTCATGGGCGTCCTGGAAATCCTTGATCGGGCCGCGCGCCGGCCGCGTGGCCATGTCGCGGGCGCTCGCCTGCATGGTCGCCAGCGCGCTCTTGAAGTCGCGGCTCGCCTCGGCCAGCGCGGCGGCGTGCCTGACGCTGTCGAACGCGCGCCCGACCGCGTGCTCGCTCGCCATGAAGTTGATGCCGTTCGCGGCGAAACCGGCCACCGGGATCAACGCCAGCACGGCAATACGCGCACGCACCGAAAGGCTGGTGCGAAACCGGTGAGCCGACAGGAGCGCGGTCAAGCGCGAGAGGGGCATGGGTTCGCTCGCACAGGCGTGGCCGAGCCGGACGCGATGGGCCGATGCATCCGCCGGCATGCAAGCGCGAAATGGTTAAAATTTTCGCAAATGGGCCATTTGGCACGGATGTGGCCGGCTTTCATCGAGCTCACGGCGGAGCAGCGGCGCTTGCACGGCAGATTCGCCTTTTGTGCACTGCACGCGTAGTGTTGCGTAAGTCGCCGCTGCCGATTTTCCGGCGACCGCGTTCCGGTCCCAGGAGGTCTTCACGATGCCCGTCGCCGCTGCACGCCTCGATCCCGGCCGCGACCTCCCGGCGGGCGCCCAAGCGGCCGCTTCCGTGGCCGAAAGGCTGCTCGCCGATGCGACCATGGCGGTGCGCCGGCGCGTGGAGGTCGACGGGAAGGTCAATGGCCGGCTGATCGACCGCGAGCAACGCGCCACCCACGGGCTCGCCTGGTTTGCGACCTACGCCCAGGCGGTGCGGCAGCTCGCCGCCTACGCGGAGCGGATGCGTGCGGCCGGACGGCTCGGGCAGGTCGAGGAGCTCGTGGTGCGGATCGGGCTCGGCGAATACCTGGCGCAGATGCTCGGCGGCATTCCGATGAGCCAGGGCGAGATCGTGCGGCCGGCCGATCTCGGCCTCACGCTCGATCAGGTGGCGGCGCGGGTCACCCCGGACGTCGAGGCGCTGATCGCCTCCGGCAATGATGCGCAGAACCGTGCGCAGCTGATCGCGCTGATGACCGAGCACCAGGGCGTCACCGTCGGCGACTGCGGGCTCGACGACACCCTCGATGCGATCCGCGAGGAAATGCGCAAGTTCGCCGAGAGCGAAGTCCAGCCGCATGCGCACGAATGGCACCTGAGCAACAGCTACATTCCGCTCGACATCATCGAGCACATGGCCGAGCTCGGCGTGTTCGGGCTCACCATTCCGGAAGCCTACGGCGGCATGGGGCTCGGCAAGGAATCCATGTGCGTGGTCTCCGAGGAGCTGGCGCGCGGCTATATCGGCGTCGGCTCGCTCGGCACGCGCTCGGAGATCGCCGCCGAGCTGATCCTCGGCAGCGGCACCGACGAGCAGAAGCAGAAATGGCTGCCGCGCATCGCCTCCGGCGAGGTGCTGCCCACGGCGGTGTTCACCGAGCCGAACACCGGTTCCGATCTGGCGTCGCTGAAAACCCGCGCCGAACGCAGCGGCGCCACCTATCGGGTGTACGGCAGCAAGACCTGGATCACCCATCCGGTGCGCGCCGACCTGATGACGCTGTTGGTGCGCACCAACCCGCGCGAGAAGGGCTATCGCGGGCTCTCCATGCTGCTCGCCGAGAAGCCGCGCGGCAGCGACGATAATCCGTTCCCGGCGCCCGGCATGTCGGGCAGCGAGATCGAGGTGATCGGCTATCGCGGCATGAAGGAGTTCGAGATCGGCTTCGACGGCTTCGAGGTGAAGACCGAGAACCTGCTCGGCGGCGTCGAGGGGCAGGGCTTCAAGCAGCTGATGCAGACGTTCGAGTCGGCGCGCATCCAGACCGCCGCGCGCGCCGTCGGCGTCGCCCAGGCAGCGATGGATCTCGGCCTGCGCTACGCCCAGGAGCGCGTCCAGTTCGGCGAGCCGCTGATCGCCTTCCCACGGGTGGCCGACAAGCTCGCCATGATGGCGGCCGAGATCATGATCGCGCGCCAGATCACCTACTACGCCGCGCGCGAGAAGGATTCCGGCCGGCGCTGCGACCTCGAGGCCGGCATGGCGAAGCTGCTGGCCGCGCGCGTCGCCTGGGCGGCGGCCGACAACGCGGTGCAGATCCACGGCGGCAACGGCTTTGCGCTCGAATACCCGGTCTCGCGCGTGCTGTGCGACGCCCGCATCCTCAGCATTTTCGAGGGCGCCGCCGAAATCCAGGCGCAAGTGATTGCCCGAAGGCTGCTTGACGGCTCCAATTGAGACTCAAGGGCGATCACAATCAAATAAGGCCGGATTGCCCCAAGACTGCTGGACGGCTCCAACTGACCTTACGGGCAATTGCGCCTTTGCCACTCGACGACCGCGTCCCCCATGGTCTTGGGCACAGCGTTCTTGAGCCATGCCATGAACGAGCGATCGAACTTGAAGCGAGGACCGCACTGCGAGCGGAAGAACCTGCGGGCATTCTGAGTATTGCGGTACGATGCCGTAATCGGGGTCTTGCGCGTGATTGAATCGCTATGCCAGTCGAAGACTTTCACGCCATCCCCCGTTAATGCATCGCCTCACTCGTTTGCCGCGCGCAGGGCGCGATCGAGATCGGCGTAGAGGTCGTCGGCATCCTCGAGGCCGACCGAGAGGCGCAGCAGATCGGCAGGGCAGGGCGACGTCGGACCCTCGATCGAGGCGCGATGCTCGATCAGGCTCTCGACCCCACCGAGCGAGGTGGCGCGCTTCCACAGGTTGACGCGCGCCGCGGCGGCGATCGCCGCCTGCTCGCCGCCCTTGACCCGGATCGACAGCATGCCGCCGAAGCCGCCGGCCATCTGGCGCGCCGCGACCGCGTGTCCGGGATGCTGCGCCAGTCCGGGATAGAGCACCCCGTCGACCTCGCCGTGCTGCGCCAGCCGGGTTGCGAGCTGCATCGCCGCCTGCGCCTGGGCGCGCACGCGCACGTCGAGGGTGCGCAGGCCGCGCAGCAGCAGCCACGCCTCGAACGGCCCGAGAAGCGCGCCGTGCCCGGTCCGGATGGTCCCGATGCGCGCCCACAGGCCGTCGGCGCGCGCGGTCGCCAGCGCCCCGGCAATCACGTCGGAATGGCCGTTGAGGTACTTCGTTGCCGAATGCATCACGATATCGGCACCGAGGGCGAGCGGCCGGGTGAGGATCGGGGTCGCGACGGTCGAGTCGACCGCAAGCGTCGCGCCGGCCGCGCGGGCAATGGCGGCGACCGCCGCCACGTCGGTGATCGTCCACAAGGGGTTCGCGGGCGTCTCGATCCACACCAGCCTGGTCTCGCCCGGCCGCATGGCGGCGCGCACCGCGGCGAGGTCGGCGGTGTCCACCAGCGTGACGCGGTAGCCGTAGCGCGGCGCCTCCGCGACGAACCAGTGCCGCAACGCCCAGTACATCACCGCGGGCGCGACGATGTGGGCGGGCGGATCGTGCGCCAGCACCACCGCGACCGCGGCCGCCATGCCGGCGCCGAACAATCTGGCATCGGCGGCGCCTTCGAGCGCGGCGATCACCGCCTCGGCCTGACGCACGGTGGCGTTGTCCGGGCGGCCGTACACGAAGCCGGCGCGATACTGATTGTCGGGATCGCGGATGAACGTGGTCGCGACGTGGACCGGCGGCACCACCGCCTTGGTGGCCGGCTCGATCGCGCCGAGCGCCTGGGCGGCGAGCGTGCGCGGCTGCAGAGCGGATCGGTCGTTCATTGCAGGCTCCCGCGGCGGATCACATCAGAGCCGGCGCGCGTTGTCGACACATGGCCGTATACATGGCCACCAACTGGCTCCGATGATATGAGGACGCCATGGCGGACGCATTGACCTATTTCATCGTGCCCATCGCCATCGGCGCCGTCGCGCTGGTGCTGCTGCTCGGGCTCACCAACATGATGCGCGGCGGCTCCCCCAACACGTCGCAGCGGCTGATGCGGCTGCGCGTATTGCTGCAGTTCATCGCCATCATCATCATCATGGTGACGATCTGGGCCTTGCAACGCTAGAGGATTTGGAGTCCGCCATGGTCGTGCTCAACCGCATCTATACGCGCACCGGCGACGACGGCTCGACCGCGCTCGGCAACGGCGAGCGCCGGCCCAAGCACGATCTGCGCGTCGCCGCCTACGGGACCGTCGACGAGGTCAATGCGGCGATCGGCATGGCGCGGCTGCATACGGGCGCCGATCCGCGGCTGGACGCGATGCTCGCGCGTATCCAGAACGACCTGTTCGACCTCGGTGCCGACCTGTGCTCGCCCGACAAGGGCAAGGGGCCGGGCGGCGAGCGGCTGGCGGTCGTCGACGCCCAGGTGGTCCGGCTGGAGCAGGAGATCGACGCGCTCAACGGCGAGCTGAGCCCGTTGCGCTCGTTCGTGCTTCCCGGCGGCTCGCCCGCGGCCGCGACCCTGCACCTGGCGCGTACCGTGTGCCGGCGCGCCGAGCGGATGATCGTCGAGCTCAGCCGGCGCCCCGACGAAAGCGTCTCCGCGACGGTGGTGAAATACGTCAACCGCCTGTCGGACTTCCTGTTCGTGGCCAGCCGTTACGTCAACGACAAGGGCGCGCGCGACGTGCTGTGGGTGCCGGGCAAGAACAGATGACGGAGGACTGAGGCCGGATGTCACAGTTCGGGGGGCAGCGGAAGACAGCTTCCACCGAAAGGCGACTGGTCTGACATCCGACATCTGACCTCTGACATCCGACCTCCGACATCTGGCCTCCGTTGACACTGTAACGGCGCGGCCTTTAGGGTGCCGCGCCTTGCCGCCCGAGCTTCTTGCGACCATGCCGGCGGCGCGCAATCAGCGGGCTGAACGCATGAAAATTCTGGTGCCGGTCAAGCGGGTGGTCGACTTCAACGTCAAGATCCGCGTGAAGGCGGACGGCTCCGGCGTCGAGCTTGCCAACGTTAAGATGTCGATGAATCCGTTCGACGAGATCGCGGTCGAAGAGGCGATCCGGCTCAAGGAGCAGGGCAAGGCGACCGAGATCGTGTGCGCCTCGATCGGCCCCGCCCAGGCGGCCGAGACCATCCGCACCGCGCTCGCCATGGGGGCCGACCGCGGCATCCTGGTCAAGACCGAGGCCGGCATCGAGCCGCTTGCGGTCGCCAAGATCCTCAAGGGCATCGTCGAGGCGGAGAAGCCCGGCCTCGTCATCCTGGGCAAGCAGGCGATCGACGACGACTGCAACCAGACCGGCCAGATGCTGGCGGCATTGCTCGGCTGGTCGCAGGGAACGTTCGCATCGAAGATCGTGCTCGAGGGCGCGGACGTCCTCGTCACCCGCGAGGTCGACGGCGGCTTGCAGACCGTGAAGCTGAAGGCCCCGGCGATCGTGACCACCGACCTGCGGCTCAACGAGCCGCGCTACGCCAGCCTGCCCAACATCATGAAGGCGAAGAAAAAGCCGATCGACGAGAAGACGCCGGACGCCTACGGGGTCGACGTCAAGCCGCGGCTCGAGGTGCTCAAGACCACCGAGCCGTCCGGCCGCAAGGCCGGCGTCAAGGTCGCGTCGGTCGCCGAGCTGGTCGCCAAGCTGAAGAACGAAGCGGGGGTGCTGTGATGGCGACCCTCCTGCTGGCCGAGCACGACAACAAGACGCTGCGCGAGGCGACCCCCAAGGCGGTGACGGCCGCCAAGGCGCTCGGCGCCGACGTCCACCTGCTGGTTGCCGGCGCCGGCTGCCGGAGCGTGGCGGAGGCGGGCGCCAAGATCGACGGCGTCGCCAAGGTGCTGCTCGCCGAGCACCCGACCTTCGAGCACATGCTGGCCGAGCCGGTCGCGGCCCTGATCGTGTCGCTCGCCGGCTCCTACGACACGCTCGCGGCGCCGGCGACGACGCTCGGCAAGAACATCATGCCGCGGGTGGCGGCGCTGCTCGACGTGATGCAAATTTCCGAGATCAGCAAGGTGGTCGCGCCCGACACGTTCGAGCGGCCGATCTACGCCGGCAACGCCATCCAGACCGTGCGCTCGCGCGACGCCAAGAAGGTGATCACGATCCGGACCGCCGCGTTCCAGGCGGCGGGCGAAGGGGGATCGGCTCCGATCGAGCCGGCGCCGACCGGGACAGACCCGGCGCTGTCGGCCTTCGTCGGCGAAGAGCTGTCGAAGACCGACCGGCCGGAACTCACCGCCGCCAAGATCGTGATCTCGGGCGGCCGCGCGATGCAGAGCCGGGAAAACTTCACCAAGTACATCGAGCCGGTCGCCGACAAGCTGGGGGCGGCGGTCGGCGCCTCGCGCGCGGCGGTCGATGCCGGCTACGCGCCCAACGACTGGCAGGTCGGCCAGACCGGCAAGGTGGTGGCGCCCGAGCTCTACATCGCGGTGGGGATATCCGGGGCGATCCAGCATCTCGCCGGCATGAAGGACTCCAAGGTCATCGTGGCGATCAACAAGGACGAAGAGGCGCCGATCTTCCAGGTCGCCGATTACGGTCTCGTCGCCGACCTGTACCAGGCCTTGCCGGAGCTTGCGGCCGAGCTCGCCAAGCTCGGCAAGTAACCGTTTCCCGAAGTGACGTTGCGGCCCGGTGGTGTCGCGACCTCAATCGTCGTAAAACAGCGCCGGAAATCGGACCAACGAGATGAAGCTCAACATTCGCAAAGTCGGCGTCATCGGGGCCGGCCAGATGGGCAACGGCATCGCCCATGTGTGCGCGCTTGCCGGCTTCCCTGTGCTGCTCAACGACGTCGCCCCGGAGCGCGTCAAGTCCGGGCTTGCGACCATCAACGGCAACATGGCGCGGCAGGTCTCCAAGAAGCTGATCAGCGAGGACGACCGGCGGGGCGCGCTCGCGCGGATCACGCCGGCCGACGCGCTCGAGGCCATGGCCGACTGCGATCTGGTGATCGAGACCGCGGCCGAAAAGGAAGACGTCAAACTCAAGATATTTGCCGCGCTCTGCCCGGTCCTCAAGCCCGAGGCGATCATCGGCAGCAATACGTCGTCGATCTCGATCACCCGGCTCGCCTCCTCGACCGACCGGCCCGAGCGGTTCATCGGCATTCATTTCATGAATCCGGTGCCGCTGATGGAGCTGGTCGAGCTGATCCGCGGCATCGCCACCGCCGACACCACGTTCGAGACCACCAAGGCGTTCGTCGCCAAGCTCGGCAAGACCATCGCGGTGGCCGAGGACTTTCCCGCCTTCATCGTCAACCGCATCCTGCTGCCGATGATCAACGAGGCGATCTACACGCTGTACGAAGGCGTCGGGAACGTCGAGGCGATCGACACCGCCATGCGGCTCGGCGCCAACCACCCGATGGGACCGCTGCAGCTTGCCGACTTCATCGGCCTCGATACCTGCCTGTCGGTGATGCAGGTGCTGCACGAGGGCCTCGCCGATTCCAAGTACCGCCCGTGCCCGCTGTTGGTGAAATACGTCGAGGCCGGCTGGCTCGGCCGCAAGACGCAACGCGGCTTCTACGATTACCGCGGCGAGAAACCGTTGCCGACGCGCTGATCCCTTCCTCGACGCGGTGACCCTTCGTTAAGCTTGCCCGTCCATTATCGCGCGACCGGTCGCGCGCGTTCGCGGCCATCGTCGACGTGTTCGAGGTCCGCTCGATGGACGTAGCCTCGCTTGCAGCCGCGCTCGTTGCAGCCCAGATGGGACGGATGCAGCTTGCCATGGCGGCCCAGATGGCGCGCATGGACGCACAATCGGGGCAATCGGTCGCGAACCTGATCAGTGCCGCCGAGCAGAACATGAATCGATTGGCCGATACGGCAGCCGGCATCGGCACCCAGGTCGACATCACCGCGTGAAGGGTCAGCTGCCGACCAGCGCACCGATCAGCTTGATCGCGTCCTCGCTCGCCCATTCGGCCGGACCGGCCAGCGTGCCGACCTCGCAGCCGGCGGGGTCGACCAGCAGGGTCGTCGGCATGCCGAAGGCGCGGCCCGCGAGCTTGAGATCCTGGAACACCTTGGCGCTCGGGTCGGAATAATAGGCGAGGCGGTTCACGCCCACGTCCTTGAGCCAGGCCTTCGGCTTCTCCGGATCGCGGGTGTCGATGTTGACGGCGACCACGTCGAAACGCGCATCGCCGAGCCGTGCCTGCAGCGCGTCGAGCGCCGGCATTTCCTTGCGGCAGGGGACGCACCACGTGGCCCACAGGTTGAACAGCACCGCGCGCCCACGCCAGTCGGCCAGCGTCTTCGGGGCGCCGGCCGCGTCCCTGAAGGCAAGATCGGGAAGCCGGCGCGGCGCGTCGGCGACCGACACGGCGGCGACTTCGCCGCGGACGAACGGGTCGATCCGCCGCGCCGTCTCCACCGCAGGACGGCAGGCGGCCTCGCCCGCATTGCGCCCAAAGCGGCCGATCCCGTATACCGCCGCGAGCGCGGCGGCGGCACCGGCGAGCGCCGCGACGGCAATCCAGGCGATCCGGCGCGCGCGCGGACCCGGCCTTTCGGCGTCGGACCGGATTGTCATGGTCGGCGAAACCTCGATGGTGAAGCCATGAGCAGCGACATCAACAAGATGTGGGGCGGCCGGTTCGGATCAAGCCCGGACGCGATCATGGACGAGATCAACGCCTCGATCGATTTCGACCGCCGGCTCTATCGCCAGGACATTGCGGCCAGCAAGGCGCACGCCGCGATGCTGGGCAAGCAGGGCATCATCGGGGCGGACGATGCCGCCAGGATCGCTCACGGTCTAGACACGATCCTGTCAGAGATCGAGGCCGGCACCTTCACGTTCGACCGCGCGCTGGAGGACATCCACATGAACGTCGAGGCGCGGCTGGGCGAGTTGATCGGCCCCGCCGCCGGGCGGCTGCACACCGCGCGTTCGCGCAACGACCAGGTCGCGACCGATTTCAAGCTGTGGATGCGCGATGCCGTCGACGAGCTCGACGCGGCGCTCGCCGGCTATCAGCAGGCGCTCGCCGAAAAGGCGCTCGCCCACGCCGGCACGGTGATGCCGGGGTTCACGCATCTGCAGTCCGCCCAGCCGGTGACGTTCGGTCATCACCTGCTCGCCTACGTGGAGATGGCGGCGCGCGACCGCGGCCGGCTCAAGGACGCGCGCGCCCGGCTCAACGAATGTCCGCTCGGCGCCGCCGCGCTCGCCGGCACGTCGTTTCCGCTCGACCGCGACATGACCGCGCACGCGCTCGGCTTCGACCGGCCGGCGGCCAATTCGCTCGACGCGGTCGCCGACCGGGATTTCGTGCTCGAGACGCTGGCGGCCTGCGCCATCGCGGCCGTGCACCTGTCGCGCTTCGCCGAGGAGATCGTGTTGTGGACCTCGCCGGTCGCCGGCCTCCTCAAGCTGTCGGACAAATTCACTACCGGCTCCTCGATCATGCCGCAGAAGCGCAATCCGGATGCGGCCGAGCTGGTGCGCGCCAAGACCGGGCGCATCGCCGGCGCGCTTTCCGCCCTGCTGATGGTGATGAAGGGGCTGCCGCTCGCCTATCAGAAGGACATGCAGGAGGACAAGGAAGGCGCCATGGATGCGGTGTCGGCGCTCGCCCTGTCGATCGCCGCCATGACCGGGATGGTGCGCGACATGGAGCCGGACGCCGCCCGGATGAAGAAAGCCGCCGCCGCGGGCTACGCCACCGCCACCGACCTCGCGGATTGGCTGGTGCAGCGCCTCGGCCTGCCGTTCCGCGAGGCCCACCACATCACCGGCCGGATCGTGGCGGCGGCCGAGCACGACGGCGTTGCGCTGAACCGCCTGCCGCTCGCCGCCATGCAGGCGATCGAGCCGCGCATCGGCGAAGATGCGCGCGCGATCCTCTCGGTCGAACGCTCGGTCAAGAGCCGCGCGAGCTTCGGCGGCACGGCCCCCGCCAACGTGCGGCGTGAAGCACGCAAATGGTTGAAACGGCTGGAAAAAGCGCAGGCGGCCGGCGGCCACGCGCGCGCCTGAGTGCCGCCATGAAAAACTCGCCTCGCCCGCGCAATCTGCTATGGTGCCGCCCTCGTCAGGAGCCTGAATCGTGCTGCGCCCGTTGGTGAACCTGCCTGCCCGCTATGCCGTCGCTGCCGCCCTGGCGCTTGCGCTCGGGCTGGCGGGATGCGGGCGCAAAGGCTCGCTCGACCCGCCGCCGGGCGGCCTGGCGGACCCGTCGGTCATTTCGTCGGCACCGCCGGCCGCCGCGCCCGGGCCGGACGGCCAAGTCGCCGCGTCCGCGCCGGCCAACACTCCGCCGGGCACCTCCCCCGCACCAAAAAGACGCCTGCCGATCGATTGGCTCCTCGACTGAGCGCGCGATGCATCACTTCGCCTATCGCAACGGCGCACTCCACGCCGAGGCGGTGAACCTCGCCGCCATTGCCGAGAAAGTCGGCACGCCGTTCTATTGCTATTCCACCGCCACGATCGAGCGTCACTATCGGGTGTTCGCCGACGCGTTCGCCGACGTGCCCGCGCTTGTCTGCTACGCCATGAAGGCGAATTCCAACCAGGCCGTGATCGCGACCTTGGCGCGGCTCGGGGCCGGCGCCGACGTGGTCTCCGAGGGCGAGCTCAAGCGAGCGCGCGCCGCCGGCATCGCGCCCGACAAGATCATGTTCTCGGGCGTCGGCAAGACCGCGCGCGAGCTCGCGCTCGCGGTCGACGAAGCCATCCTGTGCGTCAACGTGGAGTCGGACGCCGAGCTCGACGCCCTGTCGGCGATCGCCGCCGCGAAGGGGCGTACGATCGACATTTCGGTGCGGGTCAATCCCGATGTCGATGCGCAAACCCACGCCAAGATCGCGACCGGCCGCGCCGAGAACAAGTTCGGCATCCCGATCGGCCGCGCCCGCGAGGTCTACGCCCGCGCCGGCAAGCTGCCGGGCCTGCGCGTCGCCGGCGTCGACATGCACATCGGCAGCCAGATCACCGCGCTGCAGCCGTTCGACGACGCCTTCGCGCTGCTGTCGGCGTTCGTGCGCACGCTGCGCGCCGACGGCCATCGCATCGCCCATGTCGACCTCGGCGGTGGCCTCGGCATTCCCTATCGCGAGGACGACGAGCCGCCGCCCGATCCGGACGCTTATGCGCAGGTGGTCAAGCGCGCCACCCGCGATCTCGACTGCATGCTGATTTTCGAGCCGGGCCGCCTGATCGTCGGCAATGCCGGCGTCCTGGTCACCCGCGTGCTCTACAGGAAGCGCGGCGACGCGAAGACGTTCGTCATCGTCGACGCCGCGATGAACGACCTTGTCCGCCCAACCCTCTATGGCGCGCACCACGAAATCCGCCCGCTCGCCGAGCCTGCCGCGGGCGCGCGCCGCATCGTCGCCGACGTGGTCGGACCGGTGTGCGAATCCGGCGACTTCCTGGCCGAGGACCGCGAGCTGGTCGAGCCCGAGCCGGGCGACCTTCTGGCGGTGATGTCGGCGGGTGCCTATGGGGCTGTGCACGCCGGCACCTACAACACCCGCGCCCTGGTGCCGGAGGTGCTGGTGCACGGGGCCGACTGGGCGCTGGTGCGGCCCCGCCTCGATGCCGACGCGCTGATCGGGCTCGATCGCCTGCCGCCGTGGCTCCCGGGCCAAAAGTGACCGGAATCACCCCCGCCGACGGCCAAATCGCTGGAAATTCAAGGGAACCGTCCGGGCGGACCGTCACTTTATCGTCAGAAAGCCCGGACACGCTGGGTCTTGTTCTTGTTGCTTTGCGGCAAATCAGTCAGGGTACCGGCTGATGCAGGGTTTCCCGTGACCGACCGACCAACGGACAGCCCGGACAATCGGCGCCAGCCGATGGACGAACAGGCTGCGGAAGGCTTGCTCGCCCGGGCGTTGCGGCGGGCGCGGTGGACGATTCTCTGGGAACGCCTGTGGCCTGCACTCGCCTCCCTGGCGACCGCCATCGGGCTGTTCCTCGCCCTGTCGTGGGCGGGCGTGTGGCTGGCGCTGCCGCCGATCGGGCGCGCCATCGGGTTGTTCCTGCTGCTGGCGCTTACCGCGGTCAGCAGTGTCCCGCTGTTCCGCTTCCGGCTCCCCACTGCCTATGACGGCTTGCGGCGGCTCGACCATGCGAGCGGCCTGCGGCATCGGCCGGCCACCTCGGTCGCCGACGAGATCGCCACCAACAACAGCGATCAGGTCTCGATGGCCCTGTGGCGCGCCCACGTGGAGCGCGCGTTGCGCGCCGTGGGCACCCTCAAGGCCGGCCTGCCGCGTCCGCGCCTGGCGGCCCGCGATCCCGTGGCCCTGCGCGCCCTCGTGCTCATTCTCGTGGCCGCGACTTTCGTGGGCGCTGGCGGCGAGCGCATGCGGCGCGTTACCGCCGCGTTCGACTGGGCGGGCGTCGTCGGTGGGGCGAATTTCCGCGTCGACGCCTGGGTCACGCCCCCGAGCTACACCGGCAAGCCGCCGGTGATCCTGCCCGGCCTGCGCGCCGGCGAGCCGATCCAGACGGCGGCGGTACAGACCGTTCCGGTCGGCAGCATGCTGGTGATCCGCGCGACCGGCACTGCCCATCTCGACGTCGTCACCAGTGGCGGCTTGGCCGCGGCGCCGGCACCGGCCGCGTTGCCGCCCGCCGGCACCGACGAGCGCCGGTTCGTCATCAACGACGGCGGCGCGGCGGCCCTGCGCGGCGTGATCGATGACGACGTCACCTGGACGTTCAACGCGATCCCCGACCGGGCGCCCACCATCGCGCTCGTCAAGGATCCGGAGGCGCAGGCGCGCGGTTCGCTGCAGCTCGTCTATAAGATCGAGGACGACTACGGCGCGGTGGCGGCCCAGGCGACCTTCGCGCGCAAGCAGCCTGCCCCTACGCGCGGGCCGGCGGCGCGGCCGCTTTACGATGCGCCGGACTTTTCCCTGGTGCTGCCGCAGGCGCGCACCCGCAACGGCGTCGGGCAGACCACCAAGGACCTGACCGAGCATCCGTGGGCCGGCAGCGACGTCGCCATGACGCTGCATGCGCGCGACGAAGCCGGCCACGAAGGCACGAGCCAGCCGCACGATTTCACCCTGCCGCAACGCATGTTCGTCAAGCCGATCGCCAAGGCGCTGATCGAGCAGCGGCGCATCCTGGCGCTCGACGCAAACTCCCGCGATCTCGTGCTGACGGCGCTCGACGCGCTGGCGCTGGCGCCGGAACGCTTCATTCCCGAAACCGGCATCTATCTCGGCTTGCGCTCGATCTACTGGCAGCTCGCGCACGCCCGGTCCGACGACCAGCTGCGCGACGTGGTGACGCAGCTATGGACGATGGCGGTGACGATCGAGGACGGCAACGTCTCCGGCGCCGAACAGGCATTGCGGGCGGCCGAGGAAGCCTTGCGCCAGGCGCTCGAGCGCGGCGCGCCCGACGAGGAGATCAAGCGGCTCACCGAGGAGCTGCGCGCGGCGCTCGACAAGTTCATGCAGGCGCTGGCCGAGCAGATGCGCAAGAACCCGCAGCAACTGGCGCGCCCGCTCGACCGCAACACCCGCGTGCTGCGGCCGCAGGACCTCAAGAACATGCTCGACCGGATCGAGAGCCTGGCGCGCTCCGGTGCCAAGGACGCCGCGCGGCAATTGCTGCAGGAAATGCAGCAGATGCTCGAGAACCTGCAGATGGCGCAGCCCGGCGCGTCGCCCGACGGCGACGACGACGACATGATGTCGGCGCTCGACGAGCTGGGCGACATGATTCGCGAGCAGCAGCAATTGCGCGACCGCACCTTCCGGCAAGGCCAGGACCAGCGCCGCGGCGATCGTCAGCGCGGTCAACGCGGGCAGCAGGGCCAGCAGGGCCAGCAGGGTCAGCAAGGTCAACAAGGCCAGCAGGGCGACCAGTCCGGACAGGACAAGGGCATGGGCGGCCTGCGGCAGAACCAGCAGGCGCTGCGCGAGCAGCTCAAGAAGCTGCTCGAGGAAATGAAGAAGCGCGGTCAGCTTGGCCAGCAGGCCCCGGGCGAGCGCGGCGACGGATCGCTCGGTCGCGCCGAGGAAGCGATGCGCGACGCCGAAGGCGCGCTGGGCGACGGCAATGCGGATTCCGCCGTGGACGCCCAGGGGCGGGCGCTCGAAGCGTTGCGCCGGGGCGCCCAGGATCTCGCCCAGCAGATGCAGCCGGGGCCGGGCCTCGGTCCCGGTCAGCCGGGCCGCACCGGGCCGGCGCGCGCCCAGCAGGACACCGATCCGCTCGGGCGGCCGCTGCGCGGACGCGAATACGGCGACGACTCGACCGTGAAGGTGCCGGGCGAAATCGACGTGCAGCGCGCCCGCCGCATTCTCGAAGAATTGCGCCGGCGCTTCGGCGATTCGTTCCGCCCGCAGATCGAGCTGGACTACATCGAGCGGCTGTTGCGGGATTTCTGATCGAGCGCCTCGTTCACCGCAATGCGTATCTCGGCAAGGGTGAACGGCTTGGTGATGACGTCGTGGATCAGCGCGTCGAGACCGTGCGCGCGCTCGCGCTGGTCGGCATAGCCGGTCATCAGCAAAATGATCACGTCGGGATAGTCGCGCGCGGCCGCGAGCGCGAGCGCGATGCCGTCCATCACCGGCATGCGGATGTCGGCCAGCAAAAGATCGAACCGGCCGCCATGACGGGTCATGAGATCGAGCGCCTCGGCGCCATCGGACGCCGCGATCACCTCGTGGCCGTCCTGGGCGAGCGCGCGGGCAACGAAGCTGCGCAACGCTTCTTCGTCTTCGGCGATGAGGATGCGCGCCATCTTTTCGCGGCGGTCAATGCGCGGCCGCCGCAACGTCGCGCCGGTTGAAGAAGCGGACGATGACGTCCTGGCCGTCGGCCGGGGGCGACGCCAGCCGCGAGCGGAATGGCTCGACGTCGCCGGCGCCGAGGACGGCCTGCGCCGGCAGCGACGTCCAGGCATAGACCTCGTATCCGGCGGCGTTGCGCACGGCGAAGCGCAGGCGCGGCACCTCCAGCGGCTGCCGTGTCAGGTTGGCAACCCTTCCTTCGACCACCAGCACCGGCACGCCGTCGTGGGATTCGACCGACGTCTTCACGTTGTCGAAGCTCAGCCCGCGAATGTTGACCGGAAGCCCGACGGCGGAGAACAGCGAGCCGGTTTGCGGCAAGAGCCGCACGACATTCGCGCGCCAGTGGACGAGCGCCGCGAGCACCCCTGCCAACACCAGAATGATCGTCGGCAGGCCCGGTCGGAACCAGCCGCGCCGATGGCGTTTGACCGTCCCTTTACCGTTGCGTTCGTGCCGCGCCGCCACGGTTTCGATGTCGGGGCCGGTAGCGGGCGCACCGCCCGGCGCAGGCCCTTTATCTTGCTCCGGGACGAGGGGAGGCGAACTCGCGACAACCAAGGCGCCGGCGGCGGCGGCCGGCGCATCCGGGCTGCCGCCCGCGGACCCATCGATGGCGTCGGCCGCGCGAGCGGGCCCGGCCGTTTCGGGGCGATCCTCTGCCGGAGGTTGCGGCGGCGGGTCCGCGGCGTTCGGACCGCTCGGCACCGGCGACAGGGCGAGCGCAGCCGGTGCCATGTCGGTCACCGACGCGAGCCACACGGTGCGGCAACGCGCGCAGCGGACCGAGCGCCCGGCCGCCCCCAGGGTGGACAGCTCGATCCGATAGGCAGTCGTGCACGACGGACAGACAATCAGCATCGCTCGTTCGCATTCGGAGCGCGGAACCGGTCTTGCGTCCGAACGCGTGTCCCTCTTGATTCCGACGTTCGCATCGGCGAGTGCCGCAAGGGTGTGCGAACCGCGGAATCGGGACCCTAGCAGCCGTCCGTTAACGGATCGGAAACCATGGAAGACTGCCGAGATCGTTAATGCATCGTTAAGCGCGGCGGCGCGACAACAAGCCTCGAGGGCCGATTCGGAGGACGGCGTGGTCCGATTCGAGAATGTGGGCCTGCGTTACGGGCTCGGACCGGAGGTCCTGCGCGACCTTTCCTTCCGGGTCGACCCGCATTCGTTTCAGTTCCTGACCGGGCCGTCCGGCGCCGGCAAGACCTCGCTGTTGCGCCTGCTCTATTTGTCGCTCAAGCCGACCCGCGGCCTCATCACCCTGTTCGGCCATGATGTCGCCACCCTGTCGGCCGACGCCCTGGCGTCGTTGCGGCGGCGCGTCGGCATCGTGTTCCAGGACTTCCGGCTGCTCGATCACATGAGTACCTACGAAAACGTGGCCTTGCCGCTGCGCGTGCTCGGGCGCGACGAGGCCAGCTACCGCAACGAGGTCACGGAACTGCTGCACTGGGTCGGCCTGGGCGAACGCATGTGGGCGCTGCCGCCGGTGCTGTCCGGCGGCGAGAAGCAGCGCGCCGCGATCGCGCGCGCCGTGATCGGCCGCCCGCAACTGCTGCTGGCCGACGAGCCGACCGGCAACGTCGATCCGGTGCTGGCGCGCCGCCTGCTGCGGCTGTTCGTCGAGCTCAACAAGTCCGGCACCTCGGTGGTCATCGCGACCCATGACATTGCGCTGATGGACCTGCTCGACGCCCGCCGCCTCGTGCTGCATGACGGCCGGATGCACGTCTATGAGTGACGCCGCCATGTCGAGCGAACGCGAGGAGCGCGCGGCGCCGCCGGCGGGCGACATGCCGGCCGCCCCGGTACCGCCGAACCAACGATCCATCGTGCCGGCCGACACGATCGCCGGCCACGCCCTCGTCGCCGTCATCGCCATCATGACGTTTCTGGCCGCGCTCACCCTGGGGGCCGTTGTCCTCATCCGCGGCATGGCGACCGAATGGCAATCGGAAGTCTCCCGCGAGGTGACGATCCAGATCAGGCCGGCGCCGGGCCGCGACATCGAGGCCGACGTGAAAAAGGCGGCCGACATCGCCACGGCGCAGCCCGGCATTGGCGGCGTGCGGCCTTATTCCAAGACCGAGACCGCGCGGCTGCTGGAGCCCTGGCTCGGCACCGGGCTCACTTTCGACGACCTGCCGGTTCCGCGGCTGATCGTGGTGCGCATCGCGCCCGACGGCGCCCCCGATCTCGCCAAGCTGGGCCAGGCGCTCGCCGCCCAGGTCCCGGGCGCAACCCTCGACGACCATCGCGGCTGGGTCGATCGCATGCGCACCATGGCGTGGACCGCGGTCGCCATCGGGGTCGGGCTCCTGGTGCTGGTGCTTGTCGCCACCGTGTTGTCGGTGACGTTCGCGACCGGCGGCGCCATGGCGGCCAACCGGCCGATCATCGAGGTCCTGCATTTCGTCGGCGCCCGGGACGGGTTCATCGCCGGGCAGTTCCAGCGGCATTTTCTGTTGCTCGGGCTTACCGGCGGCGTCATCGGCGGGGTGGGCGCCATGCTGCTGTTCCTGGCGGCCGGGTTCCTCGGCGACTGGTTCAAGGGAACCGCCGGCGAGGGCCAGGTCACCGCGCTGTTCGGCAGCTTCGCGATCGGGCTCGTGGGCTATGTCGCCATCGCGGTGCTGGTCGCGCTCATCGCCGTGGTGACCGCCGGCGCCTCCCGGCTGACGGTCTACCGCACCCTCGGATCGATCGAATGAGGGGCGCTCACATGGCGGCCCGGCCCGCCGCCCCGCCGCTTTGAATTGCGCTATGATGGACCGGGTACCCAGAGCCATGTCGTTCGCCGATTCGCACCGCCGGCAAGATGCCGACAGCACGCCCGCGCGGCCGCCACGCGGCCGAATCGCGCGTTTCATGCATGGCCTCTGGCGCCTCATGGTGGTCATCGCCTTTGCCGGCATCCTGGGATTCGGCGCCGGCTTTCTGTGGTTCGTCGGCAACGTGCCGACCGAAGAAATCGCGCTCGACCGCAATGCCGACGGCATCGTCGTGCTCACCGGCGGCGCATCGCGCATCGCCGACGCGATCGAGCTTCTGGCGGCGGGTCGCGGCAAGCGGCTGCTCATCAGCGGCGTGCATCCGGCCACCTCGACCAGCGAGCTTGCCCGCCTCAGCCCGGCGTACGGCCGCTGGCTGTCGTGCTGCGTCGACCTCGGACATGCCGCGATCAACACCTCCGGCAATGCGATCGAAACCAAAAGCTGGGTGACCGACCGCGGCTTCCGCTCGCTGATCGTCGTCACGTCGAACTACCACATGCCGCGCACCATGGCCGAGCTGGGGCGCCGGCTGCCGGACGTGTCGCTCGTGCCGTATCCGGTGGTGACGGACAAGATGCGCACCGAAGCCTGGTGGTCGAGCCCGCCGACCGCAAAGCTCCTCTTTTCCGAATATCTGAAGTATATCGTCGCCCAGGTCCGCCTGCGGCTCGGAGCCGCTCCCGTCGCGGCCGGCGTTCCCGGTCCCCGCGCCGCCTAGAGTGCAACGGCCGGGTCAGCGTTTCATTTCACTCCTGCGGTCGCGCCCGTGCTGATCCTGGTCCGCTCCATCCTGTTCAACATTCTGTTCTACCTCAACCTGCTGTTCTATCTGGTGGCGGCGCTCCCGAGCCTGCTGCTGCCGCATCGGGCGGTGGTCGCGTTCGCCAAGTCATGGGGCCGCACCAATCTGTGGCTCCTGCGCGTCGCCTGCGGCATCGATGTCGCGTGGATCGGCCTGGAAAAGATCCCGCCCGGACCGCTCATCGTCGCCGCCAAGCACCAATCGACGTGGGAAACTTTCGCGCTGCTGACGCTGTTTGACGATCCAACCTTCATCGTCAAACGCGAGCTGATGTGGATTCCCGTGTTCGGCTGGTACATCTGGAAGGCGCGCATGATCGCGGTCGATCGCGGCGCGCGATCGCTGGCGCTTGCCGGCATGACCGAGCGCGCGCGCATCGAGCTTGCCGGCAACCGGCAGCTCATCATCTTTCCGGAAGGCACGCGCCGGGCGCCCGGCGCCGAGCCGGCCTACAAATTCGGCGTCGCCCATCTCTATGGCGAGATCGGCGTCCCCTGTCTGCCGATCGCTCTCAATTCCGGCCTGGCGTGGCGGCGGCGTTCGTTCCTGCGCCAACCCGGGACGGTACGGGTCGAGATCCTCGATCCGATTCCGCCCGGCCTCGGCCGCACGGAATTCTTCGAGCGCCTCAAGCGCGACATGGAGGCCGCGACCGCCCGGCTGGTCGCGGCCGGACCGCAGGACGGACACTGAGATCAAGGCGCGGCGTGCGCCTCATGCACGCCGTGCAGCCGTTCCGCCAGCATGTGCAGCTCGCGGTCGCGGCAGCCGAGGGCCTCGAGCGCCTTGACGGTCGCGAGGACATAGTCGCGGTTCTGTCCCGATATGCCGTGGCCCTGGCGGACGTGGTGCAGCTGCTCGGCGAGATTGAGCCGCCCGGCATATTGCGCATGGCTGCGGTCGACCATGTAGCAAACCGCCTGCACCCGGCGCTCGGGATGGGACAGCAGCACGACCGGGCGCACGCATTCGCGGTAGACCATGGTGACCTGCTCGCGGGCGCGCAGATACGCGAGGGTCTCCGGGCGGGCGGAAGCCGGCGTCCGATAGGCGATGCCGCGGCACATGCCGCCGCGATCGAGCCCCAGCACCAGCCCCGGGCGCTCGGGACTGCCGCGGTGAACGTGCGACCACACGCGCAACGCCCGATGGGCGCCGATCAGCCGGGCCGGAACGTGCTCGACGGCGGCGAAGCCGGGCCGCCACATCAGCGACCCATAGGCGAACACCCAGAGGTCTTCGTCGGCGTGATCGAAGTTCGGGTCGATCTTGGGCATGGTATAACGGGGGGTCGCTAACAGGCCCGTTCCGCCGATGCAACCGGCCCATGGCCAGGCTGCGCGGGTGAAAATTGCCGCGGCCGCCTTGCTGAAGCCACATCCGCCGGCAAGGCAGGAGAGTCCGTCCTGGAAGGCCCGCATGATCCACCCCGATCTCGCCCCGTCCCGATCCCGCTGGGTGGTGCTGCCGTTCCTCGCCGTCGTCGTCCTCGCCGGCCTGTGGACCGCGTTCTGGTTCTACGCCTCCTCGACCGCCGCGGCGACGCTGACGCGCTGGCGCGAGCAGGAGAGCAGGCTCGGCCGCACCTACACCTGCGGATCGCAGGCCACCGGCGGCTACCCCTTCCGCATCGAGGTGCGTTGCGGCGACGCCGCCGTGGAAATGCACGCCTTCCAGCCGGCCCTCATGATCGCGGCCAAGAGCCTCGTGGTGATGGCGCAGGTCTATGACCCGACCCTGTTGATCGGCGAAGTGACCGCGCCGCTGACCATCACCGAAGCCGGCGGGCGCGACGCCCTGGTCGCCAACTGGCAGCTGGCACAGATCAGCGTGCGCGGCCGGCCGAACGCCCCGGAGCGCATGTCGATTGTCGCCGACGACCTGCGGCTCGACCGCGGCCGCGAGAGCGGGGGCACGCGGCTTGCCGGCGCCAATCACATGGAGCTGCACGCACGGGTGGACCCCGGCTCGACGCCGGAAAATCCAATCGCCGATCTGGTCGTGCGTCTCTCCGGCGCCGCGGCGCCGGCCGCCGGCGGCCTGGCGGCGCAGCCGCTCGATGTGGACGTCACCGCGGTGTTGCGCGGCCTCAAGAGCTTCGCGCCGCGCCCCATGCCGGCCATGCTGCGCGAGCTGCAGGCGGCCGGCGGCAGGCTCGAGGTATCGAGTGCGCGCCTGCAGCAAGGCGAGACCATCGTGCAGGCCAACGGTTCGGTCGGCTTGAGCCCGAACGGCCGGCTCGACGGCACCATGACGGTCACCATCGCGGGCTTCGACAAGTTCATGGCATCGGTGGGCGGCCTGCAGAAGGTTCTGCCGTCCGCGGCCGCGCCCAGCCGGCCGGCGCTGAGCGCCTTCGACCGGATCGCCCCGGCGCTCGGCGGGTCGCGCGACCAGGTCGCCGCCGGCCTGCTCGGCCTGCTCGGCGAGCGGACGCTGCTCGACAACAAGCCGGCGATCACCATGCAGCTGCGCTTGACCGACGGCGCCGCCTTCCTCGGCCCGATCCCGCTCGGGCAGACCCCGCCGCTTTACTGACCGCCGTCATTGCGAGCGCAGCAAAGGCTCCAGGATTGCTTCGTCGCCCTTCGGGCTCCTCGCAATGACGGTCAATCGCTGTCCGCCGCATAGGGCCGCGGCAGCGCGTCGAGCGCCGGATGCGGCCGGCCGAAATCCGGCACCGGGGAATCCTGGCCGATCTCGACGATGCCGCGCCGGATCGCCCGCGTGCGCGTGAACAGGTTGAACAGCGCGTCGCCGTCGCCCCAGCGGATCGCACGCGCGAGCGCGGCCACGTCCTCGTTGAAGCGGCCGAGCATTTCCAGCACCGCCTCGCGATTGTGCAGGAACACGTCGCGCCACATGGTCGGGTCGGACGCGGCGATGCGGGTGAAGTCGCGAAAGCCGCCGGCCGAGAATTTCATCACCTCCGAGCGCGTGACCGCCTGCAGGTCGTCGGCGGTGCCGACGATCGAATAGGCGATGAGATGCGGCACGTGGCTGGTGATGGCGAGGACGAGGTCGTGGTGCTCCGCCGCCATGGTGTCGACGTTGGCGCCGAGCGCGCGCCAGAACGCGGCGAGCCGCTCGACCGCCGCAGGATCGGCGCTGTCGGGCGGCGTGAGGATGCACCAGCGATTGACGAACAGCGCGGCGAAGCCGGCATCCGGCCCGGAATGCTCGGTGCCGGCGACCGGATGCGCCGGAACGAAATGCACGCCGGCGGGCAGGTGAGGGCCCATGTCCCGGACGACCGAGCCCTTGACCGAGCCGACGTCCGACACGGTGGCGCCGGCCTTGAGGTGCGGGCCGAACTCGGCGGCGACCGCGCCGCACTGGCCGACCGGGACGCACACGATGACGAGGTCGGCGCCTTCGACCGCCGCCGCGTTGGTCTCGGCGACCTGATCGACGATGCCGAGCTCGGCCACCCGCCGGCGGGTCGCGCCCGAGCGGGCGGTCGCCGCGATCGACCGCACGACGCCGGCGGACCGCGCCGCGCGGGCGATCGACGAGCCGATCAGACCGACCCCGATCAGCGCCAGGCGCTCGAATATCGGCTGGTCGCTCACGCCGCGCGCCCCAAAAATTCTCCCAGCGCCGCGACCACCAGCCGGTTCGCCTCCTCGGTGCCGACCGACATGCGCAACGCGTTCGGCAGCTTGTAGGCGGAAGTCGCACGCAGAATCAGGCCGCGTTTGGTGAGGAACGCATCGGCATCCTTGGCGGTACGGCCGGGCTCGGTCGGAAAATGGATCAGCACGAAATTGGCGGCGCTCGGCGTCACCGCGAGGCCGAGCTTACCGATCTCCGCGGTCAGCCAGGCGAGCCACTTCTCGTTATGGGCGCGGGAGACTTCCACGTGACCGGCGTCGCCGATCGCCGCGATGCCGGCCGCGATCGCCGGCTGGTTGACGTTGAACGGACCGCGGATGCGGTTGAGCGCTTCGACCACGTGCGCCGGCCCATAGAGCCAGCCGAGCCGCAGCGCCGCCAATCCGTGGATCTTCGAGAACGTCCGGCACATGACGACGTTGTCGCAGGTGGCGACCAGCTCGATGCCGGACTCGTAGTCGTTGCGCCGCACGTATTCGGCATAGGCGGCGTCGAGCACCAGCAGCACGTGGGGCGGCAGCGCGCGCTGCAGCCGCTTGACCTCGTCGAACGGCACGTAGGTGCCGGTCGGATTGTTGGGATTGGCGAGGTAGACGAGCTTCGTCTTCGCGCTCACGCGGGCGAGGATCGCGTCGACGTCGGCCGTGTGCTTCGTCTCCGGCGCCACGACGGGCGTGCCGCCCGCGCCCAGCGTCGCGATGTGATAGACCAGGAACCCGTGGGTGGTGTGGATAGCCTCGTCGCCCGGCCCGATGAACGCATGGGCGAGCAGGTTGAGAAGCTCGTCCGAGCCGGCGCCGCAGACGATCCGCCTCGGATCGAGCCCGAACGCACGCCCGATCGCCTCGCGCAACGCCGTTGCCGAGCCGTCCGGATAGTCGTGCAGCCGCGCGGCCTCGCCCATATAGGCCTCGACCGCCTGCGGGCTTGGTCCGAGCGGCGTCTCGTTCGACGAGAGCTTGAACACCTTGGCGACGCCGGGCGCGGTGCTCTTGCCCGGCACGTAGGCGTCGATCGCAAGCACGCCGGGGCGCGGTTCGGGGTGCAACGCGGACATCGACAGGGCTCCAGAGCTTGTTCAGCGCCCGGTCGGAACCGGCCGGGCGCCGTCGGGCGAGACCGTATAGCGGGTTGCGTGGCTTCCGACGAGGGCCGCGGAGCGCAGCGAGGCCCCGGCCGCGACCAGCGCGCCGGCGATCGCGTCGAACGTCAGCCCCTTGGGGACCGAGACCAGCAACGCGGCGCCGTCGAAGGCGCGGTCCGGGACCGCGGTCGTCTCGACCAGCGGCGACAACGCCCGGGAGGCCGCGGGCCCCCATCCGGCGACCTTGATGCTCCAGGTCTCGACGTCGGTGACGACCGCGTCGCCCGCCGGGCGCGAGATGACGAACACCGGCAACGCCGCCGGATGATCGGCACGCTCGACGAACGGCAATCGCGCGATGATCTTGGGCGCGCGGTCGCCTTCGAGCGCGCTCCACCACGCCCCGGCGCCGCCAACCGCGGCCGCCGGCACCAGCCCGAGGTCGCCGGCCGAGGCGGCGACCGCCGCCACCACGCCGGCGGCGCCCATGTGGGTGACGAACGGAACCGTGAAGCCGAAGTGGAACCGCGCGCTGTCGCGCATCGCGGCCTCGCCCGGCGTGAGGTCCGCGTGCACCGCGTAGGGCGACTGCACGAACGTGAAGGTCGAGATGATGACGCGCCAGATGCTCTCGGCGGTGTCGAGCGGCAGGATGCCGCGATGGCGCTCGACCAGGCGGCGCATCATCTCGGCCTCGCGCGCGGGCCGGAAGGCGGAGCCGGAATCCTGGGTGCGCTTGACGGCGATCAGCCGATCGATGATCTCGCCGCGCTCCATCAACAGGCGATGCATGGCTTCGTCGATGCGGTCGATGTCGCGCCGCAGATCGGCCAGCGAGGGAACGGCAGGGCGCGTCAACTCGGACATGATGCGATCGACTCTTGATCGATTCTTGATCGACTCTCGTTCAATTCTTGCCGCCCGGATCGTGCGGGCGCATCGGCGCCGCACCGGCCCGGCCGGGCGGGCCCTTGATAGGTCGCGCGAATGGCGAAATCAAAGAAAACATTGACAGTTACGGCACCCGATCCCTACGTAAGCGCCCCGCGGCCGTGATCCCGGCATCGGCTCGGCGTTTTGCGCCGAACGGTCGGTTTGCCCGCGGCGGAGTAGCGTGATGGCCGAGGCGAACCTGACTGCGGTACGAGATCCCGCCGCCCGCGCGCGCGAAGCGGACAGCCCGCGATCGCCCGTGGTGCATTTCGGGCCGGACAAGCCGCTGCAGCTCGATGCCGGCGTCGAGCTGGCGCCGTTCCAGATCGCCTATCAGACCTACGGCACGCTCGACGCGGCGCGCGCCAACGCGGTGCTGATCTGTCACGCGCTCACCGGCGACCAGCATGTCGCCAACGTTCATCCGGTCACCGGCAAGCCCGGCTGGTGGGAGACCATGGTGGGGCCGGGCCGGCCGATCGACACCAACCGTTACTTCGTCATCTGCCCCAACGTGCTCGGCGCCTGCATGGGAACGAGCGGCCCGTCCTCGACCAATCCGGCCACCGGCAAGCCATGGGGCCTCGACTTTCCGGTCACCACCGTGCGCGACATGGTGCGCGCGCAGGCGATGCTGCTCGACCATCTCGGCATCGAACAGCTGTTCGCGGTAGCCGGCGGCTCGCTCGGCGGCATGCAGGTGCTGCAATGGACGGCGAGCTATCCGCAGCGCGTCTTCGCCGCGCTGCCGATCGCCACCGCGACCCGGCACTCGGCGCAGAACATCGCCTTCCATGAGGTCGGCCGCCAGGCGGTGATGGCCGATCCGGAATGGCGCGGCGGCCGCTATCTGCTCGAGAACACCAATCCGCGCCGCGGCCTGGCGGTCGCCCGCATGGGCGCGCACATCACGTATTTGTCCGACGCGGCGCTGCATCGCAAGTTCGGCCGCAAGTTCCAGGACCGCAGCAACCCGACCTTCTCGTTCGATGCGGACTTCGAGGTCGAGAGCTACCTGCGCCACCAGGGCAGCTCGTTCGTCGAGCGCTTCGACGCCAACAGCTATCTCTACCTCACCCGCGCGATGGACTATTTCGATCTCGCCGCCGACTACGACGGCGTGCTGGCGCGCGCCTTCAGGAACACGCCGACCCGGTATTGCGTGATCTCGTTCACCAGCGACTGGCTGTTCCCGACGTCGGAATCGCGCGCCATCGTGCACGCCCTCAACGCGGCGGGCGCCCGCGTGTCGTTCGCCGAGATCACCACCGACAAGGGCCATGACGCATTCCTGCTCGACGAGCCCGAGGCGTTCACGATCGTGCGCGGGTTCCTCGCCGCCGCCGGCAAGGCGCGCGGCCTGAACGGGGGACGCTGAGGTCATGCTCTCCCGCCTGCGGCGCGACCTCACCATGGCGGAAGCGGCGCGCGGCCCCGGCGGCGGCCGCGTCGACCTTCTGCTCGTCGCCGACATGGTGGCGCGCGGCTCCAAGGTGCTCGACGTCGGCTGCGGCGACGGCGAGCTGC